>Ga0208820_1000582_pt1 | contig 25029 bp, 21 predicted proteins | sample June2015DPH_16_5_FD_184713 | JGI IMG/M metagenome (GOLD analysis project Ga0208820, IMG submission 184713) | Peatland microbial communities from SPRUCE experiment site at the Marcell Experimental Forest, Minnesota, USA - June2015DPH_16_40... | ecosystem: Environmental > Terrestrial > Soil >...
TGGGCGTAGGCTATGACAACAAGTGGGCCGCGGCGACGTTGCTGGGTTCGTTCCTCGACTCTCCTCATTATCTGTCGACGTTCCGTTGCCACTAAACTCAGCCCAGAAAGTTGCCATTATGTATCGACAAAGAATCGGTCTCCGAGCCGAATACCGCAATCAAGAAGGCGAGCGGGTGAAAGCCTCACCCAGTCTGGCCGACAAATTTCAGAAGTTGAAATCTCTGACCGTGAACCTGGGGTATTTCAACCCCAAGGGCGTTGCCCAGAACGGTCAGCTCAAATACGCCGTCAACCTCGAAAACGCCAAGTCCGTGTTCCGCTTCCGGTGTCCCAACGATGAATGCATCCGGGGCGATTTCGATCTGACCGAGGAACTGGCCAGCGCGGTTGCCAAAAAGCGCACCACCGTCAGCGGCGAGTTGTCCTGCCAGGGCTGGCAAAACAAAGCCACGGTCGACACGGTCCATTGCCACAATGTCCTGCGCTACGTGTTGAAGCTCGCTTACTGACTCGCAAGCCTCGCCCCAAACAAGACGCGCTTATGATCACCGATCTCTGGGACAAACACGGTCACGCCGTCGCCTACCTGGATGAAGATAAGGTGTCAATCTACCTGCGCGACGGAACGCCGGTGGCCTGGCTGAGTGACTGTGGAGTCTACACATATGCCGGGAAGTTTCTGGGGTGGTTGTACGAGGGATGGATCTTTGGACGCGATGGAAAGTGTGTGCTGTTTGCGGAACGGTCTCAGCCGGGGCCTGTGAAGCCCTTCCGCCATACGGCGGAGGATCGTGGCGATCAACTCGTGTGCCCCGCGCGCGCGTCTCGCGACTCGGCGGGCCGACGGCCGGGGCGTTCCCAAATGTGGTCGTTGACGGACGCCTCGTCATTTTTCAATCAGTAGATACAGTTTCTGCCAGAGATGCCCCCGCCACGGCAAATTGTCGTTTTCATCAGGGAAAGAGCTGGTTCCCCAAATAGTTGGGTTATTCTCGAATTGGGCTTATATTGCAGGAGCATCGCTCGTATGGTCTGCAAGGACGCACATCAGAACCAGGGATGCTGAAGCGGGAAACAGCGATAGCCGAACTTGGCTATCGCTGTTTCTTTCTTTGCTGGAGAAGTGCGGAGACGGCCCCACTACCGGATTGCTGCCGTTGCCGATGTGCCTGCGAGACTGAATCCGAGGCCCGTGCAGAAGCTGCCGACCGACCCGAACTCCCGATTGACAGCCTGACACAAGCGCGCGCGTGTCGTGCCGATGGCGGCTGCCAGCGCGGGAATTGTGTAGCTGCCGTCGCGCGTCAGCTTGCCTGATTTGACTGCGCGTTCGATGCGGTGTGCCATCTCTGCAGCTTGTTTGTTCATAGCTCCATCACCCTTACGTTGTCGATTCACCATGGCACCGTAAGCCGAATCGCAGGAATGGCAAGTGATCCTGCACGGCGATCGGCCGATGGCGACCAACGCTCGTGGCAGCACCCATGCCCTCAGGCAAGATGGTCTGCGATAAGTACTGGCTTATTCTGGAATCGGGATTAGGTTCTTGGTGATTTGTACACGACTTCTCTCTGACCAAAGTCCACGGCGATGTGGCACGGCAAAAGAGCCGTACAAAACACAACGCCCCGTTGCAGAAAGGCAGGAAGCTTTGTCGCTCAAAAAGATCGGTAGTCGGCGGTTCCACCGGTTTCTGCCGGCGGGCAACCACCTGGGAACAGTCATCGGCGAAGAAGTCGAATGGTTCGCCGATGGCCCGGAGAATGCCATCGGTACGATCGCGTTCAACACCAACGCCAGGGGCTGGAACTACGCCATCTTGAGGCGGGACTGGAAGGGCGACTTTCAGGTATGTGACCTAAAGGTGAGGTTTCAGAGCTTCCCGGCGACCCGAACCGATCTCTTGCTGGCGATGAGAACCGAGAGAAAAACGAACGGTGGTTTCCCTCTAACGACCGCCGCTTAGGGCTGGCGCCGGCGGCTCTTGCGAAAAAGACGCGGTCACACCGCAGCGACCGGAACGAGGAGATGTCTTCATCTCAACGTTGTCAGTGCGCGTTCTCCACGCACAAGTTTCTTGACTGACTGCCAAGGTTCTAGTAAGTGAAGTTGCTGGCTGGGGTGCATTGGGGGAAACTGTTGTGTCGTCAGCGATTGGGAGGTTGAGTGAAGCCATGCTGACATTATCAAGGGACCGTCGTTGCGGTCGAGATCAGGGAGTGAGGAAGATCGCGGATCGCTTTTTTCGTGTCTGTCAATCCGAACCCAGCTCCCGCGCGGCACTGCGTGTTTACGAAACACTCCCGCCAGCCTCGACATATCGAATCCATTCTCTCTCACAAATCCAGCCAACCAAGGACGCCATGTACGCGCAAAGAGATGCCTCTTGAGCGTTAAACACTTGCGTGGTTTGCGAGAAAAGGGGGAGGGGGTCGCTGTGCAGTTGGGAGACCGGGGTAGAAGCGCGACTGGGGCGCGATCCCCAGGAAAACCGAACGCAATGGCTGCGGCACCCGAAAAACGGCGCAGGCGGCAAGGCTCCACCAAGGAATCTTTCCCGGTGGTGGGCATCGGGGCGTCTGCGGGCGGGCTGGAAGCATTTACGAAGTTGCTCCGGCATTTGCCCAACGACACCGGCATGGCGTTTGTGCTGGTGCAACATCTGGATCCCACGCACGCGAGCGCGTTGACGGAAATCCTTTCGCGGACAACGGCAATGCCGGTCACCGAAGTCAAAGACGGGATGCGGGTTGAGCCGAATCGTGTGTATGTGATTCCGCCCAACGCCGACATGGCCATATTGCACGACATCCTCAGCCTGATGCCGCGCTCCGAAGAACACGGGCTTCACCTGCCGATTGACTATTTCCTCCGCTCGCTGGCCGAAGACCGACGGGGCAGGGCGGTCGGTGTGATTCTGTCGGGGACCGCCTCCGATGGCACACAGGGGCTGAAGACGATCAAGGCGGAAGGCGGGATCACCTTTGCCCAGGACGAACAGTCGGCCAAATACGACGGGATGCCGCACAGCGCCATGATGAGTGGATTTGTGGACTGCGTTCTGCCTCCCGAGGGGATCGCGCGGGAACTGGCGCGGCTCAGTCGGCATCCGTACGTGATGCTTTCCAGGGAAGCACAAGCGGGGGAGTGGGCATCCGCAGAGACCGACATCCTCAACAAGATCTTCATCCTGTTGCGCACGCACACGGGAGTGGATTTCACCGATTACAAGCACGCCACCATCCGCCGGCGCATCCAGCGGCGCATGCTCCTGCATAAGATTGATCGGATGGATCAGTACGTGCAGTTTCTCCAGCAACATGCCGACGAGGTGGAGGCCTTATACCAGGACCTGCTTATCAATGTGACCGGCTTTTTCCGCGACCCGGACTCATTTCGGGCGTTGAGGAAAAAAATGTTTCCCCGCCTCTTGAAGAATCGCGGCCCGGATCAGGCCCTGCGCGTCTGGGTGCCGGGTTGTTCCACGGGCGAGGAAGCGTATTCGATTGCCATCAGCTTGTTGGAATCCATCGGAGACAAGCGCGCTGAAATTCCCGTCCAGATTTTCGCGACCGATATCAGCGGCGCGGCCGTCGAGAAGGCCCGCGCCGCGGTTTACCCCAACAGCATCGAGCAGGAAGTGTCCGCCGAACGGTTGCGACGCTTTTTCATACAGGTGGACCACGGCTATCAGATCAAGAAGATGGTCCGCGAGATGTGCGTGTTCGCCCGGCAAAACGCGGTCAAGGACCCGCCGTTCTCCAAGCTGGACCTGATCAGTTGCCGCAACGTGATGATTTATCTGGGAGCGGCGTTGCAGAAAAAGCTGCTGCTGATTTTCCATTACGCCCTCAAACCCGACGGTCTTCTCATGCTGGGTCCCTCGGAAACCATCGGAGGGTCCTCCGATCTGTTTGTTCTCGCGGACAAGAAAGAGAAGATTTACTCGAAGAAACCGGGCCGCTTCCTGCCGATGGTTGCGCCGGCCACGACCGAGCGCCCGCGCGAACAACCGCCGAGGGGCCCCACGGCAGGGCGGAGTGGCGAGGAATTGCCCGTCGTGTCCAGCCTTTACAAGGAAGCGGACAGTTTGATGTTGTCCCAATATGCGCCGCCGTGTGTGCTGATCAACGACGACCTGCGAATCGTCCAGTTCCGGGGCATCACCAGCCCGTTCCTGGCCCCGTCGCCGGGCGAGGCGAGCCTCGACCTTTTGCAGATGGTGCGCGAAGGCCTGCGGCTGGATTTGCGCAACGCCATCCAGAAAGCCCGCAGGACAAATGAACGCGTGCGCACGGAAGGGCTGCCGATGGAGCCCGGCGATCGTTCCCGGCGGGTCACTCTTGATGTCCTTCCCTTCAAGGCCACGCCGTCGAAGGAACGTTTCTTTTTGGTCGCGTTCGAGGACGCGGCAACTGGCGGCCACTCCAAAGCCATCCCCGACAAGCGGGCCGGGCGCGGCAAGGACCGGTGGGTCGAACATTCCCCCGCGACGCAATTGCGTCACGAACTGGCCGCCACCAAGGAGTACCTCCGCACCGTGCTCGAAGAACACGATGCGGGCCGCGAGGAACTCCGCTCGGCGAACGAAGAGATCCAATCCAGCAACGAGGAATTGCAGAGCACGAACGAGGAATTGGAAACTGCCCAGGAAGAGTTGCAGTCCACCAATGAAGAGTTGACCACCCTCAACGAGGAACTGCAAACGCACAATTCCGAATTGAACCAGGTCAACAATGACCTCATCAATCTCCTCGGCAGCGCGCACGTCCCCATCGTGATGGTGGGCGGCGACCTGCGCATCCGTCGTTTCACGGCCGCCGCGCAAGCCGTGGTGAACCTGATCCCCACGGACGTGGGGCGACCGCTGGGCGATTTCCAGCCAAACGTCAATGTTCCCGATCTCGAGCCATTGATCCTCGAGGTGATTGACACCCTCACCACCTGTGAACGCGAGGTGCAGGATCGACAGGGGCGTTGGTATTCCTTGCGCATTCGGCCCTACAAGACGGTGGACGACAAGATCGACGGCGCCGTGCTCATCTTTATGGATATTGACGCCGCCAGGCGCAGCGCCGCGCTGATCGAGGAGGCCCACGAGTTCGCCGATGCCATCGTGGAAACCATGCGCGATCCGCTGGTCGTCCTCAACCCCGACTTGCGCGTGACAAGGGCCAACGCCATGTTCTACAAGATGTTTCAGGTCGCCCCCGAAGAGACCGAGGGCCGCTTCCTCTACGACTTGGGCGACGGACAGTGGAACGTTCCCAGGTTGCGTCAGCTATTGGAAGAGATTCTGCCCCGCAATTCCGTGTTCAACGACTTCGCGGTGGAACATGAGTTTCCGCGTATCGGACACAAGCGGATGTTGCTGAATGCCCGGCGGATCCTCGGGAAAGACAACAAACCAAAAGCCATCCTGCTGGTCATCGAGGACACGACGCGACACGGAGCGCCGACTGCATGAAAAAGCATGGACCAGCCGTGCGCTCCCCGGCGAAGGGATCGCTGAGACCCCTCGGCCCGCAGCCCCGAGCCGGGACAAGTCCCTCGGCAGCCACCGCGCCGGTTCAGAGCAAGACCGAGTTCCAACTCATCGTGCACGAACTCCGGGTTCACCAGGAAGAACTGGAAGCGCAAAACGAGGAACTGCGGGAGACCCAGCAACTGTTGGAGGCCTCACGCGACCGCTATGCGGACCTCTATGACTTTGCCCCGATCGGTTATACGACCCTCGATGCGAAGGGACACATCCGCGAGATCAACCTGACCGGCGCGACGATCCTGGGGCGGGAGCGTTCGCGATTGTTGGGGACGTTGTTCAGCGTGGCGGTCGCCAAGGACGATCTCAGCGCGTTCCACGGTCATTTGCGGCAATGCCAGCAAGGCCGCGGCCCGGTGACGACGGAATTGACCCTGGCGGTGCGCGACCGCAATCCGGTCCCGGTGCAATTGCACAGCGTCCCGATCCTGGATCTCACCGGCCAGACCACGATGTATCGAACGGCCATCACCGACATCACCGCGCGCAAGCAGGCGGAGAAGATGCTGCGGCAGGTCCGCGACCAATTGGAAGATCGGGTCCGGGAACGGACGGCGGAGTTGGCCGGAGCGGTCGCGGAGCTGCGGAAGGAAATTTCCGAGCGCGAGCGGGCGGAGGAGGCGCTCCGTACCAGTGAAGAAGGGCAGCGTGCGTTGTTTGAATCCGTGCCTGATCCAATCGTCGTGGTCGACGCGGAAGGACGGATGGAGCGTGTCAACCGGCAGGCCGAAGTGATGTTTGGTTATCAACGGAGCGAACTCATCGGCCAGCCGGTGGAGATGCTGATTCCCGAACGTTTCCGGGGCCAGCACGAGCGACAACGCGCCGGGTACCTTGGCTCGCCGTATTTGCGCCCGATGGGAGCAGGATTGCAACTCTATGGCCGCCGCAAGGACGGCAGTGAGTTTCCCGCGGATATCACGCTCAGTCCGCTGGCATCGAAGCTCAGTCCGCTGGCAATCGCCGTGGTGCGCGATGTCACCGAGCGTAAGCGGGCGGAACAGGCGCTACGGCAGCTTTCGGTGAGCCTGCTCCAGACGCAGGACGAGGAACGCCGCCGGATTGCGCGGGAATTACACGACTCGACGGGCCAAAAACTGGCTGCGTTGGCGATGAACCTCAGTCTCATCAGCAAGTCAGCGGAGACACTCGACGCCCGGGCGCGCAAGGCGCTTACCGAGAGTCTGGAGCTGCTGAACCGATCTTCGCACGATATCCGCACGTTGTCCTACCTGTTGCATCCGCCGCTGCTGGATGAACGCGGCCTGGCGGCGGCGGTGCGCTGGTTCGCGGACGGCTTCACCCAGCGCAGTGGGGTGCAAGTCAAACTGGAGGTGTCGCCGGAGTTGCAGCGGCTCCCGGAGGAAATTGAAATGGCGCTGTTTCGGATCGTGCAGGAGGGTCTCACCAATACCCATCGCCACTCCGGAAGCTCCACGGCCACGATTCGGCTGACGGTGGATCAGAACCAGGTCCAATTGGAGATGCGCGACGCAGGAAAGGGATTGCCGAAACCCCGGAGTGATGGTTATGTGGCTCCACTGGGCGTGGGCATCACCGGCATGCGCGAACGAGTAAAACAATTGGGCGGACAAATGAAGATCGAGAGTGGCTCGCGCGGCACGACTGTCTCCGTGACCCTGCCTCTTGCCAGGGCGGCGTCATGAGCGCGCTCCGCATCCTGATCGCTGATGATCACGAAGTGGTGCGCGCCGGCGTCCGCTCGCTGTTGGAGGGCCAGCCGGACTGCGAGATCTGCGGGGAAGCCGTCACCGGCCGCCAGGTCGTTGCCCTGGCGCAACAACTCAAACCGGATATCGCCATCATGGACATCACCATGCCGGAGTTGAACGGGCTGGAGGCCACACGCCAGATCCGCAAAGCCGCTCCCACCGTGCAGGTGCTGATCCTCAGCGTACACGAATCCGAAGAACTCGTGAGGGAAATCCTCGATGCGGGCGCCCACGGCTATGTCCTGAAATCCGACGCCGGCCGCGAGTTGGCCGCGGCCATTCATGCGCTGCGCAAACATGAGACGTTCTTCACCTCGCGCGTTGCTCAGATCGCGCTGCGCGCCTACCGGAACAAGAAGCCCGCCGGCGACGCCCCACCATCGTCCGACGGCACGCTCACACCGCGGGAACGCGAAGTGCTGCAATTACTCGGCGAGGGCAAGAGCAACAAGGAAGCGGCTACGGCCCTGGGAATCAGCGTGGCGACAGTGGAGACGCACCGGGCCAATATTATGCACAAGCTGGGAGCGCACTCGATTGCGGGACTTGTGCATTATGCCGTCCGCCACAAGATCGTCACGCCGTGAGGCCGGCGTGCGATCGCGGCCTCTGGTTTTCACCACTCATGGTTTCCTGGTAGGGGCATCCAGATTTTACTGTATTGAACAATGGCGTGTGGAATTCCTATTGTAAATGAGAACCGAGCCTGCGGATTGTCGAGCCGAACAAGGAGGAGGCCATGCATACTTCCGCCGAGGAAACACGCTTCGTTAGGACGCACTTGTTGCGGATTCTGGTGGCAGATGATCACGACTTGGTGCGTCAGGGCCTGCGGTCTTTGCTGACGGAACAACCGAGGTGGACGGTCTGTGGCGAGGCGACGAACGGCCACGAGGCGGTTGCCCTGGCGCGGCAACTCCGTCCCGATGTCGCCGTGGTCGACATCCACATGCCGGGCATGGACGGCTTACAGGCGACCCGGGAAATTCTCGCTGTCAGCTTCCACACAGAGATTCTCATTCTCACGCTTGATGAGAGCGGGGAGGTCGTCCGGGCCGCCACGGAGGCTGGAGCGCGTGGAATTGTCATGAAGTCCGACGCGGCGCGCGACCTCGTGGCCGCCGTGGCTGCTCTTGCGCGGCACGAACCGTTTTACACGCCGAAAGCCTCGCAAATCATCGTGCGAACTCTCGCGCAGCCCCTGGGCGCGTCGTCGGTCGATCCCGTCACGTTGACCGGGCGTGAGCGCGACGTGGCTATCCTGGTGGCGGAGGGGCTCGGCAACAAGCAGATCGGCATCACACTCGGCATCAGCGCCAAAACCGTCGAGAGCCACCGCCACAACATCATGCGCAAGCTCGGGCTGAAGTCCTCCGCCGATCTCGTGCGCTACGCCGTGCGAGACGGTCTCGTCCAGGCGTAACGCGAGAGTCCGACCGGTCTCCCGTGGACACAACCGGCCACGCGGCCAGGATTCCCCTCACCTTGCTTGCTAGCCCGTCAGGGAATTCCCGTACGGGTCCTTCAGGCAATCTCCCGCGTTTCCCTGATTTTTAAGGGTTCTGAGTTCTGCGGCTTGGTGATTGCTAAAGTCACCACAGTCGAACTATGAAGTGGACTGTCGAAAATAAGATAAGCCGCGGACTTGCCCGTGAAAGCCGTTGAGACATCGCGATCGCGCGGCGGGTTTGCGTTTCTGCTGGTGTTCCTCCTGCTGGCGGCGGGCATCGTCACCACCGGCTGGTTCTACTACCGGAACTACCAGCAGCACTACCGCACCGAGATGGAACGCCAGCTCTCCGCCATTGCGGATTTGAAAGTGAGCGCACTCGTGCAGTGGCGCAAGGAGCGGCTGGCGGATGGCTCTCTCCTGTTTAAGAACGCCGCTTTTGTCGCGCTGGCGCGCCGCTTCTTCGAGAAACCGGAGGACGCCGACGCGCAACGCCAGCTTCAGTCGTGGATCGAAAAATACGAGGACCACTGTCAGTATGACCAGGTTCGTCTGCTGGATGCTCAGGGCATCGTTCGCATGTCATCGCCCGCCGTGCTGCCGCCCATGCCTTCCGTTGTTTCACAACGCATCCCAGAAGTCTTGCGGTCCGGCCAGGTGACGCTTCAGGGTTTCTACCGGAACGAACACGACCAGCACGTCTATCTGACGGTGATGGTTCCCATTCTCGACGAATCGGACGCGAACCGTCCGCTGGCCGTTCTCGTTCTGCGCATCGATCCGGAAATGTATCTGTATCCCTTCATCAAACGCTGGCCGACGCCCAGCCTGACCGCCGAGACGCTGCTCGTTCGCCGAGAAGGCAACGAAGTCGTCTTCCTGAACGAACTCCGGTTCCAGACGAACACCGCGCTGAATCTGCGCCTGCCCCTGGATCGGCTCGCATTGCCTGCGGCTCAGGCCGCCCTCGGCCGGGATGGCGTCATGGACGGCCTCGACTACCGGGGCAGGCGGGTGGTGGCGGCCTTGCGCACCATTCCGGATTCGCCGTGGGCGCTGGTGGCTTGCATGGACGCCGCGGAAGTGTATGCGCCGCTGTGCGCGCAACTCTGGCAAGTGGTCGTCATCATCGGCATGTTGCTCCTCGGCGCGGGAGCGTGTGTGGGTGTGGTCTGGTGGCGCCAGCGCGCCCGGTTCTATCGGGAGCGGTATGAGTCGGCGGAGGCACTGCGCGCTTCGGAGCTTCGGTATCGCCGGCTCTTTGAGACAGCGAAAGACGGCATTCTGATCCTCAATGCCGAGACCGGGACGGTCGTGGATGTGAATCCGTTCTTGGTCGAGTTGTTGGGTTACCCGCGCGAGGTGTTCCTCGGAAAGAAGATCTGGGAACTGGGATTCTTCAAGGACATCGTCGCCAACCGGGCCAACTTCGCGGAATTACAGCAGAAGGAATACATCCGCTACGAAGACCTGCCACTGGAAACGAGGGATGGCCGCCACATTGCCGTGGAATTTGTCAGCAACGTCTATCCGGTGAACCACCACACGGTCATCCAATGCAACATCCGCGACATTACCGAGCGCAAGCGAACCGAAGAACAACTAAAAGCCTCGTTCAAGGAAATTAGCGACTTGAAGACCGCGCTGGACGAGCACGCCATCGTGGCCACCACCGATGCACAAGGGAAGATCACGTACGTGAACGACAAGTTCTGTGCGATTTCCAAATACTCCCGCGAAGAGCTCCTCGGTCAAGACCACCGGATCATCAACTCGGGCCATCACCCCAAGGAGTTCTTCCGCAACCTTTGGACAACGATTAAACAAGGCCGTGTCTGGCATGGGGAGATTAAGAATAAGGCCACGGACGGTTCATTTTACTGGGTGGACGCCACGATCGTGCCGTTCCTCAACAAGCAGGGCCAACCGCGCCAATATGTGGCCATCCGCACCGATATCACCGCCCGCAAGCACGCGGAGGAGGAAGTCCGCGAGTTGAACACGAAACTGGAGCAGCGGGTCCTCGAACGCACGGCCGAACTCACCGCCGCCAACAAGGAACTGGAGGCCTTCACCTACTCGGTTTCGCACGATCTGCGGGCGCCGCTGCGCGGTATCGATGGATTCAGCCAGGCCCTCCTCGAAGATTACGCGGACAAGCTCGAGGGGGACGGCAAGAACCTGTTGCAACGCATCCGCGCCGGCAGCCAGCGCATGGGAACACTCATTGATGATCTGTTGAACCTGTCACGCGTCTCGCGCCGCGCGCTGCACCGCGAGCCCGTCGATCTGACCAAACTCGCCTCCGAGATCGCCGGGGAATTGCGGGAGCAGGATCCGCAGCGACGCGTCGAGTTGCGCATCGCCGATGACTTGAAGACGGAGGGCGATCCCGAACTCCTGCGCGTCGTGCTCGAAAACCTTCTCGGCAACGCCTGGAAGTACACGGCCAAACAGCCCCACGCCACGATCGAGTTCGGCCTTGATCGCGACAATGGGCACCCGTCGTTCTTCGTACGCGACGATGGCGTGGGGTTCGACATGCAGTACGTCGACAAACTGTTCACGCCGTTTCAGCGGTTGCATGCGATGAACGAGTTCCCCGGCACGGGCATCGGGTTGGCCACCGTTCAGCGTATTGTCCACCGTCACGGCGGGCGCGTCTGGGCGCAAGCCGAGGTCAACAAGGGCGCGACGTTCCATTTCACATTGCCTTGAAGGAGCAACAGTATGAACACATATGCACAGCTTCGGTTCTCACTCATGACCGAGTTCACGCTCAAGGCCGGGCCCCACCTCCGGTCTCTTTGGGCTGATTTGATCGAGATGGAGGCGGCGGCGGATGAGTCCACGCTCTCCGCGGCTCGCGAGCAGGCCTTGCGTCGACTTCTGGCGCTGAGTGCGGCGGCGGGCGCGGCCAACGCCCATGACGTGCAAACACTCGGCCACACGCTCAGGCTCTTGGTCATGACCACCACGCACGTGCGCGATGCGACCCACCATGAGTGTTTCGACGCTCTGTGCAGGACGATGCGCGAACTTACCGAGGCCCTGTACGCGATCACGGCGCCGCCGCCCCTGTCCGGGCGCGAACGCCAACCAGCCGAATCGGCGCTCGTCGAATCCTGCGCCGATTGAAGGAGACACACCATGAACAACAGACCCATCCTATTGGTGGAAGACAATTCCGATGACGAGTCGCTGACGTTGCGCGCTTTCAAGAAAAACAACATCGCTAACGAGGTGATTGTCGTGCGCGACGGCACCGAGGCGCTCGATTTTCTGTACGGCAACGGGAATGCATTGCCGGCCATGGTGTTGCTCGACCTGAAGCTGCCAAAAGTGAGCGGCCTTGAAGTCTTACGCCGCGTGCGGGCCGAGTCCCGCACGCGCCTGCTGCCAGTGATCATCCTGACAACCTCCAAGGAAGAACAGGACCTCATCAACAGTTACCAACTGGGCGCGAACAGTTACATCTGCAAACCGGTGGACTTCGCGCAGTTCACCGAGGCCGTGCGTCAGCTCGGGCTGTATTGGCTGGTGCTGAACCAGGCGCCGCCCAACCCACGGAGCTAACATGAGCACGCCCCTGCGCATTTTGATTGTCGAGGACTCCGAGGACGACCGCCTGCTGCTGAAGAACGTCCTGGCACGTGGAGGCTACGAGATCACTGACGAACGCGTCGAGACCGCGGAAGCCATGAGTGCCGCGCTCACGCACGAACGGTGGGACCTCGTCCTCTCGGATCACCGCATGCCACGATTCAGCGCGCTGGCCGCGCTGAAGGTCTATCGGGAACGGGGCTGTGATATGCCGTTCATTGTCGTGTCAGGCAGCATGGGTGAAGAGTTCGCCGTGTCGGCGATGAAAGCCGGCGCGCATGACTACATCATGAAAGATAATCTGACACGGCTCGTGCCCGCCGTCGAACGGGAGCTGCGTGAGACGGAGATGCGGCGGCAGCGCAAAGTGGGCGAACGGGCGTTGGAAGAAAGCAATCGGCGGCTCCAGAAGGCCCTCCGCGAACTCCAAGACACGCAGCAGAAGTCGGTGGAGCAGGAGCGGCTTCACGCCTTGGGCCAAATGGCCAGCGGTGTCACCCACGACTTTAACAACGCACTCTCGAAGATCCTCGGATTCACCGAACTGCTCCTGACGTCCCCCGAAAAGCTTCAGAACCTCGACATGGTGCGCGAGCACCTGCGGTCAATCAACACCGTCGCGCGAGATGCCGCCCAAGTCGTGGGGCGGTTGCGCGAGTTCTATCGGCCACGACGGAACACCGAGCAATTCAAACTGGTCGACCTCAGCGCCATCATCGAACAGACCATCTCGCTGACCGAACCGAAGTGGAAGAGCGGAGCGCAGGTGAATGGCATCACGATCCGGATTCAGACGGAACTACAGCCGAAAGTGCCGGTCTTTGCCGACGAAGCCGAACTGCGCGAAGCATTCAGCAACCTCGTTTTCAACGCGGTCGATGCCCTGCCGCAGGGGGGCACGATTACCATCCGCACAAGCACACAGGCCGAACATGCGATTCTGGAGATCAGCGATACCGGCACGGGCATGACTGATGAAGTCCGCCAGCACTGTTTCGAGCCGTTCTTCTCCACGAAAGGCGATGCCGGTACCGGCTTGGGACTGGCTAGCGTGTATGGGATCATCCAGCGACATGGCGGTGAAATCAGGATTCACAGCAAACCCGGCCAGGGCTCAACGTTCAGCATTCGCTTGCCTGTCCATACCGGCCAACAGGCCCCCCCTCGCGAGGCCGAACCACCCGTCGTCCCGAAAAACAATCCGCTCCATGTCCTGGTGGTCGAAGACGAGCCGATGGTGCGGAGAATTGAGGCCGAGTACCTGACCGTCGACGGACACTTGGTGGAGACGGCTGCCGATGGCTGCGAAGGTTTGAGTAAGTTTCGAGCGGGCAAGTTCGATCTGGTGTTGGTTGACCGCGCCATGCCCGAGATAAACGGCGACCAGTTGACCGAGGCCATCAAGGAATTGGATCCGGACATGCCCGTGATCCTCGTGACTGGCTTCGAGAAGACATTCGGGGACAGCCACCCGGAGCGGCGGGCGGATCTGACCCTCAGCAAACCATTCAGCCACGCTTCGCTGCGCGAAGCGGTCCGAAGGGTGGTGGCCGCGGCATGAGTGAATCCCCGAACCAACGCGCGCACGGGCTGCCGACTTCAGCCACGGCGTCCACCCGGAGCGTGTTCACAAACTTTACCCCGAATATTTCCACAAAGAGCCATTCTATGAGCAAGAGACGAATCCTCATTGTCGACGACGACCTGGCGAGCGCCCGCATACTGAAAACCGGCCTGGAAAAAATCGGCGGTTATGAGGTCCTGACCGAGCTACGCGCCGCGCGGGCGGTGTCGGCGGCACGGCAGTTCCAGCCGGATTTGATCCTGCTCGACGTGTGCCTGATCGACGGCGACGGCGGCGACGTGGCATTCCATCTGCGCCGCGATGAGCGCCTCCGCAATGTCCCCATTGTGTTTTTGACCTCGATCATTTCCCAGGAAGAAGCCCGGAACGCCAATGCGCTGCACGGCGACTTCCACTATCTGGCCAAGCCCGTACGTCTGGGGCGCGTAATCACGTGCATTGAGAAACACCTCGGGACGGCCGATTCCTGCAAACAACTCTCCATCGAAGGGAAATCCACATGAAAAAAACGCGAATTCTGGTCATCGACGACGACGTTCACTCCACGCGCATGGTCAAACTGACCCTTGAGCGAACGGGCCGCTATGAGGTCTGGCCGCTCAACAATCCCGCCGGGGCCTTGGACGCGGCGAGGCAATGCAAGCCTGACTTGATCCTGCTCGATATTTGCATGCCCGGCACCGAGGGCAGCGAAGTTGCGTTCCAGCTTCGAACGGATAAGGAATTCGAGAGGATCCCCGTTGTCTTTCTGACGGCGCTCGTTTCGGAGCGGGAAGCCGTGAGTGATGGCACTCCGGTCGGAGCATTTCATTTCATCGCCAAGCCACCCCGGCTGCAACGGCTGATCACCTGCATCGAGCGCAACCTCGAGATGGCCCCCATGACCAACCAACTCCCCACCGAAACGAGTTCCTAATGAACCGACGCCGCATTCTGGTCATAGACGACAGCCCGACGTCCACGCGGATGACCCGATTGATGATCCAGAGGATCGGTCACTATGAGGTGCGGGAACTCAACGACGCCCACCAGGCGATGGAAGCTGCGCGGGAATTTCGCCCCGACCTGATTCTGCTCGACGTCTGCATGCCGAACATTGAGGGAAGCGAAGTGGCCGAGAGATTCGCCAACGATCCCGACTTTGCCGATACGCCGCTCATCTTCCTGACCTGCATCGTCACGCCCGGCGAAGCCGGCGAAACCGGCAGCCGGGTCATCGGCCGCCATGAGTACATTGCCAAACCGGCCCGGCCCGAGAAACTGGTTGCCAGCATCGAGGGAAATCTGACCCGCGCCAGACGGACGCCGGGCACACGGCCCGTTTCTGAGAACTCGCGATGGACGTAAATATCTTGTCGTCACTGCTGCGGCCGGCGGCGCTATTGGCCATGGCCGCCGGGCTGGCCGTTTCACTTCGAAGACAGGCGCGCCGAACCGCAATCGTCCAAGCCGAACAGGCGCACGCGCAGCAAGCGTTGGAAGAAAGCGACCTCCGTTTCCGGATTCTCACGCGGGCCACGAATGAAGCCGTGTGGGACTGGAACATCGAGACCGACTGCGTGTGGTGGAACCGCAACATGCAGACGCTCTTCGGGTGCAGCGAGGAGGAAATCGGGGGCACGAGCGCGTGGCGCATCCAAAACGTGCACCCGGAGGACCGCCAGCGCGTCCTGACGAGTTTGCAGGTGTGCGCGCAACGCCACGGCGATTTTTGGTCAAGCGAATACCGGTTCCGGCGCGCCGACGGTTCGTACGCCGACATCTTCGACCGCGGCTACATCCTGCGCGACCAGGACGGGCGCGCCGTGCGGATGATCGGCTCGATGATGGACATCACCAAGCGCAAGCGCGAGATGGAGTTGGCCCGGGCGCGTGACGCCGCGCTGGAATCGGCCCGCCTGAAGTCGCAGTTCCTCGCCAACATGAGCCATGAAATCCGCACCCCCATGAACAGTATCATCGGCATGACGGACATCCTGCTGCACACGGAGTTGACCGCTGAGCAACGGGAGTTCATGGAGATCGTGCGCATGAGCGGGGAATCGCTGCTGACAATCATCAACGACATTCTCGACTTTTCCAAAATCGAGGCCGGCAAACTCAAGTTTGAACTGCTGGATTTCGAACCGCGCACCGCGGTGGAAGAAGTGATCACAATGATCCAAGAGCAGACGCGCGCCAAGAAATTACAACTGACCCTTGTCGCCGCCCCGGAGGTGCCGGCCACGGTGCGCGGCGACCCTGGCCGCCTGCGGCAGATCCTGACGAATCTGATTAGCAACGCCATCAAATTCACCCCCGGCGGGCAGATCAACGTTCGCGCCACCAAGGAGACGGAGAGCGACACGCATGTGGTCCTGCGGTTTGAGGTGGCCGATACCGGCATTGGCGTTCCGGCGGAAGCGCGCGCGTGCCTGTTTCAACCTTTTTCCCAAGTGGATGCTTCCACCACGCGGAAATATGGTGGAACAGGTTTGGGTCTGGCCATTTGCAAACAGCTTGTCAATCTCATGGCCGGCCAGATCGGTTGTGACAGCATTCCCAACCAAGGCTCGGTGTTTTGGTTCACGGCGCGGTTTGAGAAACCGAGTGAGGTGCTGCCGCTGCCGGAATTCTCAGCGGGGACCGGGCCGGAAATGATCGACCCTCAACAACGGCTTCCCGCCAGCCAGCGACGGGGAATGAGGATCCTCATTGCCGAGGATAATGTCTTCAACCAGAAAGTCGTGCTACGCCAGGTGCGAGAAATGGGCTTCGGCGCGGACGCGGTGGCCAGCGGCATCGAAGTGTTGGAAGCCCTCGACAGGGTTCCTTACGACTTGATACTGATGGATTGCCAGATGCCGGAGATGGACGGCTACGCCTGTGCCGCCGAAATCCGGCGGCGCGAAGACAACGCGCGGCACGTTCCAATTATCGCCATGACCGCACACGTGATGAAGGAAGACCGCGGCAAGTGTCTGGCGGCGGGCATGGACGATTTTCTGAGCAAACCGGTGCGCGTGGCCCATTTGGAGAGCATCCTCATTCAATGGCTTACCGGTTCAGCCACCGCGCCGGCGAGGGGGACGTCTGTTTGCCGGGCCGATCCCCCGGAAGATCAGCCCGCAGTGGATGGTCAACGGGACGAACAGTCTGACACCCCGTCCCTGCTCCCACCTGTCGATTTGGATAACTTTACAGAATTGGCGGGGAACAACGCCGAGCGCGCACGGGAACTGGCAGACCGTTACGTTCGGCAGACGAACGAGCAACTGACCAAACTCCGGGACGCCATCGCGACCGGCGTCGCGTCCGATGTCAAACGCATTGCCCACAGCGCCGCCGGCTCCAGCGCGATGTGCGGCATGAACCCCATGCTTGCGCTCTTGCGTGAGCTGGAGCGGATGGGCCAAACCGGACAACTGGGTGGCGCTCCTCGTGTCTATGCCCAAATCGAAAAAGAGTTTGGGCGGATCGGCCAATTCTTGAGCGCGCACCTGGAAGCCGTAACCGAACCCCATGTCACATAAGGACACAGCATCATCATGAAGCAAATTCTTATCGTGGAAGACGATTCGCTCGTTGCGGATGTATATTCCCAGAAACTTCGCGAGCAAGGTTTTGCCGTGAACGTGGCCGCCGATGGCAGAGCCGGGTTGGAGATGTTCCACGAGCGGAAAGTCGACCTGGTGCTGCTGGATCTGCTGCTGCCACAGATCGATGGCGTGCAGGTACTCAAACAGATCCGCTCGGAGTTCGGCCCGCAAGAACTCCCGGTGCTGGCGTTCACCAACGCGTATCTGGGCGGCATGGTGCAGCAGGCATGGGAGGCGGGCGCCAATCAGGTGATTCCCAAGGCAGGCACCAAACCCGGCCTCGTGATCCAAATGGTCGAGGACGCGCTGGCCGACCCTCCCCTGACGGGGGCGTCGCCAACCCGGACGACGAGCAGGGCCGAGTTTGATCCTGTGGGGCAAAGAACATTCCTGGATTCGTCTTCGGAAACGCTGGCAGCGCTCTGGCGACCGCTGAAGCAACTGGCCGGCCAGGGCTACCGTTCGGACAACCGGGCATGTTTCCGGGAGTTACTCGGCGTCGTCCAGCCGCTCACGACGACGGCCGCCGGCGTCGGACTGGAGGGGATCGCGCAAATGTCCTCTGCCTTGGAAGGTCTGCTGAAGGAACTATGTGACAAACCCGAACGCCTGAATCCGTCCGTATTGCTCACGATCGCGCAAGCCATCGATACTTTGAAACTCCTGTTCGCGTATCCCGACGGCGATTCGGCGAAAAACCCCTCCAAGGCGCGCGTTCTGGTCGTGGATGACGATGCGTTCGCGCGGCAGGCCGTCAGCTGTGTCCTGTCGCGTGTCAATCTGAAGGCGATTTGCGTGGATAGCCCCATACGGGCCCTCAAGCGGCGCACGGGGAAAAGATTCGACCTGATCGTTCTGGACATCGAGATGCCTGACGCGAACGGATTCGATCTGTGTTCCCGATTTCGCGCCATGCCCGCGTGCCGAAACACGCCGATTATCTTTCTCAGCGTGCGCAAGGACCTCAAAGACCGTACCGAATCAGTTCTGCGCGGAGGTAATGACTACATTACCAAACCGTTCCTGCACATGGAACTGGCCACGAAAGCGCTCAGCTTTGTGATTGGCGGCCCGTTGAAACTGGCTCATCCCGCATGGGAATCGAACGGCAACGGCTCCGAATCGACTTTCTCACGGCGCGAGCTCAATGCGCTGAAGCAAGTTATCCTCGGCAACTATGACGCGTGAGCGCTTACGAAGTTGCCTCTCGCTGTGCGTGCGGGAGCCGATCGTTGTCTTCGTGTTGCCGGTAGCGCATGAACCCGTATGAACCAAGCCCGATTCCGCGTTTTCCGGTCAGATTACTGGCTGGCGCGCTCGTGTTGACGGCGGCGGCGAATGAACACCTTCGTCAAGGTCGATCTGCATTCGCCGCAGCCCCAAGCCATCAAGCCCGCCGCCGCGATCCTCTGCGCGGCCGGGCTCGTCGCCTTCCCGACCGAGATCATTTACGGACTCGGCACGCATGCGCGCGACACGCAAGCCGTCCGCGAAAATCTTCGCCGCCAGGGAATGCCCCCGCTCGGACCCGCTCATCGTTCACGTCCGCGCGTGCGATGAAAAGACCCCTCCCTGCTGAAGTTTCTCAGTTAGCATTGCCGCGAGGAAACTACATGCCCTGGAGGCGAATGCTGGCCTGCATTACCGGCAGGAGAAACGCCGAAACCCGAACACTTAAACGGCCTGCGAGTATTTACATGGCACAGGCTCTGTGTCACGGGTCAAGCATGGACCAAGACACGCCACCGGCAAGGTCATCGGCGTGTCGACAGTGGCGCGCGACATCACCGAGCGCAAGCGCGCGGAAGAGGCGCTACGTGCATCACAGCAGATCATCGAAGAGATTATCAACGCGATACCCGTGAGGGTATTCTGGAAGGACAAAAATCTCGTTTACCTGGGCTGTAACGCGGTATTCGCGCGCGATGCGGGATTTGCCGATCCGAAGGACATTATCGGGAAAGACGATTACCAGATGGGCTGGCGTGATCAGGCGGAAAAATATCGCGGTGATGACCGCCAGGTCATCGAGAGCGGCTGCCCCAAGCTTTTCATCGAAGAACCCCAGACGACCCCCGAAGGGAACACCATCACGCTTCTTTCGAGCAAGCTACCTCTGCGCAATTCCAAGGGGGAGATCAGCGGCATACTCGGAACGTATATGGACATCACCGAACGCAAACGGCTCGAGGCCCAGCTATCTCAATCCCAGAAAATGGAAACCGTCGGCAAACTGGCCGGCGGCATCGCGCACGAGTTCAACAGCATCCTGACGGCCATCATCGGCCAGAGTGAATTACTGCTCGGCGATCTTCCCGCCGGGAGTCCGCTGGCCAAAAACGCGACTGAAATTAGCAAGGCCGCCGGTCGTGCCGCGACGCTGACCCGCCAACTCCTGGCGTATGGCCGCAAGCAATTTCTACAACCGGAAGCGCTCGATCTAAACCGGGTCATCGCGAGTATGGAAGCTATGTTTCATCATCTCATGGGCGTTGATGTGGTTACGCAGATTGTTACCGCCGCCGGACTTAAGGCGGTGCGGGCGGACGCCGGACAGATTGAGCAGGTCATCATGAACATGGCCCTCAACGCCCGCGATGCCATGCCCAACGGCGGCAAACTCACGTTGGAAACCGCGAACGTCTCGTTCGGCCAGGAGAGTGTGGGCCGTGATGCAGAATTGAAACCGGGCGACTACGTGATGCTGGCGATCACGGACACCGGCGCGGGGATGAGTGCGGAAGTAAGAGCGCATGTCTTTGAGCCGTTTTTCACGACCAAAGGCGTTGGCCAGGGGACCGGCTTGGGATTGTCCACCTGTTATGGCATCATCAAACAAAGCGGCGGTCATATCAGCGTCTATAGCGAACCGGCCCGAGGAACCACCTTCAAAATTTATCTGCCGCAAGTTGAACAGCAGACGAAGATTCCCATTCAGCGTTTTGACTCATCTGATTTACCGCGCGGGACGGAAACCATTCTGCTGGTCGAGGACGATCCCGCCTTGCGTGAGATGGCGGCGACATTGTTACGACGACTGGGTTACACGGTTTTGGCGGCGGACAATGGCCTCGAAGCCTTGAGGCTGACTCACCAAAAAAGCACGGGATACATTGATTTGTTGTTCACGGATGTCGTGATGCCTCAAATGAGCGGCAAAGAATTGTCCGATCGCATCCACGCGTTGCATCCGAACACCAAGATTCTGTTCACTTCCGCATATACGGAGAGCGCCATCGTTCATCAGGGGGCACTGAATCCCGGGGTGGAGATCCTGCAAAAACCGTTCACGCCGTCGGCGCTGGCGCACAAGGTGCGCGAGGTTCTGGACGGCAAGAACGGTTCGGGAAACGAGAGTCACCCACTGCGGTCAGAAGCTTCGGACACACCCGTCTGCGTGTGAGGCACGAGAATTTTTTCACCAAGGAACGCAGAGAAATGTATCAAACGGACATCACAGGGATGCTGGAACAGGCAAACTTTCTATTCCCGCCCGCATGGGTGAGGGTATGCGCTTGCAGCCCTAGGGAATTGAGGTTTGGCTGCCTCGCTAGGACTCGAACCTAGACAAACTGATCCAGAGTCAGTTGTGCTACCATTACACCACGAGGCAGTCGGGTGGTTCTCCAAAGAGTAGAACGGGGCAAAAAGCGTGTCAAGCTCCACAGCCCCGCAGGTGTTGGCGGGCGCAGCCGCCGCAGCTAGCTCAAACGCATCGGCATCAAGACGTACAGGAACGGGGCGTTAACCTTGATGACGCCGGGACTCAATTCGTCAGTCAGTTCCACGAATACTTCATCGGCATCCAGATTGCGCAGTGGGTCCATCATGTATTGCGGATTGAACGCGATGGTGATCTCCTTGCCTTTGTAGTTGATCGACAAGGTCTCCTTGGCTTCGCCAACCTCGGGAGTGGTTGCGGTGATTGTCAGCGTGTTCTTGGCGAAATTCAGCTTCACCGACTGTGACTTCTCGCTGGCCAAGATTGACGCCCGATGCAATGCGGAAAGGAGTAATTCGCGTTCCAAGGCGATTCGTTCCTTCGTCTCCGTTGGGATCACCTGTCGGAAATTCGGGTAGGTTCCCTCGATGAGTTTGGAGGCGAGGGTGGTGCCGTCCAACTCGAAGATGACCTGATTCTCGCCGATGGAAAGCTTGACGTCGCCCTTATCGGCCAGCAACCGCTCCAACTCATTTACTGCCTTCGTGGGAAGAATCAATTCTGCTTCAGATCCCTTGGAAATCTCGATGTCGTGCTCTATGAGCGCCAACCGCCGACCGTCCGTTGCCACAACCGTGAGTTTATCGCCTTTGAGCCCCATGAACACGCCGTTCAGTACATAGCGCGTCTCATCGTTCGAGACTGCGTAGGCCGTTTTCCTCAACATGTCGCGGAGCACAGATTGCTCGATTTTCAGCGCTTTGCCCGCGCCGAACTCAGGAAACCGTGGAAACTCTTCTTCCGGCAGGCCCATAATCTTGTAGAAGGACGATCCACAACGAATCGAAGCTGCATTACGGTCATCCACCTCGATTTCGATTTCAGCGGCTGGTACTTCCCTGAGAATAGAGAAAAGTTTCCGGGCCGGCAGGGTCGTCGAACCCTCTTTTGAGACTTCGGCTCCTATGCGACAACGAACCCCAACGTCCAGGTCCGTGGTTGTCAGGGTAACACCGTTGTTGGACGCTTGGATCAGAACATTGGACAGGATCGGGAGTGTGGTACGGGTGCTCACAAGGTTTTGCACGCGTTGCAACCCGTCGAGAATCGATTCTTTGCTGACTTTCAGTTTAACCGGCATGTTGCACAGATGTAGTACTACTGATTATTCCTTTTGTATACAGCAATAAAGTCGTTGCCGTTCGGGCTGTGCATATATCAAACAACTTTTCTTGTCAAGGACACAGCAAGCAGTTACGTATGGCATCAAGATGGTGTAAACGGGAGAGAATTGAACCAACTGAATGGGACTTCGATTCCGGAGGGGAGTCATCAGACGTTTTTTCCAACGGACTGACAAGTTATTGGAATGTTATTGTCGTTGGAGTGACTGCTCCAGATAGGAAACTGTCTGCCGCAGCCGTTGGTCCTTCGACGAGCGCGTTTCAATCAGCCTGCAGGCGTGCAGAACCGTGCCGTGATCGCGACCGCCGAACGATTCCCCGATGTCGGCGAGCGACCGGCTGGTCAATGTCCGGCTCAGGTACATGGCGACCTGGCGGGGGAACGCGACGTTTTGCGGTCGACGTCGGCTGGTCATGTCCGCGATCCGGATATCGAAGTGTTCGGCGACCTTCTTCTGGATGGATTCGATGGTGATGGTCCGCCGGGCCTCTTCGTGAAGTGCGTCACGAAGCAGGTTCTCCAATTGATCACGGGAAACCTCTTTGCCGGTGAGAGATGTGTACGAGGCGACCCGGACCAGGGCGCCTTCCAAGCGGCGAATGTTCGTGCGGATTTTCTCGGCGATGAATTCCAGCACCTGATCGGAAAGCTTTACGTCGATCATGGCCGCTTTCTTTTTGAGGATTGCGATCCGTGTCTCCAGCGCGGGCAGCTGCAGTTCCGTAACCAGTCCCCATTCAAAGCGGGAAACGAGCCGGTTCTCCAAGTTGGCAATCTCGGCGGCCGGTCGGTCGCTGGACAGCACAATCTGCTTGTGCGCGTCGAACAGGGTATTGAACGTGTGGAAGAACTCGTCCTGCATCCGCTCTTTTCCCCCGAGAAACTGGATGTCGTCGATGAGCAGCACGTCGACCTGGCGGTACTTTTTGCGGAATTTGATCATCGTGCTGTTTTGAATGGCCTGGATGAAGTCGTTGGTGAACTGCTCGCAGGTGATGTAGCAGACCTTGCGGGACTTGCCGCCGCTGAAGGACGCGTGACCGATGGCTTGCATCAGATGCGTCTTGCCCAAGCCGACGCCGCCATACACAAACAGTGGATTGTACGCTTTGGCAGGCGACTGGGCGACGGCCAGCGCCGCCGCATGGGCGAAATTGTTGTTGGGCCCCACCACGAACGAATCGAACGTGTAACGCGGATTCAGCCTCACGTCGAGGTCTACCCGGACCGACGGCCGCTTCTCGTGGCTAGTGCTCGTCGGCTGAGGCAGTTCGGGAGGCACTTTCAATCCCTGGCTGACAGCCAGCCGGACCTGCATCGGCTGGCGGGTAACCTGGTTGACCGCCTCGCGGATCAGCGTCAGGAAGTTATCTTGAAGCCAGATTTGGTAAAACTCGTTGGCTACCCCCAAAACCAGCACGTCCTGATTCACTTCGACTGGCTTGATGGGCGCAAACCACCGGTTGAACAGCTCCGGATTGAGCATGCGTTGCAGGATTTTGCTCGCGTCGCGCCATAGTTGGTCGTGCCCCGTTGTCATCGTTCCTCCGTCGTTACACGCCTGACTTATTCACAGGCTGTTGACACCCCCGCTCTACCCTGCTTCGGCAGGTGTCCGGCAGCCGAGACGAACGGAAGGAGTGACCCGCACACGAATCCAAGGAGACAAAAACCGTAAAAAACCCCCTTGCCTTGATTACCACACCGTGCAACCGCGAAAAAAGCTCTCAAACGGCTCTCACACCGTTGTGCGGCTGCGTTTTCCCCTCACATCATTCGTGTCGGACTCAGGAGAGAAGTGAACCAGAAAATCCAGATTCCTTGGGCGATGCATGCAGCCGACCAGCATAACGTGGCTGAGCACCCAAGCTGTTCACAACTTATTCACAACCCTCTCTATCATCCTCGCCTTCGCCTTTGCGCGGTGCAGCATAGTGACCGAGGTTGCGCGGTTCAAGAAAAAAATGATGCGCGCCGAAGAAATTTTTCGTGCGTCGCGTAACGCAGAAAAAAACAGGGCCGAAAGCTCGAGCGAACTTTCGGCCCTGCGAGTGACACAACCCTTTTACGCGTCGTAGTACATATGGAATTCCCACGGATGCGGACGCAGCCGCACTTGATCCTGTTCTTTGCGCTTCATCTCGATCCACGTGTCGATGACGTCCTGCGTGAACACATCGCCCTTCAGCAGGAACTCATGGTCATCTTCCAGTTCGTCGCAGGCCTCGGTGAGGCTGCCGGGCATCGATGGCACTTTCTTGAGCTCGGAAGGCGGCAACTCGTAGATGTTCTTGTCGAGCGGCTCGCCCGGATCAATCCGGTTCTCAATGCCGTCCAGACCCGCCATCAATAGCGCGGCGAACGCGATGTATGGGTTCGCCGTCGGATCGGGCGGACGATACTCAATGCGCTTGGCCTTGGGACTCGGTGAATACGTTGGGATACGGACCGCAGCCGACCGATTCCGGCTCGAATACGCGAGGTTCACGGGAGCTTCAAACCCCGGCGTCAATCGCTTGTAGCTGTTGACCGTTGGATTGGTAAGGGCAGCGACGGCGCGGGCATGCTTGAGGATGCCGCCGATATAGTGCAGGGCCAGGTCGCTGAGGCCGGCGTATTCTTTCCCGGCAAAGAGTGGCTTGCCCTTTTTCCACAAGCTCTGGTGCGTGTGCATCCCGCTGCCATTGTCG
>Ga0208820_1000589_pt1 | contig 24843 bp, 33 predicted proteins | sample June2015DPH_16_5_FD_184713 | JGI IMG/M metagenome (GOLD analysis project Ga0208820, IMG submission 184713) | Peatland microbial communities from SPRUCE experiment site at the Marcell Experimental Forest, Minnesota, USA - June2015DPH_16_40... | ecosystem: Environmental > Terrestrial > Soil >...
GCAGCTTGGCGTTAACAATCCCAAGCCGACCGACAAAACTATTGTAGCACAACCAGACTTGCGTTGCAAGTCTGCAAGCCTAACCCAGACTAAAAGTCTGGGATTGCGGCTCGCTAAAGCCGTTCATCCGGCAATGCTGTGCGATCCCCACCACCATAAAAGAATCGGACATGCTCATCAGACCATGTCTCACGTATTTTTTGTGGGGCGTATATGTTCTTATGGCATGTAATTACTGCGATTAGGAGTTTCAATTAAATTCCTCAATCACTGCGGTTACCGCGTCTTCCACGATATCCTGTCGGCGATTGTTGTAAGCATTGATCGAACACTCTTCTTGAATGCGCTCCATCAATCCTACATAAAACTGTGCTACTGCTTTCGCCAAATAATGATTGGCGCAGACTTCAGCGGAGTTAGCAGGGTTAGTGTTTATCAATTTGAAGTTGAACTTTCGAACTTGATCTTCCATGATCTTCTGTACGATATCGAATCCCCGTTGCTTTACATATGAAGAAAGAATTGCTTTTTCGACATCGTCGAGTTGTAATTCTACATCTAGTCCTTTCAATAGATCATTCTCAATTTTCAGCATTCTCCTCCTAACATCCTTACTGTATTTCGCCGTCCCAAACTTTCTTAAAGATTAGGGTAAGCCAAGCGATTACGCAGAATTCATTCGCCCATTGTCCGAGTTCGATGAGTCCGTCACCTATACTATAAATACCATCTTTGAAGTCAAACACATCCGCAAGGGAATTAAGATGAGTATCCTTCGTCATTACGCAATGGACATCGTCCAGCATATCCGCAGGTAACGTTGTCTGACCTTGTATTCCTCTAAGATCATCCAATTTAACGGGATTCATCATTACAGGGAATCGGTCATGGTTAGAGATTAGAACAGCTTCATTGCTGGCAATACCAAGACCAAGGGATGCCCACGGTGCAAGTAAAACCCAGAGGCAAGAGACACGGAGGAATCTACGAATTTTATTCATACAGCCTTTCCGTACAGGGCATTCATTTTCGTGGTCCGTAGACCCCTGCTCCACGTTACATCACCGTTGGCATCTGGCCTTCTAACCCACTTGTTGAGGGCTCTCCCAGAACCGTCTCGCTAAGCCCTGAGGCTTTTGCAGAGGCGATTACTAGATCACGCTTAATACGATTGTTGGATGACTGATCTTCCAATTCCTGCTTCTGTGCAAACTTGTCATTGCTCTGCTGTTGCGCGGCTTGCGTCCTCTGCGCGGCGATTGCAGCGGGAGAGTTCGCATCCTTTTTATCCTGCATTGCTTTCGGCATCGCCTTGACGATATCCTGTCCGTTCTTCCACTCAGAGGCTTCCATCCACATTTTGAAGACTACGTTGTAATCAATGTACAGACCCATCTCTCCTAATGCTTGGGTAAGCTGTGGGTTGTCAAGGAACTGCGTCAACATAACCATCGACTGAGCCATGGTTCGTTTCGCAGCCATGCTTGCGCCCGCTAGGACTTCGAAGTCCATTTGGGCGTCCCAATACCGCTGCATATCAAGGGCCTGTGTAAGCGGACTGCCGAGCACATCACCCAATATATGGATGATGCTCGCGTCAGACATTTTCGTAAATACCAACTCGTCCACGATATACAGGAACGGTTTGAAGACTTGCTCAATGAAATTATCCAATGGGCCGTCTAATCTTGTCGCACTAGCTGATGCCTGAATTGCAGCACCACCTGAGGTTCGACCCATGGAAGAACGTGGTCCTGCTGAACTGCCTTGAACTAACTGTTGATCTGCGCCAGATGACGATTCCGTCGCCTGCTCAGATTCTTTTAGTGCATTCCAAATGTCACCGGGAACCTTAGGCGTCTCCATTAGAGTGAAAGCCTTGTCCGTTTCCCCATCAACCGTCATGATCTTGCCGACGTTTGTTTTGACCATCTGTGTAAGGTTATTCCCGTCCCTACGTTTTAGGTAAACAGGATTTACGCCATACGAAAGGATTTTCAGGATAGCGTTAATCGTTCCTTGATCTACGCGTTGGTTCTGGCCGACAATAAGGCCGAGCCCCATGCCGAAGAATGCTTTCGGTCGATTCCACCAGTTGGATGAAAGAAATGGAATGCGTTTGAATTCATTGTCTCCGGTATAGATGACTTTCTTATTATCTAACACCCGGATTTTCCGTTTGCCATCCCAATATTCCAGCACTTCCAGTTTTGTGCGGAGTGGGTCTACTGAGTTCGCAACGTTTACATCCTGTGCGTGATGAACCGCACCCTTCATGTAAAGGGTTTGCTCTGTCTGCAAATTGCTGGCGGGAGCCGGGGGTTGAATCCACGCGTCTTTCAAATTCTCGGGGAAAGACCATCCATCCATTACAGATGCATCTTCTTTCGCAGCAAGTAACAATGCCTGCTGGAGATCATATAGTTCATAGAAGTCCATGTAACGAACGTCTACAACCCACTTCGCATCTCGGATATCGGGGACATCTAGTTTCGGGTCCACAAGAACTTTGTCCAGAGGACGATGCTCGAAGAATGGCATCGGGACAGATTTTACAGTTGTCGTGATCTCTGGCGGCTGATCTAACGGAACGCTTATCGTAGTCTTTTGTCCGTCTGGTCCTACGTCTTCCTTTAGAATAGCGGCTTTGCGCCGGGACGTAACAATTTCAGTCCAGTCGTATCCCCACTTCCAAATTCCCGTTCCTAGGTGAGCCATTGTCTCAAGACCCCATTTTGTTTCGGTCTTGAATTTGCTCTTGTCCAGAATGTACGAAAATAGTGCTGTCTTTGCATCAATTATATTCTGATGTTCGCCGGGTCGCGGTCGTAGAATCATCGGCGGGTCATCGTAAAAGAGACCTTTGTACAGTTGTGGAACTACTGAATTCACAATCTTCGCAACAGTAAACCGCTGTATATTCGGTTCGAGGACATAAGTATTGTCGTAAACAGTCATCGGACGCGGTGCTTGAAATAGAAGGTCGGCATCGCGCCATAAGAGATTCCCAAATTTGTTACTGCTTTCGCAGGATCAGACATTTCTGCTGACCTCTCACGGTTGTTATTCCTCGTAAGTTCGGACTATTGCTTCGTCTTTAGACGCCCTCTCACTTAGTCTCTCACGGTGCTTTCGCTTCCGCCTCGTCTCCATTTCAGGGTTCCGAGTCAATCAGAGTGGGTTTTAAAACAGCAGATTTTGTTTACTGTTTCTGGAGAAGAAAATCTCTCGCAGCTTGTGCAGAGCCGACGACCAAAGCTAAATCGGAGGATAATCCTTTTGGATCACCTTGAGTTCCTTTGATATCGCCCGCTGGGGTAAAATTTTCAGCAGTCAGTGGCTTGTGTGCGTTACCGTCCGACTGAATTTTTGCATCAGTCACTTCAGGCATGTGCCTCCCGTTCCTTTTTCGCAGCTCGATATTTTCGGTTTGCTAGAGCTGCCTTACTCGGATTTTCCGACCGTCTCCTGATATTTGATTCGATTACCGCAGGACACGGTATTCCTCTCTTGGACTCACTCAAATGCTTACGATGGTCTATTGATGCTCCCAGACTTGAAGTCTGGGATTCTCGCTCTACAACAGCGTTACAGCACTGTGTTAGCGAACGATGGCTCCATCCGAGCCAAGATGTGTGATTGCGTAAATATGCATAATTAACTATACCATATTCCCCAACAGTTGTCAACCATAAATTCCTGCTTCTTCAAATGGATCGCAATACCCCGCCGCCATCACCTGTTCAGCTTGTACTGCCTCTCGCGCTGAAAGATCGGGATTTTCCAACGCAGCATTCAACGCCCTCTGCTTAAAACATTTGGCATATGTCCCTTTACCGTACAAATGGTCATATTGCTGTTGTGCTTGGCTGGAGATGACGAAATCGGGGCTGGCCGCTTGACGCTTACCTTCCATATCAGCATACCCAGAAAACTGGTCTACCAAAATCGATAAAGCACTAACGATATCATCATGTGTAGAAGCCGCAGTTCCGAAATTGGATAATTCGGAATACAACTCTTCGAGTCCGACGCATTGATTCGCAAAAAGAAGCCTGTCGTCACCAAGATACCTCAGCACCGGCTTCGCCTTCATATCTTTTGCGTTCTTCTTGTTTCCTTGACCGAGCGGGACGAACTCTATAGGAACACGAACACGTAATTTGTCCATTTCCCGATAAATTTCTTTTCCTAACCATTTCACGCCTACCGAATCTTCGATACACATGCGTGATGGTTTCCATTGGTTTGCGACGGCGGCTATCTTACCCGGCAACTCATATTCATTCCATCGACCGCGTTGGCAATCAATGATGTAAAACCGCCCTCCGTAAATTAAAGATGTCAGAATTACTGTATAGTCCGCCCAACTTTTCGTAGAGTAAGCAGTGTCTATACAGGTAACCACAAATCCCGTCTGCGGCAGTAAATTGGAATTGATCGTTTTCCGATGAAGCAATTCCAACGGAAATTTTACAACGTGGGCCTTGGTCGGGTCGTTGAGGTATTTTACAGCAAATCCTTCTACGTCGTGACACTCGCCCTTTAGAAACTCGTAGGTAAGCTGGCCGGGAACGTTAAACCACAATTCCCAATCAGACTCTACCATTTCGCTCTCAACTTTGCCTGCTTTTACAGCAGCCTGATTCGGCCACCATGCAGGCCGTAAATATACCTTCATCTTTACAGGATCACCATTTTTGACACATTTTTCAATGTGCTTCATGTCCTGTCCGTAGGTATCGTCGGAGTCGTACCATGTCCCGATTTTATCGTAAAATCCGTACGGGACTTTCATGGCTTTATTGATGCTAACCTGCTTGTTGACGTTCTTGATTCGGTCAACCGTCCGGCTATTCTCGTTCGTTACAACGTCATCCAGTTTCATGACGCCGACGTGCCATCCTGACAAGTTCTGGTCAATGGATGCTGCGAACACCGTACATTCCTTGTCAACAAATGCCGACGCAGGAGTTTGAAACTCTTGCTGTGTTCCGTCGTCCTTAGGAATACAATGCTCAGGAAATAGTACCTGAAATAGAAATATTGACCCATCCGGCATCATGCGCGGCTTGATCGACTTCTTCGTGTGATACAGATTCTCAGCGTCAGGATCACTGTCGTCCAACTTGAAATGTCCCTTGATTTCTTTTACGAAATCAACCGCTAGATCGAGCACGCCCGTAAGGATCATGATCGTAATTTCTGGCCAGTTAAGGATGTACTGAATTACGTCCGCCATGTCAATCGACGACTTAAAGCCGCCTCTAGGCACGAGCAATAGTCGCTCTTTCTGGTCGACGTACTGCGTTGCGAACTCCTTGAAAGTAGGAATCAGGGGATTCTTGCGGACGAAAAACTCGTTGCAGATTTCCTCGTGAGTGTTGTGAACCGTTCCATCAATCCAGATGTAAGTCTTATCCGTCGTATCCCTGTACTTTTCCAGCAAATGGCATAGCGCGAATAAATTCGTTTGGGCCATGTACCGATACAAGAGCATGCGGTCTTGTGATGCGGGATCATCTGTGATAACCCCGTATGCCTTACAAACAGCAATGATTTTCTTCTTGATAGGGTCTGTCAACCGCTCGAAACTTTCGTACGCATTGTGAGCCATGATGTCGAGGGGCATATCCTTGTGCTGATAATTGGTGTCTGCCTTGTGCTTGTTAAACCATGTTTCTAACTGATCGACCCTCATGACTCCTCACTAACCTTTTACTTGCAATCGCCGACTGCACCTTTGTAATTCATATTACCTTCGGGCTGGCCGGGATAATCGACATATTTCGTACTACCTGCACGCTTCTCTCCCGCTCTCGTCCCTTTGAAGGGGCCGGGTCCAGACACACCAACCGTCTGTGGACCACTAACGTGTTTCTCTGCTGTCTTACTATTCTTCATAAAGTCTTTCCACCTTTCAATATACTTCGCTGCATTGCGAAGCGATTCAGGAGAGTCCCGAAAAGAGCCAAGACCTGAATTGCATCGAGAGCATAAAATACTTCTTACACATTTACCACAACTTATCCGTCCTGAACAGCATGCATGGTCGTGATCAACAGACCACCCGTTCTTTCCCGGTTCCGTAGATTCACAGACGGCACAACATCGTCCTTGAGATTCAAAAGTTGATTCCCAAATCTCAGGAGTCCACTTATACTGAATCTTTAGACGATGCTTCCTATTCCGTTTAGCAACGTATTCTGGATGTGCTTTACGCCATTGCTCACTGTTAGCGATATGCATCGCCTTATATACAGGGTCTTGCATTCGTCTCTGATGATTTTGTGCAGCCCGATTACGGCGCACTTCGGGATCTTTGTAAGGCATAATTCTCCTTTCCTGAGAATTGGGCGGTAGAGGAAGCTACCGCCCGCCTTCGGGTAATTAGTCCGAAGGAGATGAACTTATTTCTTGGGGTGATGCCAACCATGCATAGCGACGGCCATTCTGCCCATGGCGGCAGTATGCGGGTTATCGCTGTTGGCCGCTTCCTGCTTCTTCTCCATTGGGATCGGCTGATCCTCTGGAATTCCGAAGTGACGATGTAATGCCCCGCCATGCAACTTATGCATGCCTCTTGCGAAATGGGCTTTTTCTTCCGGTGTGTGTTCAGCCATACTATGCTCCTACTCCTGCTGGTCCTGCGGGTGCGACACCCGGCATCGGAGGAGCTGATGCGGTCAAAGGAGCAGGTGCTCCCACCGCAGGAGTTTCCTCTCCCTCATTGGGCGTACCGGCGTGATCCTCAAAATGATTGTGAAGATCAGACATGTCATTCGAGACATGCGTCTCATCGGGATGATGGGCCGGATGATGATGCACATGAGTATGAATTAACTTTCCATCGTGTGCACGAGTAGTACGAATTTCCTTAATATGCTTCGCAGGCTTTTTCTCGGAAGCCGATTTGCCAGGAACCATATCGAACACTTTGCTATCTGCCATATTGTCCTTCGCTGATGTAACTTTTTCGCCCTCATGTAGCGTATAGTTCCCCGTCTTGGGAACGTAATCAGTGCCGTGCTTAAAACTACCCAGCGGCTTTATGTACTGGTCAACATTGATTCGCTTCTCGGGCGGTTTATCCCCATACTTGGCACCCGGATGAATCTTGTCAACCTTCTGCGGGGGGTTCGCCTTTGGCATGTCAACAGGGCCGCTTACTGCCTTCTCGTACTCTTCCACATTCTGCTTGCGGTTACCTAGGCCCGATTCTTCACGGCTTCCGGCACCCATATTCAAAAGTCTTTTACTTAGATCGAGCTGGTCTGGCATAAATATTCTCCAAAGTATTCCATTTCGCCCGCGCCCAAAATTCCATGCCATGGCCGGGATCGAACGGGGGGTATAGCGTTTTGAAAATGTGTCTCGCCCGATTAAACGGCTGAGGTAACTCCCCCGCACTACGAAGATACATGAACGCCATTGAAGGACCGCGAGACATACCGGCGTTGCAGTATACTAATATAGGCTTGCCCTTGTCCATCATTTCCGCAATGAACTTAATTCCGGCGTCTAGCATTTCCTCAGAAATGAACTCATGATCATCTGTGTCGATCAGGTTCAAGGCCATCCAATCACCCTTGCGAGCGAAAAGATAGTCTGAGCCTTTCGGAGCACCCATAGTGGTATATCCAAGCATGGCTCGATGGCTGTCAGGACCATCCTTAGTAGCAGACAGACGGGCATAGCCACGTTTCTTTGCCTCGGGCACATCCTTATCACCGCCGACCCACAGACCGTCGATTATTTGCCTCATCAGTTCTCCTCAAATAGTTTTAGGCCAAGAGCGTTAAAGGCTTCTTCGACGTGCATACGAAAATGGTAAGAATCTTCCTTGTTCTTGAAGAGTCTTTTTCGAACTGTGACTTTTCTCTTATTATCCCATCCATAGAAACTTCTCTCCTCGCATGGATGTTTAGGAAATGCCTCACTGCGAATTATCGTAGTCGTGGCGTCTTTGATTCCCCATTTTCGGGAATCGGGTCCACGTATTGCTGAGAGAATGTCCCAAAGGTCAGCACTGTATGGTTGTTTATTCAGCATCCGTTCAATCTGTTGCAAAGCACCCCTAAGAGTTTTTGGCGTTTTCATACGCCCTCGGGCCGTGCTTAGCGATAAATTCTTCTTTAGTCAGGAATGCCAAATCCCATTTTATCTGTGATGCATTATTACTCGCGGGCAATGTAAACTTCGGTAATACGTAAGAACAACCGTTCATACCCCCTCCGTAATAATCTTCTTCGCCTTTGCCGCCGCTTGCTGCTGGGCCGCGACTTGCATCACAAAATTCTTCAGCATTACATTCGCGAAGTCCGTCGCAAACTGAACGTGCATTTCATTAAGGATCATCGAAAGACCCTTATACCTCCAGACCTTCGCAAAACCCTCGACTTGTGCTTTATTGACCTGTGGTATTTGCATGCACCCCTCCTTGATGTTTCGCCCGCATATCGGCAAGTATCTGGTCTTCGGTAATGGAGGAGCTTGACAGATTCCCTGCGTCTGCTGCTGCGAGTTGCTCGGCGGAAAACACCTTATCCATTAGAGCAAGCCGGTCAGCAGCTTTCAGCATAACCGTCAATTGCTTATGATCAAATGGTCCCTTTGCGCCACCATTAAGCATGATTCGCTTGTAAGCGGCGGCTATGAAATTGAGACCTTGGTCTTTTTTCCTTTTCGCCATACTCCTCCTAAAATGGTTACCACAAATTCTTTAACGCTCCCATCGCATAAATACAATTCTTTTCTTCTTGAAAAGGTCGCCCGTGTTGGTGCTTCAGATGTTGCCGCCAAATTGCGACGTGGCACATCTCATGCAAAAGTACAATGCGCCAGTAGCAAGGCTCGCCCTTTAACGCAGGATCGATTTTAATCTCGAACACGCCATCTGCGACTTCAAAAACCGGACAGCAAATCGCATCACACTTGGCTGTCGGTTCCCAGATGGTTACTGCGTCAGGTAATTCGCCGTTCCAGAATTTCTTATTATATTGGTTATAGGCGAGCTTGAGTTGTCTATCTGACTGCATATCGCCTCCAAAAAATTAAGGGACAAACGTGACGGTTGGCCAAAGGCGACCTAACGGATGCCCCGTTTTTCTTTTAGTAACCAACAACCTACTCGTGCTGCGGAGACAACGACAATCCTGCGGTCGGGTCTTGCGCTGTATTCTGAACCGGGACAAGACCTTCGCCCGCCGTACTTGGAAGCGTATTTCCCAAAGGACCATTGTTACACACTAAATCGGTCGCATCTTGAATACGAGCTTCGATCAGTGGTTTCCCCGCCCCACCCGGCTGTACGTGCCCAGTGATATTAAGCACCGGCCCACCAAGCGTTTGCTGCGCGTTTGTCGCAATCCCGTGAATCGCCGTCGAAGCGAGACCTTTTACTGCGCTAAGTTGATACTGTGCGGCAATACCGTTAGGTTGCTCGCCGGGTTCTGCGCTTCCCCGTCTATATAAAGTTGCTCCGTCCAAACTCATAAATATCTCCTTGTCATTCTATCGCCCGCCTTTACTTTCTTGGGTGGCGGTCCCACCAGTTTACTGTTAAAGTATTATCTCCATATTTGTATGGTCGTTTAGGAGATAATGGTGTTTTTGGTGCGGGTACTACGGGTGCTACATTGGGAGCAATCCAAGTCAATGGTATCTCTATAGGGTCTAATGCCCCCCACTCCCGGCCAAGATTCCGTACTGCGGTGATCTTACCAGCCGCCATTGCCGCGGTCTTTTGCTCGTATACCTGCCGGGCGGCTTTATCACTGTACTTCGGTCGCGGGTGCCATTGGTGATGCACTTTGACATCACTGTACACGATCTTGACACCTTCATGTTTCAGACGGTCAGCAAAATCGCCGTCATCATATCCGCCGCACGGATAGTCTTCATCCATCCCGCGGAGTTTCACAAACCATGAACGCTTCATGGCTCCGCAGAAAAAGAACGGTCGTTGTGCTAACTTCCCGCAATATGTAATACCGTACTCTTCCCCATTCTCCAACAAATCTATGACAAGAGCAAATACGACGTTGTTATCGGTTACTTGAGAAGTCAGAAGCTCGATAGTGTTTGGATTGGAATGCTTACATTCCGCATTCTGAAGGATGATGATATCACCTTGTGCCCGACGCAGGCCGATGTTGATAGGCTGTGCAGGGTTTCGATATACACCTGCGCGACCAACGTGGACATACTCAACACCGTATTCTTTGCACAATGTGGGTGTCTCCGCATCCGTGCCGTCGTCAATTACGATAACTTCACAATCCTTATAAGCGGGTTGCGTCACGAAACTTTCAAACGTCTTCCGCAATTGATTGGCGCGGTTGTACGTCGTTATGACGATGGAAATTTTTGGGTTTCGTAGATAACGCCGCTTCAACTGCTCGTACAGGCATCCCTCTGGAAACTTATCATCGGTACCAGTCAACTTACCATAATCCGTACGTTGGTGGGCTTCATGCTGCCCGCGCCATGCCGCATGAAAAAGATGAACAGAATATGACTTGCTTAAATCCCAAGTCACATTCGGGTCAACCATCTGTGCGGCCCGGTCATAATGTACCGGATCAAACATATACCGAGGCACGATGTATCTCTGCAATCCAAATTGGATCACGAGTTTAGCACACAACTCTGGACCTACTTCTTGAAATGCTAACCCCGCTAACTGACCAGCATTCTTGTTATTGATGTGATCATACCACGCCCGCATAATCGGGCTGTTTGCCGGAACCTTGATGGCGGAATTGTGAAGTACCGTGCTATCTGAATCACAGCCAGCCCACACATACTCAGCGGCGAAATCATATGGTCTCAAGCAAACGCTATCCATATCCACATACCAACCACCCTTCTTCAACAACATTGCCACACGGAAAAAGTCCGCGGACTGTTGCACACAAGGGAGTTGCTTAATCTTTTCTTCCGAGATAATCTCGTTGGCATCCTTTACGATGCAACCTTCCGGAACGCCTTCCAATTTTCCGTAGGTATAAAGGTGAAACTCGTGTCCATTTGCCATGAAAGAGCGGATGCACAACTTCTCCATGGTGGTGAGTTTGCCCGACCAGAAAGATTGTATGATGTGGTTACTGTCCATTTGTCCTCCCAATCGTTTCAGAAACTCCTGTGGAACCTCGCCCTTGTTCGTCTTCGGATTCGGACCAAAACTAGAAATATTTGCACCATGCTTGCGGGCGACTACATACGGTTTGCCATCGAAAGAGGATAACACCCCCTGTGACTTTGCCCGGTCGCTGAATCGGGTATCCTCAAACCGACTCAATGCTTGAAATTTGTTATTCTGCCAATAGGCTTTCGTGAAACATAAGGACGTTCCCATGGCGTGCGGTAGCGGGTGATTAACCTGCATCGGCCAAATCCCGCCAGTTTTCATGTCATAGTAATGCAGGCTGTGGAAACCTGTGACTTGAATGCCGGGCTTGCTCAACTCATCTAATTGACGGGCAATGCGGGTTGATGCATACCAATCATCATCGTCCCAGCGGCAGATTATACTTCCTCTCGCGTGCAAACAAGCAAAGTTCAACTTCTCGCCAATAGTCATCTTCTGAACGTGAAAATATCGAATCCGGGGATTGTCTAATATGCTAGTTGGGAATTCCCCGTCATCAACGATGATCAATTCCGTATCAGATACCGTCTGTTCAAAGAACGATTCAATTGCATACCTTATCAAGTGCTGGCGGTCACCAGTGGGCATTATACATGATACATGGATTTCGCTCACAGACTCCCCCGATTTATGCTTCCCACACCCCTAGGTATTTCTCAAACTTGCCCTCAAAGATCGTTCGTACGGGATGACCCAATGAGAAAGGCGGCAATTCCAGATTGATTGGTCTCCACCCATAAGGCGGTAAGTCCGCCTCGATGTCCACTATCTCCAGATAAGTAGGAAAATTCGTCAAGGCCAGCCACTTTGCACTTCTGCGGAAGTTTTCAATTGCCTTCATCGCGTCCGCGAATGACATATGGTTGAGGCCATCTCGACAGATAACCATGTCTACCAACGGCAATTTATCCTGCACGATATCCCCAACTCGAAAATCTATGTCGGGATATTTGTCCCTATTTTTCTCAATCAATTCTGGTACGATGTCCATGCCAATGTAATCGTCCGGTAGAGCCACAGTCTTCATCCAGTTGAAATCCCCGCAGGGGGCGTCTAACAACGATTCCACTTCGTAATCATGGAACAGCGCCGGAAGTGCTTCACGAAGACCGGTTGTTACTTCAAGTTCTGAGCCATCCCCGGAAACGGATTCGACGTTTCCCCACAGATTACCACGATAAATGTCACGAAAAATTTCTGCACGAGTCATACCCAATCTTTCAGGAGTGCTACTGTCTCTTCAAGGTTCATCCGGTACGTGTTGTGCGACGTATATGATCCCGCATCCGCCGCCTTACCCTCGCTAAAGTAGGACGCATAATTCAGATCGCGTGTATCCGCGGGAAGGCGGTAATAGTTGCCATGATCCTGCGCGTGGGACATCTCCTCGGAAGTGACGAGTGTTTCGAAAAGTTTTTCGCCATGCCGGGTGCCAATGGTTTTTATTTCCGCATCCGAATTCAAAATCTCTTTGATCGCGTTCGCAACTGTAAGCACGGTTGCCGCGGGGGATTTCTTCACGAACATGTCACCCTGCTGGCCATGCTCAAACGCGTACTTAACCAATTCCACCGCTTCTTCAATCGTCATCATGAAGCGTGTCATGTCTGGGTTGGTGACCGTCAACGGTTTCCCTGACTTGATCTGATCTATAAAGAGCGGAACAACTGATCCGCGGGATGCAAGAACATTTCCGTACCGGGTACCACAAAAAACCGTATGGCTCGAAGTGCGCGACTTGGCGGTCATGACCCGTTCCATCATCGCCTTCGAAATTCCCATGGCATTTATCGGGTAAACTGCTTTATCAGTGGAGAGCGCGACAACTTTTCCCACACCCGCATTGATCGCGGCGTTGAACACATTCTCCGCTCCAAGAATATTAGTCTTGACCGCTTCGAGCGGAAAGAATTCGGATGACGGCACTTGCTTTAATGCGGCGGCGTGAAAAACGTAATCGACGCCTTCCATCGGAGCAACAAGACTCGCTGCGTCACGTACGTCGCCAATGAAGAATTCCACACGGGGGTTATTCAAACGAATCCGCATGTCTTCTTGTTTCTTTTCGTCTCTACTGAAAATGCGAATCCTGTGGTAGTTCTTGAGATACCGTTCCACCACGGCATTGCCAAAGGTGCCGGTTCCGCCCGTGATGAGAATGGTACTCATTACTTCCTCCAGACGTTTCGATTCACATAATCCACGTACGACAAAATGATGCGGACAACTTTCTCGCTGATATTTCGTTGACGCCAATCACTCGGTACAAAAGGCTGAACACTCTCAGCGGCAGCTATGCAGTCTACTGCATTTTTAAATCCGGTCATTATAACCGCGGCCTCTTCCATGCCCTCGGGGCGCTCGTGTGTCTCGCGCAAATTCAACGCGGGAAAACCCTGCAGAACTGACTCCTCTGTGATCGTGCCACTATCAGACAGAACGCAACGTGCGTCCAATTGTAACTTGTTGTAGTCGAAGAAACCAAAAGGCTTGTAGAACTCGACCTCATCTCGGAAATCCCCAAAGGTAGTCAATCGACTGTATACCCGCGGATGAGCAGACACGATTACACGTTGGTGATACTTGTCAGATAATGCATTTAGCAAGTCACAGAGTTGCTTGAACGTCTCAGGGGTGCAGTTCTCCTCGCGGTGAACGCTCACCACAAAATATTCATTTGATGTCAGGTTTAACCGCGATAAAACTTGACTAGCACGTATCTGGTCACCATAGAATGACAGAATCTCGTTCTGCGGCGAGCCCGTCTTAATGATGCGGTCGGAAGGTAATCCGTCGTGGAGCAGGTTCTCTCTCGCGATGGAACTATAAGGTAGATTGATATCGCTAAGTTGATCTACGATGCGGCGATTTACTTCTTCCGGCACGCGTTCATCAAAGCATCGGTTCCCGGCTTCCATGTGGAAGATTGGAATCTTTAGTCGCTTTGCAGCATATGCGGCAGCAACGCAGGAATTGGTGTCACCAAGAATTAAGATCGCATCCGGGTTAATTGTCTTAAGCGGATAAACTAGAAGCATCATCGCATTGCCCACAAACTCAATAGGGCTGAATGCTTGTATGTTCAAGATTACGTCCGGTTTGCGGATACCCATTTCTTTGAAAAAAATTTCATTTAATTCATAGTCGTAGTTTTGACCAGTATGAATGACCTTATGGTCTACAGCCGCGTCCAACGCGGCCATGACCCGCGACAACTTGATGATCTCAGGGCGAGTGCCCACAACCGTGACTACTCTCATACTTCCTCCGGGTATGTGTCTGGGTCAGCGGGATCAAACACTTCGCTTGACCAAACTACTAACACCATATCCCCCGCGCCGATGTTGGTGATGTTGTGAACCTGCATCGGATAAATCGTCACGATGCGAAAATCTTGTGCGTCAACAGAGATGCAATTTACTTTGTCAAATCCTGCTTGACGGATACGGATGAACGCCTTGCCCGACACAACCAAAAACTTTTCCACTTTGCGGGTGTGATAGTGATTCGCCCGAACCGCGCCGGGGTGACTACGCGATACGTAAATCTGTCCGGGTTGATCCGCGAACTCCATCAATTCGCCGCGTGCGTCTCTATGCACTTCTCCTAGCATAAAGTCTCCTCATTTGATCCGGGCTCAGCGAATGGATCGTTAGATAGTTGTTTGATTTCCCCAATTCTCCATCGCTGATATACTGGTTCGTCTTAGTCGGTTTTACTAGATGATATCTGTGGTCTGTAGTTAGGTGAATGCCTTTTCGTTTCAGTGACTCGCCCACCCATCGATCTTCTGCCCAACACCCTGCTGGGCATTGTAACAACGTTTCCATCGACCTTTTACTTAACCAATATGTAAAGCCCGGACAAAAGTCCGTTCGAAATTGTTTGCTGCTTTCTACGCTCCAGCCTCGCCCGCTTCCTACATAATCTGCGGTTGGCACGTTTGCCATCAGTCTGTCGTAGTAAACAAAAACGTCGTCGTCGCACTTAAAAATTCTGTCATACCCCCTATCAAGGGCATACTTGAGCATCGCACGCAACTTGTCGGCGCTATGAAAATAGTCGTCCAAACAAGGAAGATCGACTTCATCCTGCGGAGGCGTCCGACCTTTCCCGAATCCCTTGAATATGCGATAGTCGCAAGTTACATCTTTCAACCACGAATCCCGAATACCCTGTATGCGATTAGTGATAGGACGAGAAAACCAATCCCTACATCCAGCAATCTCATATTTGTATTCGTGACAGGAAAAGATTGCTAACAAGATTCGGGGCATTACTTCCCCCACTTTCTCAAATACTCAGCCGCTTTTTCTAATCGCTTTGGATCATCCTTGAAGATGCCGCCTCCTTGAGCCTTTCTTTTATCCAGTCGGGCAGCGGATGACATACGCGAATTTCAGGATAGTTGGGGAAAATATGTGCGAGGAGTTCCTTGGATACTTCCTTCGACACCCAGCCAAACCCGTTGCGATATATCTCGGTTGGCATAGGCGCTCCAAAACTAAGAGACCGCAATGGCTGGCACCATGCGGTCTCGGGTCGCCCCAGAATTGGGGCTAATATCGGGACGGGAGTGCTTTTGGCACCCGGAGGAGGTCCGCCCCGTTTCTCAAAAAATTTGGGTACGATTTACGGTCGGCGTGCCCGCCAGTCCACGTACCCTAGTCGTTGTCTACCGCGTCCCGTCAACCAAAGGACCGCGATCTCTCGGCGGTTGACTACTCTGAGACCCCGGAGGGAATTTCTCGACAACGAAATTCAAACTATTGCCTACCGCCCTTCGGCGGACTGACCGGATTTACTAACGACCGGCTCGGCTTAAAATTGTAGGGCGGTTTAAGTGCCGCCCGCACTTGTCGTTTTCTGTTCATTTGCGTCCGGTGGTACTATGGGCAGCAAAGGATGTACGGCGAAACCAAAAAATTTTACCCTCTCACTAGTACGAGGAAATTTTTTCTAGAAATGAGAAAAAGGGTTCTAAGCCATTGATTCTAAAGGAAAAAATAAAGTTATTCAGCGGGTGCTTTAGGGTCAACTCTCCCTGATGAGGTACGTTCTTCCCCCTCGATTCTCTCTAAAACACCCCCTAAACCCACGTAAGATAGCTTCGAACCGATACCTGTACGCATCCCTAAACCCTCTCGGCCAAGAATCTCTTCCCAATACTCAGGTGATTCAGGGTCTTTTCCCCGTAAATCTAATGTTTTCTTACGCTTACGAGACATTCTTTCCTTTCTGTATAGGTCTATGGGTAACCAAAGGAACCCAATTCCCTTCATTCTCAGATTACCAAAGTTCTCCCGACTTGTCAAGCAAAATCTTTTCAACTTTTCGCTTGACAAACGCTGGGTACTTTGGTAATCTAAGAATGGAGTAGAACAACACTCCCGAAAGGACAATCCATATGATAATCGAAGAAAAAGTATACGAACTCCCATCTGAAGATCAGCATAAACTGCAAATCGTTGAAATCGGAGAAATGAAAATATTCAAGACCACTTATGGTGAGAAAGAAAAATTCTCCATCAAAGTCAAGGTGCTCGACCAAAAGGCTGAAGACGGCAACGACCTGTACGTCTACCTGAGCGTCAGCCCCAGTATTGGTGTGAAATCGACCCTTGGCAAGTTCTGCCGTCGGTTGAAGATCAATCTCGACAAGAAATTTGACACCGAAGATTTGATCAGTTTCGGGTTCATTGCGAACATCGCCCATAACGAAGGCACCGGCAATAACGCCGGGAAGACTTTTGCCAACATCGTAATCGACACCGTTCGTCCGTTATCGACTGCGAAGGCGACTGTCGAAACGGTCTAACTTGTAGTGGGATAGGGTCTTTCGTCTCTATGTAAATTTTTCTAGGGTCTTTCGTCTCTAAGAACTCTATCCCACTACATACATCTGTATATATACTGCATATGCTGTAACGGTGTATATAGATTCCTATTGAATCTTGGAATCCCACTCTACACTAGATGTGGAGACTATGAATATATAGTCTATAAATCTTGGAATCGCTCGCATGAGGAGGAAATTTTTACATGATCACAGAAGAGATTCGTAAAAGCGTACAGGCTCTATTCCCTGAGGGGTCGCTGGTAGAGCTTCGTATCCCGAAAAGTTCACAAGGGACAATCATCGGTTTTTTTCGAGACAGGGAGAAGTTAGTACAGGCTATTGAGGAATACTCTGGCAAGGTTCCTGCCGTCTACTACACGCTGAACGCCCCGCCTGCTGAGTTGTATGATAAATCACAGAAAGACAAAGCCGTCGTCGGTGGGCATGGTTGCAAAGACGATGAGATTGTGGTTCGAAATTGGCTTTTGATTGATTGCGATCCATTAAGAGTAGACGGGAATGGTACAGAACTCCCTCAGCAAACCGTCTCTTCGACAGAATCTGAGAAGTCTGATTCGTTCGTCGTCGCTCAGAAAGTTGAATCTTATCTACAGGACAAAGGCTGGCCCGATCCGGTCACGGCTGATAGTGGCAACGGATATCACCTGTTGTACAACATGGGCGGCATGCCTTCGACCGATGAATTGACTGTAACAGTACAAGAGGCATTACAGCATCTCGCCGAAAAGTTTGACACGTCCCTGGTGCACGTAGACACTGTCGTTTATAATCCGTCACGAATCACGAAGGCTTACGGCAGTCTCGCATCAAAAGGCCCGAATACTGCGGATCGTCCGCACCGGCATTCTTGCATTCTAAGCGTACCGACCGAAATCAAGTCGGTCACACTGATGCAACTATCTGCGTTAAAGCCAATTCCGAAAGAGACAAAGAAATCCTCAATCGTCATTAAGGCGAAGGCGGCTGAACGAATCGCTACTACCGACGGACCCGAGAAGATGGAAGAGTTCCTTGATTGGTATGGCATCGCCCATAAGGTCATGCGCCGAGAGAAGAATGGCTGGAAGTTTGTCATCGTTCCATGCCCATTCAACGAGGAACACAACAACGGGGAAGTCGCAGTCTTCGTCAACGACGACGGCGGATATGGCTTCAAATGTTTTCATGCTCACTGTCAGGATAAGGACTGGCGGGCATTCCGTGACCATTTGGAATCTATCTCGGGAAAGAAGTTTTTCTTCAAGACGAATTTGACAACAGTCGTTCAGCCGGAGGAGAAGACTACATCGAAGATGGTACTCAAGAGGGCGAGTAACATTGCTCCCGAAGTTCTCAATTGGCTGTGGCAAGACAGAATTCCCTTTGGCAAGCTGACTTTGTTCGCGGGTCATCCGGGTGTCGGTAAGAGTATGGTGACGATGTATGTTTCTGCATGTGCCTCGAAGGGATGTGGTTGGCACGATGTTAAGAATACAAATCCCCCGGTCGAAGTTGTCATCATCTCATTAGAAGATGCCGCTGCGGATACTCTAGTCCCTCGATTGATGGCAGCGGGAGCTGACAAGGATAAAGTCATGCTTTTACAGTCAGTAGTGACGGATAAAGGTCCAAAGGATTTTACGCTCGACACTGATCTAAACGTTCTCCGCTCGTTCCTTGAATCTAACCCAGATGTAAAGGTCGTAATCATTGATCCGATCATGAACCATTTAGGCCATTTGAAGGGAAATTCAGAGCAGGAAGTTCGCATGGCGCTGTCACCCCTGGCGAAGATCGCCGAAAAATTTGGAGTCGCAATCATATTGGTGACGCACTATAACAAAACCAAAGATACAGATAGCATCCAAAGGGTCGGCGGGGCAATGGGCATGGTTGGAGCAGTCCGAGTGGCGTGGTCATTCGGTGAAAATAAATTGACCGGAAAGATGGAGATGACGCCCCTAAAGGCTAACATCGCCCCGAATACTGGTGGATTAGAATATCAAATTGTTTCTGAGGAAGTAGAGATAAACGGTCAGTTCATATCCGTTGGGAAAATTAAGTTTGGAGATGTGACACACGCAAGCGCTGATGCTACTCTCAAGACACCAGACAAAGAAGCCTTTGTTCCGCTCTACAAGCAATGTATGGATTGGTTAGTAGAACATCTCACTGACGGAGAGCTTCATCCAAAGGTAGATGTTTACAAGAGTGCTGAGGCGATGGGATTCGGCAATGCGGATATGAGTATGGCTCGCCAAAAACTGGGCAATACTGTGAAATATATCCAATCCGAAGATATCTGGTATTTACAAATTGAACCGAAGCACGAGAATGAACCTGAGGAATCTGAATGAAACGTGTGTGGCTTGACTTTGAATCCGCGAGTTTAGTAAACATCAAAGCCGTGGGTTTGGATAATTACGCCAAACATCCATCCACCCGTGTGCTTATGCTTGCGTGGGCTGTGGATTTGGAATCTCCGAATCTCTGGCAACCACATTTAGGACCGATGCCCGACGAATTGCGGGCACTCTTACTCGATAAGACAGTCATAAAATGTGCGTGGAACTTTCAGTTCGAGAAACACATTTTCGAGGATATGTTAGGTATCGCCACGGAATTGAAGGAATGGTATGACCCAAGCGTCCTCTGTGCGTACATGAGCCTGCCTATCGGATTGGAGCGGGCGGGTGCGGCTCTATCGATTCTGGGCAAGAAGATTCACATGGCCCCCGATGAGGGTGTAAAGTTCTTTTCGATGCCGAAGAAGGCGACTAAGAAGATGCTTTTGAATGGGTCGCCTATGCATTATTTTAAAGACTGGAATTCCCATCCTGAAAAGTGGGCGGACTTCTGCAAATACTGTATGCAGGACGTAATCGCTGAACGAGAAGTGCATTACGCGGCGGTCGCAATCAATTCCCCAATTACCCCCGGTGAGCAGGCTGCTTGGGAATTGGATCAGCGCATGAATTCGGCGGGCGTGTATATTGACCAACCCTTCGTTGCAAACGGAAAGAAACTAGCCGAAAACGAGGCGCTTGAAATTCTCGCTCAGATCGGAGCTATTACCCAATGCGAGAATCCGAATAGTGGCTCACAACTGAAAACATGGTTGAAGCCGAGAGGATATCCTTATGATTCATTGGACGTAGAACATATAGAGAGCGCATTGAATAGCGAACTCTCGGAGGAAGTCCGTGAGTTACTTTTACTGAGACAGAAACTCGGCGGCTCCGCTTACAAGAAGTTCCAAAGCATTCAAGATCGCATTAGTGCCGATGGGCGGCTGCGCTGGCAATTCCTGTATCATGGTGCACATACTGGAAGATGGGCGGGGAGAGGGGTGCAACTTCAAAATCTTTACAAGCCGGATAAAGCGGCATCGAAAGTATCGAAGGCTATTATTGATGCCGTCCGTGCGGAAACACTTGTATCCGGTATGTTTCCCGGCATTGACGTAATGACATGTATCGCTTCAGTGATCAGGACTTCGTTCTGTGCGACACCGGGACATAAATTGGTAGTCGGCGATCTGGCGCAAATCGAATCTCGCGTGCTTGCGGCACTAGCCCAATGTCAATCGATGATCGATGCATATGCACAGGGACACGATCTTTATTGCGAGTTCATGTCTTGGTTGCTTGGCAAGCCGATTACAAAAGAAAACTCGGACGAACGTGCAAAAGGTAAAGTCGTAATCCTTGGCAGCGGCTTCGGAATGGGTGTAGACAAGTTCGTTGACTATTGTGCAACATTTGGTATTACGATGCCAATAGATTCGGAAGACCCGGATGAAGTTACTGCGGAGAAGTGCATTTACGGCTTCCGCAAGAAGTATTTCGAGATTCCTCTATATTGGAAGGCTCTTGAAGATGCCGTGAAGAACGCTGTCCGCGAGCACCGCTGCATTTATGTAAAGGGAATTGTGGTGGACGGTCGCAACACACGAGTACTCCGTATAAAGTTGCCGAGCGGGCGGTACATTCATTACTTCAATCCGAAGCTCAGTAAGAAGTTGAAGTTCGGCAAGCTACGGGATACCGTATCATATACGGCGTATGATTCTAAGGGTGCTCAGGAGAAAGACCTTTACGGCGGATTGCTTACTGAGAACGTAGTGCAAGCCGTCGCCCGAGATATTTTGCTCAATGGCATGCTCGAAGCGGAAAAGGCAGGTTTCAAGATCATCATGACAATACATGATGAGATCGTAGCCGAAGTGCCACTAGATTCCCCGCTGGGCGAAGCGGAGTTGTTGCAGTGTATGTCGAAAACTCCGGAATGGGCTGAGGGAATGGGATTCATTTTGGCGGCGGAAGGGTATGAGAATTCATACTATAAGAAATAGGAGGAATATGACCCCAGAATCCAAAGAGAAAGCCCTCAAATCAGCATGGCACGCTGCAATCGCCACTGTAGGTGTGTACGAATACCGGCACAACCGTAGTTGGCTCTCGAAAGTGCTTTCTGTCGGACTAGTATTGTTCCATGCGGACGCTGCGATTTGTGACGCCGTCGGTAAACCCACGACTTTACAGAGGTTACTGGCGAAACTAAAGTAACCGAATTTTTTGCTTGACAAGGGTATTCCACTCTGCTACACTTGGGATAGTAGGAAAAAGGAGGCTTTATGCTTGAATTAGTGATTGCATTTGTGTTGGGCGGCGTGGCTGGATACGGGCTCCGGGGAAAGATCGCGAAGGAAAGCGCGGCTCTGGTTGCGGATTTTAAGGTGGAAGTGACGAGGCTTCGTGCGGATTTGACGCAGATCGTCGCAGAAGTTAAAGCGAAGGTCTGACCGGGCTGGACCGATTCCAGATGGTGGAGGGTCGGAAGTCGGCCCCTGAATTACGCACGTTGAAGGTTGGTTGTAGGCGGGTAACACCCCGGTTCGATTCCGGGCATCTCCACCAGACTGCTCCTAGAGCCGTGTGGGGGGATGAACAGGTATCGATTGCTCGAATTATGATTACAACTTGCGTGCAGGTAGACGACTACCTTAACAGCGTAAAACCAATAACAGCCGAGGTTAAACCCTTGACTATGGCTGCGGCTGCCGGAAGGTAGACGTAAGTTCGGGTTCGGGACGACCTAGGAACAGAACGTCCCACTTTTTTTGGAGGACTATGGCACGAGGCTTTACACTTTTTATGGCAGCGGAGAGTTTCGTGGCATCGGCACTGTTCGCCACCGCGAGAGAATGGCGTTGGGCTCTGTATTGGTTCTTTTGCGGATGCATTACACTTTCGGTAACATTGTGAGGGCTTATGCCGTTGAGGGTATTCCGATGATCATTACGACCGCTTATAATAGTACAGACTTCGACCGACTTATGGAGATTTCTGACACATGCTATGAAGGGGTTGAGCGCCCGCCCCGAGAGACCATGAAAGATATGGTAGAAGTCTGCGATGTGTTCCTCGCAAAAGTTAATGAGAAAGATTTTTCACATTCTTTTCCTGAAGAGTCGCCGGATGAAAACCATATCATCGGCTTCGTCTTAGTACGAACGGTCGTCCATCCGTACATCTGGTCAATCGCGGTAGATAAGAGTTTTCAGGGCCGAGGTGTCGGTGGGAATTTACTTCGCGAGGTCATCGAGTGGTATACGCTCCAAAAAGCCCAAGAAATAAAATTACACGTACATGAAGACAATCCCGCCCAGAAGTTGTATTGGGATTATGGCTTTCGAGTAAAATCGGTCGAAGAAGGATATTACATGCCAAAGGATGGGCTGGTTATGCGAAGGGAGTTACCTTGAGCGAGGAGTCTACCCAGAAGCATCTTACGTTCCCCGAGCCTGAGCCGGGACGGTTTCAGGAAAGTTGAGGATGAGATGAATCGTATTCTGTCTAGGATTCTTGATGGATCATTGCGAATGTTTATTTCGGAGGTCGCATGACTCCTGAAGCACAGAACACAATTTTGGAATGGATATTCTATGGGCTGGCAGTAGTAGGATTTTACATTGTAATCGTCGCCCCGGTAATTTACATTTGGCACAAGACCTTAATTCCTACGCCGCTGCCGGACAAGAAGATTGATGACGAAATGAAGAGGTGGAGACAGTAGACGTAGCCCACACCCTATATCTCATTCTATAGGTTAAGACCCCCTATTAAGACCCCCTATTAAAAGGGGACTTCTATAGAAGAAATTGGGGAATACCCGTAAACCATTCAAAGGGTAGGGGTTAAGACCACCCTACCCAATTCCCAGATTCTGGCTAGGCCCCGCTCAGCGAGCAGGCGAGGAGGTGGGGGACTCCCCCGGCACCCCCTTGCTCTGGCAGTTAAGACCCCCTATATTCTTTAGAATCAAAGACTTATGTTTGGGTGTTATATGGTCTAATTCTGGAATTCTTGGAATTAGGGTAATCGGTAGCCTGGAGGAGTGTATTTGCCCCATACCCGTACCCGTACCCGTCAAGTTATTGATAACAAGATAGATTCCCAAATTCCAAAATTCTGAGATTGTTACACTGGCGGATTGTTGCAACAAAGTTTCGAATTGTATCATCTATGGTTTTTGGTATTCTTAGACGGAGACGCTAAGAGCCTAGCAGAATTGGGGGAATTACTACGCTGGAATTTTGGAATCTTCTAGTTCGTGCAAGGGATACCATACCTGATTACGGCATCTAACATCTGTTCGTGGGTAAATACATCAGATTTAATCCTGTTGTGATTGGCACAACATGGCTGACTGTTCTCAGAGGTATACCCTATAGTATTGTCTTTTCTGTCTAGCCCGATTAGCCCGATATCGCCCGCTGCCGTTGTACTATACGCGTACACGCACGGCTGGGAGACTAGTCGTTTGTATTCATCCAATGTAATAGTAAACTCTAGCCCGCGTCTATTGGCTTGCCATTTCGCATTAGCATATCGGCTCCCTAATGATTCCCCTTGCCTAGCGAATCTAGCCCGCCGTTGAATTTTCATACACTCCGCACATCTATTTCGACTGCTTGGGAATCCCGTGTCATTTGGATGCAGAGCACATGGGAGTGCGCCCGCCTTGGGTGATACTCGTGGCACGATGATTTTCCCTTCCAATGCATCGTGTAATCTTTGCACGGCTTCTATACGAACAGGATCAGGGGCTCGCTCTGACTCCTTTATTCTCGCCCGTCTCGCCCGCATATCCGCCTGTAAGTTTTCTAGGTCTTTTCTCATACTCTATAGTAACATATACAGGTTACTTTGTCAATGCCCAAATTTGTCACCTGTAACCCTTTGTATTAGTATAGTTTAGCAGGAAAGTGGCAAAGATTGTCTCTTAGTGGCAAATTTTGTACTATCTATTAAATAATTAAGAGTATAAGTCTTTTAGAATCAATACATACTGTTTGGTCGCTTGCTTGCAATGTAAACGGTAGAAAGGGAGGAATCTATGAATCGTGTAATCTTTACTTTCATTCTACTGGCCGGGTTTGTCTACCCGACCTTCGCCCAATGTATCGGGAATCCGATGAACCAACCCGTATATTGCCCAGACAACCCGCGCAATCCACAGAACCTAACACCGCCACCGCCGCTAGTTCCCGCGCCACAACAGACTGGCCCACGACCGGGTGAGCGATGGGGCTCCAACCAACAGGAACCACAGGAACCACAAGAGCCGCGCCAGCAAGAGCCTTTATCCAAACCTGGGCAATACTGCGTAATCGTAAACGGTGAAAGGGTCTGTGGGTAGTACTGATCAACCGCATGCCATAGTCTCAGTAGTTTTGAGACGAAGGCTAGCGGAGCCTAGCAGAATCGGGGAATCGGGGACGTGGAATTGGAATCGGGGAATTGGGCGGGGTCTAGTACGGCTCCTGCTATACTACTCTGCTTACCTG
>Ga0208820_1000591_pt1 | contig 24834 bp, 17 predicted proteins | sample June2015DPH_16_5_FD_184713 | JGI IMG/M metagenome (GOLD analysis project Ga0208820, IMG submission 184713) | Peatland microbial communities from SPRUCE experiment site at the Marcell Experimental Forest, Minnesota, USA - June2015DPH_16_40... | ecosystem: Environmental > Terrestrial > Soil >...
CCTGCTCAGCAGCAGCCGCGTATTTTCGATCCCGGCGCTTTGCTCACTGCCTCTCAAGATCGACGGGAGCGCGTTTCAGTTGGATTGCTCGCGGCCGCTCCCCGCCGGCGTTTCCTCGCGGGGCATTGGCGCGGCATTCTCCACCGCGCCGCCGATTTCGTTGTACGGCGGCACCAAGCTGGCCGCGGAAGCGATCGCTCTCGAATATAGCGAGGCCTTCGGGTTTCCGGTGTGGGTGAACCGCTGTGGCGTGCTGGCCGGCGCGGGACAGTTCGGCACGCCGGACCAGGGAATCTTCTCCTATTGGGTCAACGCGCACCTGCGCCGGCGCCCGCTGCGCTACATTGGCTTTGAGGGCGCCGGCCGCCAGGTCAGAGACGCTTTCCATCCGCGGGACCTCGCCGCCCTGGTGGACGCGCAGACCGGTGCGCCGCGGGCCGGCGGACAGCGCATCTATGTGGCTGGTGGCGGCGCGGAAAATGCCATGTCGCTGGCGCAAGTGACCGCCTGGTGCGATGCGCGCTTTGGGCCACACGTTCCGCTGCCCGATCCCCGCCCCAGACCTTACGATATTCCGTGGATGATCATGGACAGCTCGGACGCGGAGCGGGACTTCGGCTGGCGGCCGAAGACGTCGATCGAGGCTGTGCTCGATGAAATCGCGGACCACGCCGAGCGTCATCCGGATTGGCTGGAGTCGAGCGGCGTATGAACCATTCCGCGGACCTCGCTGCGCACGAGCCCCTCGCCCTGCTCTCGGTCGTGATCCCGATGCGCGACGAAGAAGGCGCGGCGCCCTCTACCGTGGAACATCTGTACGTCGAGCTGCGGTTGCACAACGTCGAACACGAAATCGTGGCCGTGGATGACGGCAGCACTGACTCCACCTGGGCTGTGCTGCGCGACCTGTCCGCCCGCGTGCCCACTCTGCGCCCGGTACAGAATACAGGCGAACACGGTTTCGGCCGGGCGATCGTCTGCGGCATCGATCACAGCCGGGGAGACGCCGTGGTGATCATGATGGCGGATGAATCCGACGATTGCCGCGATGTGGTTCGCTACTGGGAACTGCTGGGTCAGGGGTGGGACGCGGTCTTCGGATCCCGCTTCGTTCGCGGAGGCGGGGTGATCGACTACCCCGCGCACAAGTTGGCCATCAACCGGCTGGCCAATCTGTTTCTCCGGCTCCTGTTCCGCGTCCCTTTGAACGATTTCACGAACGCCTTCAAAGCCTACCGGCGCCGCGCGCTGGACGGCTGCCGCCCCTTCCTTTCGCCGCACTTCAATCTCACCGTGGAGCTTCCGCTGAAGATCGTCGTGCGCGGATACTCCTGGACCGTGGTGCCTATCACCTGGCGCAACCGGCGGTCCGGCATATCCAAGCTGAAGATCAAAGAGATGGGGAGCCGCTATCTTTTTGTCGCTCTTTACTGCTGGCTGGAGAAATATTTCAGCCGCGGCGACTACGCCAAGAAGCGTCACGAGGCCGCCACAGTCGAACCGGCGCCGGACGGCGCGAACCTGGACGCCCCCGAGCCGCCGCCGCACTAGCCAGCTAGCGTCCTGTCTCACAAGTTCGCAACATGATTCTGGACTTCTCAGGGCACGGCTTCAGCCGTGCCGCCTGGAAACTACTAAGGACGGCCTTTAGGCCCTGCAATAGGGCGACAGTCTCGCGAAGGCTTTGTCAACGAACTTCAGAGGCCCGACACTAGCGAGCGGTGCGGACAGTCAAGAATACATCGCTCTCCGTAGACTTGCGAGGCAGGTTTCGGCAGCGTACGTCGATTCACCGTGCGAGTGGCAGTAGGGGCCGGGTATGTCCCGGCCCGGCTTTCCTACTCGGCCGTCCGGTCCGCCCTGTGGCCGCCAAAAACGTGGATTGTCCTGGTTCCCGCCAGTACTTCGCCGCCGTGCGGAACGCCGCGCGGTATCACGTATTCCTCTCCGGCCTTCACCACTACGCGCTGCCCATCCATGAGCAGCGTGTAACAGCCTTCGACCACCAGCATGTACTCGTCGTAGTCGTGGACGTGCTCCGCGGACGCCGCCGTTTCCCGACATGCCCAGAACGCCATCTGGCTGCCGTCTGCTCCGTCGAATATGTATCCCTCAACTCCCAGTGTCGCCTGTTGAGTGCTCGCAATCCGGTTAGCAGGCCGTTTCATGAATGCAGGGAAATCGCCCATAGTCGCAGCCCCAATTGTCGCACCGTTAATCAGAGTTAGTGAGAGGGGCGGCCAGACAACCAGATATTGGTGGGCGGTGCAGGATTCGAACCTGCGACCTTCTGGGTGTAAACCAGACGCTCTAACCAGCTGAGCTAACCGCCCGTTCCCAAACTCAAGTTTAACATTCGCTCTGCCGCGGCCCGCGGCGCGCTTCAGTCCGCGGGCGAAAGCGCGTTAAGATGGAAGACCTTATGGCGCGCTGCCCTTCGTGCTCCCGCGAGTTCACCGAAGCGGGCAAATTCTGCCCCTGGTGTGCCACGCCGGTCGACGCCAGCTCGGCCGAAACCGCCGTCCTGCCGCCGGCCGTTTCGGCGCCGCCATCGGCCTCCAACCCGGTGCTGGCGGCTTCGAGCGCGGTGGATGAAGGCCGCTTCCTGCCCGGAACCTTGCTGGCGTCGCGCTACCGCATCGCCGGCCTGTTGGGCCGCGGCGGCATGGGCGAAGTCTACCGCGCCACCGATCTGACCTTGGGCCAGGCCGTGGCGCTGAAGTTCCTGCCGGAAGCCGCCTCGCGCGACGATCGCGCGCTGGCGCGCTTCTACAACGAGGTCCGCATCGCCCGCCAGGTCACCCACCCGAACGTGTGCCGCGTCTACGATGTCGGCCAGGTCGACGGTCTCGAGTTCATTTCGATGGAATATGTCGATGGCGAGGACCTGTCCGTGCTGCTGCGCCGCATCGGCCGCCTGCCGGTGGATAAGGCCGTCGAAACCGCGCGGCAGATCTGCGCCGGCCTCGCCGCCGCGCACGAAAAAGGCGTGCTGCACCGCGACTTGAAACCGGCCAACATCATGATCGACGGCCGCGGCCAGGCCGTGATCATGGATTTCGGGCTGGCCGGCTTGAGCGCCCAACTGCAAGGAGACGTGCGCAGCGGCACTCCGGCCTACATGTCGCCGGAGCAGTTGGCGGGCTCCGAGGTCACCATCAAGAGCGACATTTACGCTCTGGGCCTGCTGCTGTACGAGTTGTTCACCGGCAAGCGCGCCTTCGAAGCCGGCACGCTGATGGACCTCATGCAGATGCAGGAGCGCGCCCAGCCGGCCAGCCTGACCACGCTGGTGAGGGAATTGGACCCGGCGGTGGAGCGCGTAGTGTTGCGCTGCCTCAATCCGGACCCGCGCCAGCGGCCGGCCTCCGCGCGGGCCGTCGCCGCCGCGCTCCCTGGCGGCGACCCGCTCGCCGCTGCCATGGCGGCCGGCGAAACGCCAACGCCCGAATTGGTTGCCGCCGCCGGCGAAACCGAAGGAATGCGGCCGGTGGTGGCGCTGGCCTGGCTGGCCGCTGCGCTGGTGTTCACCGCCGTGGCCGGCTTCGTGGGCTCGAAATACACTCTCAGCGCGGAAGTGCCGCTGGACGTCGCGCCCGCTGCCCTGGCGCACCAGTCGCGCCAGATGCTGGAGGGCTTCGGCTACACGACGCGCCCAGCCGACGCCGCGTGGGGTTTTGACGAGTTTCCACTCTACCAGGACTACTTGAAAACTCACCCTGACCTGGCGGCGCGGCGCTGGCGCACTCCGACCGCCGGTTTTCCGCCGCTGGTGCGTTTCTGGTATCGCGAGAGTCCGCAGGATCTGACCGGTATTTATAGCTTGAACACGATTCCGAACTACATGGACCCGCCGCTGGAGAGTTCGGGCATGATTCGCTTGCGCACGGACCGGGAGGGCCGCCTGCTGGACCTCGAGGCTGTTCCGCCGCAGAAGGAGGCGCCGGCTGTTCCCGCACCCGCCTTCGATTGGAGCCGGCTGTTCGCCGCCGCCGGCCTCGACCTCGCGAAGTGGCAGCCCGCCGCGCCCGAGTGGACGCCGCTCGCCAACTGGGATACGCGCGCCGCCTGGACCGGCTCCGATGCCTTCACCGGCTCCGCGCTGCGCATCGAAGCCGCGGCCTGGCGCGGCCGGCCGGTCTTTTTCCGTGTCATCGGCGCCTGGACCAAGCCGGACCGCATGCAAGGCGCCCCGGGCAGCCAGGTGCCGTGGTTGGCGCTGGTGGTGATCTATATCGCCTTCGCCGCCGCGTGCTTCATCGCCTGGTTCAACCACAAACAGGGGAAGGGCGACAAGCGCGGCGCACTGGCTTTGGCCCTGTTGTATTTCATCTGCAGCGCCGCCGGCCGTTACCTCGCCACGTCCCATTCCACCACCAGCCAGGAGATTGACACATTCTGGCGAGTGGTGGCAGTGGCAGGCATCAATGCCGGCTTGGCGTGGATTCTGTATCTCGCGCTGGAGCCTTGGGTGCGGAAGCGCTGGCCGCACACCATGATCGGATGGACGCGCTACGTAGCCAAGGGTATCCGCGACCCATTGGTGGGCCGCGACCTATTGATTGGATCCGCCGCCGGAGCCTTGTTTGCCGTCACCACCTACATTCAACTGGCGTGCCACGGGGCTAGCGGCGCTCCCAACATACCCGCCTTCGGCGCGCTCACCGGGATCCGCCACAGTGTGTATCTGCTCACGCAATTGATATGCAACAGCATCTTCACTTCCCTTTTTCTCTTCTTCGTGTTCTTCGTGCTGCGCGTGCTGTTGCGTAAGCAGTGGCTGACCGCTCTGGCGTTCATCGCGCTCACCACCCTGATCATCAGCGGGCCAGGCTCTAATTGGATTGACCGTCCGTTTCAGGCCGCTTACGCCGCCTTGTTTGCTTTCATCCTGCTTCGCTTCGGCCTGCTGGCGCTGATGGTGGCGATTGCCACGCAAGACGCTCTCGGCAACGTGCCCTGGAGCGCCGAACCGTCGGCGCTGAATCTGGTAGCCCTGGCGATGGTGGCTGTAATCGCTGTGTACGGCTTCCGGATTTCGCTGGCAGGGCGGCCCATTTTGCGCGGGGATCTGCTTTAGCCTGCTTTAGCCTGTCTCGAACGGCAGCGCCATTCCACGCGCCTGGCTGCCGGCCGGCTGCGAAACCTCACCCACTCAAAGCCGTGGATTGTCGAGTTTCGCGACTGATTCTGCGTAGGTTAGTTCAATTCCGGGCAGTGGCAGGGCAATTGCACATCTGCGGGCATGGCATATGTAATTACAGATACCTGCACCAAGGACAAGTTGTGTATTGAGGCTTGCCCGGTGGATTGCATCCATCCGAAAGAGGACGAACCGGGCTTTGCCGACGTCCCGCATCTCTATGTCAATCCCGTGGACTGCATCGATTGCGGTGCGTGCATCCCGGTCTGCCCGACCAACTCGATCTACACGCTGGAGGATCTGCCGGCGGAATTGGCGAGTTTCGCCGAAGCCAACGCGGCCCATTACAACTGATCCCGGCTAGGCCCGGCAAGCCCGGCCTCTACGCCGATCAGCTTGTAGGGGCGAGGCACGCCTCGCCCGCAGGCTGTTGCGACAAACCGCTAAGGTAATTGCAACGCTCGCTCACGCCGCGCTATTTCGATTTCAGGGCGTTGGAGCCCTTGGGCGCCGGCGACCCCTGGTCGGGCGTGGCGTAATAGCCGCTGCGCGTGCGCACCGACGGGTGGCCCGGCGCATTCACGGCGACCTTGATTACGCGGTAGGAGCCATCCATGGCGGTGTTGCTCGGCGAGTACTCGATGGTGTACTGGCTGCGGATATCGCGCGCCACGTCCGCCGCAATGCGGTCGACGTCGCTCAGCTCCTTGGGGAAGAACGTTTCGCCGCCGGTCGCCGTGGCCAGTTCCTCCAGGGCCCGCTTGGCCTTCACGGCCTCGCGCCGCTCTTCTTCGCTCAACAGGCCCACCGAGTAAATCAGCACCTCGCTCTGCTGCGCGGCCTTCACCAGGTTCTCCAGGCTGATGAGGCTCGAATTGTCGTTGCCGTCGGTCACTACCACCAGCACCTTCTTGTCGCGGTGCCCTTTCTGCTTGACGTGGTCGATGGACATGCGAATGGCATCCCGCATGGCGGTGCCGCCGCGCGAATCGATGTGCGAAAGCGCTTCTTCCATTTCGGTGATGTCGTTGGTGAAGTCCTTGCCGTGGGGCAGATCGAGGTAAGCGTCATCGTTGAAATTGACGACGAAGACCTCGTCGTCCTTGTTGGAGGCCTTGACCAGCCCCAACGCCGCCGCCGCCACCTTGGCGCGCTTTTCGCGCATGCTGCCGCTGTTGTCGATGATCAGCCCGAGCGAAACCGGCACGTCCTCCCGCTTGAACGCCTTGATGGCTTGCGGCGAGCCGTTCTCGGAGACCGAGAAAGCCGATTCGGGAAGGTCCGTCACCAGATGGCCGTTCTTGTCCACCACCGTCGTGTGACACACCACCAGGCGCGTGTCGGCGCGGAACACCGGCAAGCCCGCATCCTCGGCGCCGGGCGGAACCGCGGGTCTGTCCTGGCCGAAAGCGGCCAGCGCGACCATCAGCGCCGGCGCCCGCCAGCTATTGCGAAGGAGCATAATATCCCAGTCTCCAGAAGGGCCGCAGCAACGGCAGACCGCGCGGCGGAATCACCTTCACTACCACATGGCGGTACTTGCCGTCGCGATCGAGATTTTGCGGGCTGTACCCCAGCACGTACTGGTTCCGCAATTCCACGCCGATTTTCGCCGCCACGTCCGGAAGCTCGTTCAAATTGTCCACTTCATACTGCCGCCCGCCGGTCTGTTCGGCGATGGCGGCCAGCAGCGCCGGGCCCGCGCTCTCCTCCGGAGTTCGCGCGCGCGCCGGGCCTTCCTCGTAAATTCCAATCGCATAGATTTGGACGTCCGCTTCCCTCACCAGGTTCTTGATTTCCGCTTCCGTGTACCGGCTGTTGTTATCGCCGCCATCGGAGATGATGAGCAGCGCTTTTCGCGGATTCTTCGCCCGCTTCATGGTGTGCAGACCGAGAAAAACGGCATCCAGCAGCGCCGTTCGGCCCCTCGAGAAAGTGAACGTCAGGCGGTTTTGAATTTCCTCCAGATTCTGCGTGAACGGCTGCACCAGGTTGGCCGTATCGTTGAACTGAATGAGAAAAAACTCATCCTCCGGGTTGGCGGTCTTGAAGAACTCGGAAACCGCCAGCCGCGATTTTTCCAGCTTGTGGCCCATGCTGCCGCTGCAATCGAAGATCACGCCCGCCGAAAGCGGCGCATCTTCGCTCGAGAACTGGCTGATTTCCTGCTCCTTCTTGTCTTCGAACACCTTGAAATTCTCTTTTTCCAGGCCGGTGACGAAGCGGTTCATGGGATCGGTCACGGTGACCGGAATCAGCACCAGCGTGGTATCCACGCGGATGTTGGCCTTGGGAAGAACCTGCTCTTTTCCGGTTGCCTTGGGCCTTGGCGCGATGGTAGCGGGAGAGCCACCGGGTTCCTGAGCTTGCGCCCCAAATGAGAAACCCAGGAAGGCGGCGATTACAACGGGCAGCTCACACCGGGACAGGAGCATAGCTGTCAGGCCAGCATTTCTACAATCAAGTCTATCACAGGGGTTTTATGGTATGATCGCGTGTGCCCCGTAAAATTCTGGGCGTAATTCCTGCGCGATTTGGCTCTACACGTTTTCCTGGCAAGGTTCTAGCACTCCTCTCCTCCAAAACCGTTTTGCAGCACGTGTATGAACGGGCCTGCCAGTCCCGTTACCTGTCGAGCGTCATCGTCGCCACCGATGACCAGCGGGTTTACGAAGCCGCGCGTGGTTTCGGAGCCAACGTGCGCATGACGCGCGCCGACCACATCTCGGGCACCGACCGCGTGGCGGAAGTCGCCTCGACCGAAGAATCTGCCGTGGTGGTCAACATTCAAGGCGACGAGCCGCTGATCGATCCCGCCGCCATCGATGCCGCCATTCTGCCGGTGGTTCACGATACAGACGTGGTGATGGCGACGCTGAAAAAGAAGATCGAGGACCCGCGCGAGATCGCCGACCCCAACGTGGTTAAGGTGGTCACCAACCACGCCGGAGACGCGATTTACTTTTCGCGTTGCGCCATCCCATATGCACGGGAACAGGGCGGCGTTTGGTTCAAACATATCGGGCTTTACGTGTACCGGCGGGATTTCTTGTTGGCCTATTCGCAACTGCCGGTGGGCCCGCTCGAACGCGCCGAGCGCCTCGAGCAACTGCGCGCGCTCGAAAACGGCTACCCCATTCGGGTAATCGAAACCGAATACGAGTCGCTGGGCGTGGATACGCCCGAGGACCTGGAACGTGTCTCGCGGCTCTTCGAAGCTTCCATCATGGTGGGGCAGGTCCCCGACCTGCCAACTCGATGATCATATGGCTAAATACATTCTTGGTGGGGCAGGCCCTCGGCCTGCCAACAGGTGAATCATATGGCTAAGTACATCTTCGTAACGGGCGGCGTGGTCTCGTCGCTGGGCAAAGGAATTGCCGCGGCTTCCATCGGTTGCCTGCTGGAAAGCCGCGGGCTGAAGGTCACCTGCCAGAAATTCGATCCCTATCTCAACGTCGATCCGGGCACCATGAGCCCGTTCCAGCACGGCGAGGTTTTCGTCACCGACGACGGCGCCGAAACCGATCTCGACCTCGGCCACTATGAGCGCTTCACCCATGCCAAGCTCACCCAGAGCAACAACCTGACCTCGGGCCGCATCTATGAGCAGATCATCGCCCGCGAGCGCCGCGGCGATTATCTGGGCAAGACCGTGCAGGTGATCCCGCACGTCACCAACGAAATCAAGGCTGGCCTCAAACGCGTGGCGCAGGACGTGGACGTGGTGATCGCCGAAATCGGTGGCACGGTGGGCGATATCGAATCGCTGCCGTTCCTCGAAGCCATTCGCCAGATGCGTCACGAGCAGGGCCGCGGCAACTGCCTGTTCGTCCACGTCACGCTGGTCCCCTGGATCGCGGCCGCGCAGGAATTGAAAACCAAGCCCACCCAGCACAGCGTCAAGGAGCTGCGCGGCATCGGTATCCAGCCCGATATCCTGATCTGCCGCTCGGAGCGCTTTATTTCGCAGGAGATGAAAGAGAAGATCGCGCTGTTCTGCGACGTGGACGTGGAAGCCGTGGTGACGGCGCGCGACGTCAAGAGCGTTTACGAAGTTCCGCTGATGTTCGCCGGCGAGCGAGTGGACGACATCGTCTGCCGCCTGTTGCACCTCAACACCGGCGAGCGCAACCTGGACCGCTGGACCGCCATGGTGGAGCGCATGCAGCATCCGCGCGACGAAGTGACCATCGGCCTGGTGGGCAAGTACGTGGAATACGAGGATTCCTACAAGAGCCTCAAGGAAGCTCTGCTGCACGGCGGGCTGGCGCACCACTTGAAGGTGAACATTCACTGGATCGAAGCCGAAGGCGTGCTGGGGGCCGACTGGGAGAAACAGCTCGAAGGCTACGATGGCATCCTGGTGCCCGGCGGCTTCGGCGAGCGCGGCATCGAGGGCATGATCAACTCGATTCGTTACGCGCGCGAGCGCAAGGTGCCGTACTTCGGCATTTGCCTGGGCATGCAGACCATGGTGATTGAATTCGCGCGCAATGTGTGCGGCCTCGAGGGCGCGAATTCAACCGAGTTCAACCCCGGCACGCCGCACCGCGTCATCTTCAAGCTGCGCGAGCTCAAGGGCGTGGATGAGCTGGGCGGCACCATGCGGCTGGGAAGCTGGCCCTGCAAGCTGGCGGAATCGAGCTTCGCCTACCGCGCTTACGGCGCGCGTGAAATTCAGGAGCGCCACCGCCATCGCTATGAATTCAACCGCGAGTACGAAGACCGGCTGAAGGCAGCCGGCCTGCGCATCACCGGCGAGACGCCCGACAACACTTACGTCGAGATTTGCGAGATCGCCGATCACCCCTGGTACCTGGGCTGCCAGTTCCACCCCGAGTTCAAGAGCAAGCCGATGGAGCCGCATCCGCTGTTCAAAGCGTTCATCGGCGCCGCTTACGAGTACCACCAGCGGCTGCTGCGGCCGGGCGCCGAGAGCCGGGACCGGGCCGAAACGACGTATTCCCATGGCCTTTGAGTTCAGCGCGTTCGGCCGGGACCAGGCGGCGCCCCGTCCGCTGGTGTTGATCGCCGGGCCCTGCGTGATCGAAAGCGAACAGCACGTGCGCCGCATGGCGCACGGCATCCGCGACGCCGTGGGCGGCGATTTCGTCTTCAAAGCGTCGTTCGACAAAGCCAACCGCACCAGCCTGGACGCCTATCGCGGGCCGGGCCTGGTCGAAGGCCTGCGTATCCTGGCCGGCCTGAAAGCGGAAGGCTTTTCGATCCTCACCGACATCCATGAACCGGCGCAGGCCGAGCCCGCCGCCGCGGTGGCAGACATTCTGCAGATCCCCGCCTTCCTCTGCCGGCAAACCGATCTGCTGCTGGCGGCGGGCCGCACCGGCCGCATCGTCAACATCAAGAAGGGACAGTTTGTGGCGCCGCACGATATTCATCGCGCCGCGGAAAAAGTGGCCTCCACCGGAAATTCCCAAGTGGTTATCACCGAGCGCGGCTCCTCATTCGGCTACAACAATCTGGTGGTGGACATGCGTGGGCTGAAAATTATGCGCGATGCCGGGTGGCCGGTGGTGTTCGATGCCACCCACAGCGTGCAACTGCCGAGCGCGGGCGCCGTCTCCGGAGGCCAGCCCGAGTTCATCGAGCCGCTGGCGCGCGCCGCGGTCGCGGTGGGTGTGAGTGGCATTTTCGTCGAAGTGCACGACGCGCCGGAGCACGCGCTTTCCGACGGCCCCAACGCGCTGCGCCTCGACCTGCTGCCGCAGTTCTGGCGCAGCCTCGAAGCCATCGATGCCCTGGTGAAATCGCTGGTGGGGCAGGTCCCCGACCTGCCAACCGCCCCATAGGGGCGGGACGTTTCTTGGTAACGCCGGCGGTCTTTTGCCGCCGGTGCTTTTGTTCCGCCTCGGATTGCCCCCATCTTGTCTAAACCGAAATGCACCGGCGGCAAGACCGCCGGCGTTAACGGCAAGTTACAATCAAGGCGAGCACAGTATGAGACTATTGCGAATCGGAGTGTGTCTGCTGGCCGGGCTGTCCCTTTTTGGGCAGCCACGGACCCGGCACGAGCGGCATTGGACGGAAGCGGAGGCCAACCAGTGGTACGCGCGGGAAGCCTGGCCGGTGGGCGCGAACTTCATTCCCTCCACCGCATCCAACCAACTCGAAATGTGGCAGGCGGACACCTTCGATCCCACCACGATCGACCGCGAGCTTGGCTTGGCCGAAGGGCTGGGAATGAACACGGTGCGCGTGTTTCTGCACTACCTGGTCTGGCGCAAGGACGAAAGCGGGTTCAAGCGGCGCATCAACGTGTACCTCAAGATCGCGGACAAGCACCACATCAAGACGCTGTTTGTGCTCTTCGATTCCTGTTGGGATCCTTTCCCCGAAGTCGGTCCGCAGCGGCCGCCGCAGCCCGGCATCCATAATTCGCGCTGGGTGCAGAGTCCGGGCGCGCAGGCCTTGATGAATTCCAAGGAATACGACAACCTGCTGGCCTACGTGCAGGACATCATTAACGATTTCGGCAACGACAAGCGAGTGCTGGCCTGGGACCTGTGGAACGAGCCGGACAATCTCAACGATGGCAGCTACGGCGTCTCCGAGCCGGCCAACAAACTGGCGTTGGTCGAAGGGTTGCTACCCAAGGTTTTCACCTTCGCGCGCGGCGGTTTGCCTCAGCAGCCGCTGACCACCGGCGTGTGGCACGACGACTGGTCGAGCCCGGACAAGCTGACCGCGATCGAGAAAATCCAGCTCGACAATTCCGACATCGTCAGCTTCCACAGCTACGCGAAGCCCGACGAATTCGAAAAGCGCGTGGTATCGCTAGAGGCGCTGCATCGTCCGATCCTGTGCACCGAGTATATGGCGCGCCCCGAGGGCAGCACGTTCCAGACCATCCTGCCGATCGCCAAGAAGCACAACATCGGCGCGTATAACTGGGGGCTCGTGGCCGGAAAAACGCAAACTTACCTGCCGTGGGATTCCTGGAAAACCCCGTATATCGACCGCCAGCCCGCCGTCTGGTTCCACGACATCTTCCGCCAGGATGGCACGCCCTATTCGCCGGAAGAAGTCGCATTCCTGAAGTCGATCTTGGAGCGCCCGAAGGAAACCAAAAAGCCGCGCAAGTGACCGCCGGCGAGCCTTCCAGTACTGCGTGGCGCGGGAGAATCGCCTCGGCTTTCCCCGGGTAGGCGCCAAAGTCTGTTCGACGACTCGTTGAGACGCTCGATCTCGCACGTATAAGCCTCTGGCAGAAGCGGCGTGATTTCAAACCGTTTCTGTCTGTCTTATGCTGGAAAGGTGAAGATTCCGCGGGTTGCGCCCCTGGCTTGTGTGGTGGCCCTCGTGGGGTTGGCGCAAGGTCCGGGCGCACGCCCCCGGTTCGAGGACTTTCCCGTTACGGAGGCCTTTAAAGGCAAACCAGCCGCTCCGATTCTCCGCACACGCGAACAGCGACTGTATCGTACTCGTATTCGAGCCGGAGTTTCATCAGGAAGGGGCGTTTGGAGCGGCAACTGGGGAGATCCGAAGGTACGGGCAGGCCCAAACTTCGCCGGTCACTACTTTGTCATTCGCTGGGGATGTGGCTCGGACTGCCTCATGATGGCCGTCGTCGATGCGGAGAACGGCGTGGTGTATCCTCCGCCGCTGTCGGGAGTCGGTACGGAACTGGAGGTACCGATGGACATCATGAGCGAACGGGAGATTGATTTCCGGCTCGATAGCACGCTCATGGTGCTTCGTGACGCCTGCCGAACTGCCAGAACACAGTGTGGAGTGTACTATTTCAACTGGACGGGGAGCCGGTTCGACCTCGTCAAGCGCGTGCTCGTGGACCTGACAAAGTGAAAGCCGCTTCTTCCCCCTTTCACTTGCCTTGCCCGGCTTCGCAGCGGGCGGGGCGAAATACGTCGCCACAGGCCGGCAAACCGGTGGGCGGGCCGGCGAACTGCAGGTTCTGGTTCATCACACGTTCGCGGATGGACACGAGCGAGTGCCGCAGGGTCTTCTCCGGACTGAGGCCCAGCAGCGCTGACCCGAACACGCGCGCGATGGCGCTGAATTCGGCGGTGAGCGAGATGGATTCGCCTTCCACATAAATGCCCTTCTCCACCTCTGCGACGCGCCAGTAGGAGCAGAGCCGCAACAGGTAGCCGTGGTTCGAGCCGATTTCGCGCAGGCTGGTGGCGTAGGAACGGCACCGCCAGCGATGCTGGTCCACGCGCTCCCATACAACGTCGCTCTGAACCTCGATGTGCCCCGCCTCCTTCAACTGCATGGAGTACTGGAAATGGCCGTCGCCGGTCCGGCACGCCAGCTTGGATTCCGACACCATGTCGGGGAAGAACTGCGCGCGGTGGCCGTAGTCCTGGAGCAGTCGGATGGTCCGGTCGGCCGTGCCGCCCGGAATGAAGACGCTGCCGACCCAGTCGTACAGATGGGCCGCGGGGAGTCTGTGTGGATTCGCTCCGTTGGCCGGGAAGGTCTCAACGCGCTGGCCTCGCACCAGGCGATCGTTCAAGGCGGCGTCCAAATCCGCTGCCAGAAATGCCTTGCGGGCGTCCAGGCGCGCTTCCGCGGATTGCGTATAGCAATCGAAGGCGTGCGCCGTTGCTGGCTTCAATTCCTGTGCGCAAACGCTCGCGGGTGCGCATACCGAGAGCGCCACCGACAAAGCCCAGGCAACGCGCGGCACGGTTTCCGGCATCGGAATCATTATCGTCTAAACCGGCCCTCGGGTGTCCTTTCGGCTGCTGTCGCCGGCAAGACGCTTGCGGGATAATACACGCAGGCCTCCATGGACTTCGTCGATCAGCTCAAGTCGCAGGTGCGCATCGAAGACGTAGTGGGGGAGTACGTGAAGCTGCGGAAATCGGGCGCGAGCCGCTACATGGGGCTGTGCCCCTTCCACAACGAAAAGACGCCCTCCTTCACGGTTCACGTGGTGCACCAGTTCTACAAATGCTTCTCCTGCGGCGCCGGCGGCGACGTGGTCAAGTTCGTCATGGAGAAGGAAGGCCTCAGCTTCTGGGAGGCGCTCAAGCAACTGGCCGAGCGTTACGGCATTCCGCTGCCCAAGCGCTCGCAGTACTCCGACGAAGATTCGCGGTTGCGCGGCTCCGCCTTCGAGATGCACGAAATGGCGCAGGAAGCTTTCCGCGCCAACCTGGAGAACGCGGCGGGCGAGGCGGCGCGAGCGTACCTGGCGAGGCGCGGCGTGGCGCCGGAGACCATCGCGCAGTTTGGACTGGGGTATGCCGAGCGCTCCGGCCAGGCGCTGGTCCGCATGTTCGGCAAGCGCAGTTTGTCGAGCGCGCAGATGGAGCAATCCGGCCTGGTGGGCAAGCGGCAGGACGGCAGTTTCTACGACCGCTTCCGCAACCGCCTGATGTTTCCCATCCACAACGAATCGGGGAAAATAATCGGTTTTGGCGGCCGCGCGCTGGCCGCCGACGACGAGCCGAAGTACCTGAATTCGCCGGAGACCGCGATCTACAAGAAGAGTTACGTGCTGTACAACCTGCACCGCGCCAAGGAGACCATCCGCAAGCAGGACCGCGTGATCCTGGTGGAAGGCTACATGGATGCGATCGGGGTCACGGCGGCGGGCGTCTCGAACGTGGTGGCCAGTTGCGGCACGTCGCTGACAGCGCAGCAGGTGCAGGCCATGAAGCGGCACTCGGCGCGCATCGCGGTCAACTTCGATCCCGACGCGCCGGGCTCGAACGCCGCCGAACGCTCCATCGGGCTGCTGCTGGAAGAAGGCATGCAGGTGCGGATCGTGGAGCTCGATGGCGGCCTCGACCCGGACGAATATTGCCGCGAACGCGGCGCAGCCCAATACCAGCAGCGGCTCGACGAAGCCAAGGGTTACTTCTACTGGCTGGCCGACCGCGCGCGCGCCAAAAACGACGTGCGTTCGAGCGAGGGCGTGGTGGCCGTGCTGAACGCGCTGCTGCCGGCGGTGGAAAAGGTCACCGACCCGCTCGAGCGCAGCGCCATCGCCAACGACCTGGCTGCTTACATTGGCGTGCCGCAAGGCATGGTGCTGGATAGCTTTCGAAAGACCGCGGCCAGCCGCCAGGAGAAGCCGATGGAGCGGCCTAAGATCGCATTGCGGCACGACGAGCGATTGTTGCTGAATGCGATTCTGGCCGATGAGGAAGTTGGCAAGCAGATCGCCGGTCAGTTACAGGAATCGGATGCGGTAGCCGGATTCGCGTCGCGCCGTGTGTTTCAGGCGGCGTCTGCGCTGGTCGGGGCGGGCGGACGGCTGAATTTCGAGAATTTACACGCCCGTCTGGAAGAGGCCGACCAGAATCTGCTGGCCGAGGCGGTACTCGAGGGCGAGCCGGAAGTTACGCCCGGCGCGGTGGCGGCGGCGATGGATAGCATCCGGCGCAGCCAGGCGCGCGGGCTCCGCGATGACATCAAGGCGCGCATTCGGGAAGCCGAGCGCGCGGGCCGTTGGGAAGAGGCATTACGGCTGGCGGCGGAGCTGGAGAAGATCGACCAGGCGGCGCGCAGCCGGGCTTGATCGGGCCAAGTCGCCGAGGGTGCGTGGCGTAAGAAGGGGCGGATTTCCGGCTTGCACGGGATCGGAAACAGAGGGCAAGCTGAAGCATGCCCCCACCCAAGAGCGTCCGCGCCGTGGGGTACAATGTGTTGGACTCGCTTTAGAAACGCCGGGAGTGCGGGGCTCAGTGGCGCTGGAAGATAAGTTCGAGGGATTGCAGCGGCTCGTACAGATGGGCAAACAGAAGGGCTACGTCCTGTACGACGAAGTCAGCGAAGTTCTGCCCGGCGACCTCAGTGGCGGCGCCGAGCTCGAGGACGTTCTGGCCGGCCTCGATGTGGCCGGCATCGAAATCCTGGAAGAGCCCAAGGATTTCGATAAGAAGCTGGAAGAGGGCGAGGAAATCCTCGACCTCGAACTGCCCGCCGGCGTCGGCGAGAAGATCAACGACCCGGTGCGCATGTATTTGCGCGAAATGGGCACCGTCCCGCTGCTCACCCGCGAAGGCGAAGTGGAAATCGCGCGCCGCATCGAGCGCGGCCAGAACACGGTCTTGAAATCGCTGGCCCGCGCGCCGCTGGCGGTGCAGGAAATCATCGGCATGGGCGAGGATATGGCGCGCGACGTCATCTCGGCGCGCGACGTGGTGCAGATCGCCGAACCCATCCTTACCGACGAACTGGTGGAGGAAAAGCGCGACGAATTCGTGCGCGCGACCGAGGAAATCGCGCGCCAGTACCGCAAGACCATGCAGTGCCGGCAGAAGTTGCAGGCCACTCCGCGCGCCTTGAAGCCCAAACAGTACCGCCGGCAATTGTGGGAGCTGGCGCGCCTCATGGTGCGGGTGTCGCGCCAGGTGCGCGCGGTTCGTTTTCAGAGCCCGGTGATCCGTCACCTGATCGATTGCATCCGCGCCGCGGTGGAAGAAATGAAGCCGGTGGAGCGCGAAATCGCCCGCGTGCAGCGGCGCCTCGAGACCTGGCCCGGGGCGCGCGCCACGGGAGTGAAGGACCTGCGCAAGGAGCAGCGCAGCTTCACCCAACGTTTGCAGCAGCTCGAGGAACAGTACGGGGCGCCGGCGGCGGAGCTGCGCCGCACCCTCGAGATCATTACCAAGAGCCATCAGGAAGCCGAAGCCGCCAAGAAGGAACTGATCGAAGCCAACCTGCGCCTGGTGGTCTCCATCGCCAAGCGCTATACCAACCGCGGCCTGCAATTTCTGGATCTCATTCAGGAAGGCAACATCGGGCTGATGAAGGCGGTGGATAAGTTCGAATACCGGCGCGGCTACAAATTCTCGACCTACGCCACCTGGTGGGTGCGGCAAGCCATCACCCGCGCCATCGCCGATCAGGCGCGCACCATCCGCATTCCGGTGCACATGATCGAGACCATCAACAAGCTGATCCGCACCTCGCGCCAGATGGTGCAGGAGCTGGGCCGCGAACCCACCAACGAAGAACTGGCTAAGCGGCTGCAACTGCCGGTATCGAAAGTCCGCAAGGTGCTGCGCGTGGCGCAGGAGCCGATTTCGCTCGAAACGCCGATCGGCGAGGAAGAAGAGTCGCACCTGGGCGATTTCATCGTCGATCAGAATGGCATTTCGCCCTCCGATGCCGTGATCAACCTGAATCTGCGCGAGCAAACCGCGCAGGTTCTGAAGACGCTCACGCCGCGCGAAGAGAAGATCATCAAGATGCGCTTCGGCCTGGAGGACGGCAGCGAGCACACGCTCGAAGAGGTCGGCCAGAATTTCGCCGTGACGCGCGAGCGCATCCGCCAGATCGAAGCCAAGGCGCTAAGAAAACTGCGCCATCCCAGCCGCAGCCACCGCCTCCGCGCCTTCCTCGAAAACGGCACGCGGGGCTTGTAAGCCCACCCCCCGAGCCGGCGCTCCCTGCGGCTCGTCGTTGTTAACCGACGCCGCGGCCCCCAGGGACAGTGAGGGCCTTGTGCCCAGCGGTGCGAGGGATTAGCCTTAAGACCGGTTTGGAATCATTCTGCCATTCCGGGGGTTAAGGAAAATGACAAAACTCGGGGTGTACTCCGCGTTGTTCTGGCTAGGGCCGATATTGTTGGCCGCCAGCACGCCCACTGTCACCTACGGAACGTTCTTCGGCGGCACGGGTGACTCAAACGTCGCTACTGCCGTCGCGGTTGACACATCAGGCAACGTCATCGTGGTGGGCTACACCACGTCACAAACACTGTGGGGAACCGCGAACACGTTTCAGCCCACAAAGGCGGCAGGACTTCCGATTCAGGGGGCGGATAACACCAACGCGTTTATTGCCAAGTTCGACCCGACTGGTAAGACATTGCTGTGGGCGACATTCCTTGGCGGCGACACGTACGAGGCCGCGCTAGCTGTCGCCGTGGACCCGACCGGCAACATTTACATCACAGGCGCCTCAGGGTCATCGAATCTATTCCGGACTGCCATCGCCTGCCTAGGATTTCAGCTGACCTGTTCAATCGGACCGGCCGCCCCAGCCAGCAGTTCCCCCGCGCAAAACTCCTTCGTCGCCAAGGTCAGCCCAAACGGAACACAACTGCTGTACTGCATAGGGATTCTCGGCACGCAGTCGACCGCTTTGGCTGTGACCAGCCTGGGCGAGGTTTTCGTTGCGACTGCCGGCTATGGGGCTGCAGGCGATTTATTTCTTTTCCACCTAAATGCGGCAGGCAGCGCTCTCGTTTTTGGGGCTGTCCTCGCCATCGGGCCTATCGGCTCGTCGATAGGCGCGATCTCTGTCGGTCCGCAGGGAAACTACTACCTCGGCGGCTCGGAGGACGTCAACATGCCGACGACCTCGAACGCCTTCCAGGGTTCGAACCCCAACTTGTATCTGAACGGGGATTTGCGAACCGGATTTGTCCTGGAGTTTAATCCTCCTGGCTCACAACTCATATACGGTACGTGGTTCGGCCCCGAGTATTCGACGACGACGGTGAGCGGATTGGCCGCGAACTCGGATGGTTCCTTGTATTTCGCTGGCAGCACTAATGCGACCGCTCTACAGGCAACTTCAGGGGCATTCCAGAACACCCCGGCATCGGGATACATAGCAAAGCTGACCCCGGGTTCCCCCACGCTCGACTCGTTTTCCTATCTTCCAAGCAGGCCGCTCGGGCTCGCGGTCGGAAACCAGCCCCAAACCGCTTACCTGCTCCTTCTGTCCCAGATCATTGAATTGAACGTACCGACACTTTCATTGGCGTCGTCGCTTTCGCTTCCTGAGGCCATCTCGCAAGGCGCTTTGACCGCTGCTGCCCTGGCTCCGCCCCATTCGCTTTGGCTCGTCGGAAGTTGCGGACCCTGCTCCCTGGGCAGCCTGATTTCCGCCAACACGTCGTTTCAGACGACGCCGCAAAACCCCAGCTCGTCGGCGGTTTTGATTCAGGTGGCCGACGTGACCCCTCCGCCGTCGACAATCACAGCCGTGCTGGACGCTGCGAGCTACTCGAGCGGCGCAGTCTCTCCCGGCGAGATCGTGTCGATCTTCGGAACGTCAATCGGTCCAACCGCGCCCGCGTACCTGGCGCTGGACTCCACGGGAAAGGTCTCAACTTCAATCGGTGGGGTCACGGTCAGCTTCAGCGGCTACCCGGCGCCTCTGACTTACGTCGGCGCAACCCAGATCAACGCCATCGTGCCGTACGAGATTGCGGGGAACTCGTCACCGTTTGTGGAGGTGGCGTTCGGCGGCCAAACATCGAATGCACCCAGTCTGCAACTCGCGGCAACCGCGCCCGGCATCTTCACGCAGAACTCCAGCGGCACTGGCCCAGGCGCCATCCTTGACGGTAATAGCCAGCTCAATACCCAGCAGAACCCGGCGGCCAAGGGGAGCATTATCCAGATCTTTCTGACCGGGGAGGGTTCGACAAACCCAGCTCAGGCCACCGGCGCGGTGACCCCGGAGAACCTCACGGGGGCCGGCCCGCTTACGCCGGTGCCGCAACTCGCGGTTTCGGTACTGATCGGAGGCCAGCCCGCGCAGGTGATATGGGACGGCGAAGCGCCATACCTCGTGGCCGGCGTGTTGCAGGTGGACGCGGTCGTGCCGGCGACGGTCAGCTCCGGCGCAAACTCGATCACGGTGCAAGTCGGCAATCAGATCAGCCAAGCCGGCGTGACGGTGTGGGTGCAGTAAGGGCAAGCAGCCGTCCCCAACGTCGACATCATTTGTGCTTTCCACTCGGCTGCGTCGCGGCGGTATCGTCAAGTAATACACAGAAGAAGATATCAACGCGCTCGAAAGGGCGATAGCGAGGACTTATGCCAATGGATCGCAGACGGTTCGTGATGACTTCCACCGGCTGGGCTTTGGCCGCACCGGGCGCGGTTTCGGCGCTGGCGGGCGGCCAGACTGCCGGCGCCAGCCTCAGGTCCTATGGCTCTGGCCACTTCGGCGAGTGGGTGCAGGACGAATTCGGGCTGCCCGCGTTTCATTACACCTGCGACCAGACCAGCGACCCGCTGGCGGTCAGTCCGGTGACTCCCGGCATCCTCTCGGCTACCGACCATGTGCACCAGGTGGGCAATGACCGCATCATCGCCATCGTCTCCAACTACGGCCCCGTGCGCGTCCGCCAGGATGAAGGCGCGCCCAAGTTCCTCAACGACTACGTGCCGGAGATGAGCCAGTTCTCGGGCGGCTTCGGCTACCTCACCGATGGCAAGGAAACGCTGAGCACGTTGTACCCGCAAAGCGGCGCAACTTTCGACCGCATCTTCGGCGCCGGCTATCTGCGCAAGAAAGTGGCGCGCGGCAACTACAGCGTCGATCAGGTGATCTGCGCGCCTTTCGGCGACGACCCTGTTCTGCTGTCGCAAGTGACCATCGCGAACCACGGAGCCGCGCCGGCCGCTTTGCGATGGATCGAATACTGGGGCACGCTGGTTTACGAATTCTCCTTCCGCCCGTTCGTGGAAATGTTCGCCGGCTATGGCAGGCCGGTGGATCTGCGCCGCCACTTCGGCCAGCGGTTCACGCACCGGGTTCGTGCTCTGGAACATAACCTTGGCATGACGGAGTCCAAGCAGTTCTTGGGGCGCGATCCGAAGGAAGAAGCCGCCTGGCAGCGCGCGAAGGCGAACCTGGCCGCCCATCCCAACTCGTTCCTGGGAGCGATTCCGGAAACCGTGCCGGAGGCTTCCTACGACGACGTGAACCCTCCCGCCACTTTTCTGATTTCGCTCGACGCGCCGTCGACCGGCCTCAGCATCAACGGCAAGGCGTTCTTCGGAGCTGGCGGCGCAGCGAAACCGGACGGCATCGGCCGCGCGCTGGATGGAGATCTGGCAACCACCGGCCCGGAAAACGCGCTGCTGATGGAGCGCGCTATCAACCTTGCGCCGGGTGAACAGGCCACGCTGTATTTTCTGTACGGCTATTTGCCGCAAGACGCCCCCAACCTGGCTCCGTTGATCCAAAAATACCGCGCGCACGCCTCCACCACCTGGCAAGATTCGAGCGCCGAATGGAAGAAGCGCGGCATGCGTTTCAGCGTCGGCTCCGACCCGTGGGTGGAGCGCGAGACGATCTGGAACCACTATTGCCTCCGCAGCAGCCTCACTTACGACGACTACTTCCACGAGCACATCCTCAACCAGAACGGCATTTATCAATACGTGATGGGATTCCAGGGCGCGGCCCGCGACCCGCTCCAGCATTGCCTGCCCTTCCTGTTCAGCGATCCCGAAATCGTCAAGACGGTCCTGCGCTACACGCTGAAAGAGGTCCGACCGGATGGGTCGATTCCATACGCTATCGTCGGTCACGGCGCGGTGGCTCCCATGGTCACCGATACCTCGAGCGACATGCCGCTGTGGCTGTTGTGGACGGCCAGCGAATACGTACTGGCTTCGCGCGACGTGTCGTTCCTCGACCAGGAAGTTCCCACCTTCCCGCTTTACGGACCCACCGCCGGAAAGGAGCGCGTGCGCAAGCTGCTCGAACGGTGCTACCGGCATGAGGTGGATGGCGTGGGCGTGGGCGCGCATGGCGTGATGCGCATGCTCAATGACGATTGGAACGACGGCCTGCTCAGCGTCTGGGCGCAGCCAGCTTTCGCGGAATGCGTCGCGCAGGGCGAGAGCGTGCTCAATTCGGCGATGGCAGCCTGGGTTTTCGATCTCTACGCGCGCCTGCTGACCTACGCCGGCGACGCGGACCTGGCGGCGAGCGTGCGCCAGAGCGCGGATGCGCACCGCGCCGCGGCAGCCAGGCAATGGACCGGTAAATGGCTGCGCCGCGCCTGGCTCGGTCCCACGCTGGGTTGGGTGGGAGAAAGCACGCTGTGGCTGGAGCCGCAACCTTGGGCGCTGCTGGCGGGAGTGACCACGCCTGAGCAAAGCCGCGAGCTGATACGCACCATGGACGAACTGCTCCGCCGCTTGTCGCCCATCGGCGCGGTGCAGATGAATCAGGGGCCGGACGCTCCTAAAGGCGGCGTTTGGGAACCGGGCACTTCGGTCAGTGGCGGCATCTGGCCGTCGCTCAATCAGACGCTGGTTTGGGCGCTGGCGCGGCACGATCCCGCCATGGCCTGGGATGAGTGGAAGAAGAATTCGCTGGCCTGCCACGCCGAGAACTATCCCGGCATCTGGTATGGCGTGTTGAGCGGCCCCGACACTTATAACTCCACGCTCAGCAAACACCCCGGCGCGACGGTCGACAACCTCTACTTGCATTACACCGATTTTCCCGTGCTCAATCTGCATTCGCACGCCTGCTCGCTCTATTCCGCGGCCAAGCTGATCGGGCTCGAATTCACCGAAAGCGGCCTCGATCTGCGGCCCGGCCTGCCGGTGGAATCGTACCGCTTCGAATCTCCGCTCGTCGGCGTCATCAAGTCCGCGGGTGGTTCCTACGAGGGCTGGTATCAGCCGTCGCAAGCCGGCTCCTGGAAAATCGCAATATGGCTGCCCGCCGAGCAAGCCGCCCGGCTGTCGCATGCGGAAGTCAACGGAACTAGCGTGACTCCGGTCAAAGCCGCGGATGGCACGCTGGAACTTACGGGTCGAAGCGAAGCCGGCAAACCGCTGCGCTGGCGGCTGCGGTAGCGCGAGAGTAGAATGAGCGTGGAAGGACCCGATGAAATTGAGCCGGTTGAATTTGCTGACTGCCATTGTTTCACTGGCCGCGTCGCTGGTCTGGATCGGCACCGGGCAGAACGCAACGGGCCTCATCTGGCTTGGGTGCAGCCTGGTCTGGCTGGCGCTTGCGATCGGCAGGTTACGCCACTCGGTTGAAGAACCTCATCCGATAGCGCGGCTGATGCACAGACTGTCGCGCATGCTGCTCTGGAGCTAGCGCGCAGGTGGTCGCCAACACACACGTAGGGGCCCGGCCCGGCTCGGGCACCCAGTGAAACGAGGCGCGAAACTGTTCACGGCCAACGTCGCTGGCGCCGCAAAGTGGGGCAGGTCCCCGACCTGCCAGCGCGCTCCGACGACCTTGCGGAGGCGCTCTCACACAATCAAGATCCCAAAACCGGACAGTTACTGCGCATTTCAGACAATAAAGACTGAAACACCGTTGATTTCACTGGGTCCGGGCTGGCCTTTGAATTGCACGTAATTTCCATTTATGTCACTCACCGAATGGATCCGCGACCTGCGCCTGGCTCTTCGACTGCTCGCGAAGAACCCCGGCGCCACGGCGTTGGCCGTGCTCTCGATTGCTCTGGGAATCGGCTTGACCACCGGCCTGTTCGCCGTGGGCGATGCGGCCCTCTTGCGGCCCGTCCAGGCGGAGAAGCCGCAGGAGCTGTGGTCGGCGAATTCGCGCGGCGACGACGGCAACTGGATGATGTACGGCTGGCCGGATTACCTCGATATGGCCAAGGCGCTCGAAGGCCGGGCGCAGCTTGTCGCCTCGCAGCGCCGTGGCGTCCAGGTGGGCGCGGACGATAGCAGCCAGTTCGTCATCATCCAACCCGCGTCGCCGAACTATTTTCAGGTTGTGGGAGCGAAGGCCGCGCTGGGCCGCGCGACGCTGGGTGAGGCCGCAGGAAGGCCGGAGACCGTGCTGGGGTACCGGCTATGGCAAACGCGTTTCTCGAGCGACCCGCACATCGTTGGCAAGACGGTGTTGCTCAGTCACAAGGCATTCCTGGTAGCGGGCGTGATGCCGGAGTTCTTCACCGGTCTTCAGCGCGGCGTTCTGGTCGGTGTCTGGGTAAGCACGGGTGCGTGGTTTCACACGCTGGGGGCGAAGGAGGAAGAGCAGTCGCGCGACGGCCAGTTCGAAATCGCCGCGCGATTCCGCGCGCCGCTGACCCAGGCGCGCGCCGAGGCGCAACTCGACGCCGCCATCCGCGGTCCCGGTAAGCACAAGCCCGCGCCCCGCGGCGTTGCGGGAACGGTGCTCGAGAGCTTCGCGCTTTGGAAGAACGACGTGATATTCGGCGGCGGGATGCTCGCCGTATTCGGATTGGTCCTGTTCGTGGCTTGCGCCAACGTCGCCCAGTTGCGCCTCGCGCAGGGCGAGGCGCGCCGCAAGGAATTGGGCGTGCGGATTGCGCTGGGCGGCGGCGGCTGGCGGGTGGCTCGCCAGCTCTTGCTCGAAACCGCTCTCCTCAGCCTGGCGGGAGCCGGGTTGGGCCTGCTGCTGGCGCAGCTTCTGGTGACGAAGGTCACCCAGTTCGCCAGCACGATCAGCCCCTTCATAGATTTAGGCATTCGGCTGGATTACCGCGTGCTCACGTTTTCCGCCGGCGCGCTGCTGTTTGCCCTCCTGGTGGCCGGAGTTTGGCCCGCGTTGCGCGCGATGCGGATGAACATATCCGACGTGTTGAAGCAGACTCAAGGTGTGACGATGCGGCGCCGCGGCTGGCAGCAGAAGACGCTCGTCATATCGCAGATCGCGGTGAGCGTGGCTCTGTTCGGCGTCGCGGTGTTGTTCCTCACCAGCCTTCACCACGCCACCGAAATCCGGCCGGGTTTGGATCCGCATAAGAAGGTGCTGGCACTGCTGGTGGGGCCGGCCCTGCGTATCCCGCCTGCTGCCTGGTGCGACCAGGCGATCGAGCGGCTGGCCGCGCTGCCCGGCGCGCGCGGCGCAACCTACGCGCGGAGGCTTCCGCTGACCGGTTCCGGCGGCGGCTTCACGGCGCGGGTCGAGATTCCGGGAATGGCGCCGATGGGGGTCCATCTCAACAACGTCGCCGCTAACTATTTTTCCGT
>Ga0208820_1000596_pt1 | contig 24714 bp, 23 predicted proteins | sample June2015DPH_16_5_FD_184713 | JGI IMG/M metagenome (GOLD analysis project Ga0208820, IMG submission 184713) | Peatland microbial communities from SPRUCE experiment site at the Marcell Experimental Forest, Minnesota, USA - June2015DPH_16_40... | ecosystem: Environmental > Terrestrial > Soil >...
GCCGCGGCCGAAGGGGTCCACCCCAACCGAAAGAAGCGCAGATCGTTCCCGCGCGCCGCTTGGCATCGCCGTCACAGTTTTCCTGCTCGCGAGGAGCCCCAATGAGTTATTTAAGTGGCATTGGGCGCTTTCGCCTGCCAACCGACGTCCCCAAGGTGTTTTCGACGTTCTCAGACCGCGGCAACTTCCTGCCGGGCCAACTCCTGGGCGTACTCCTTCAATGCGGCCGGCGCAACAGTCACAATATCTTTTTCCATGTCGTCGCCGGTCTCGACCAGGTGAACCAGGTACAGCGCCGCGAGGCGCGAGCACCACGCGTCATCCATCGGTCGGCCTGTCTCGCGGCTCAGCGCCAGCAAGTCCGCGTGGTGCAGAGCGATGGTCTTCTGCGAGCTGCCGGCCTGTTCGTTTTCCAGAACGAACTTGACGTCGACGGTATCGGCGCCGCGTATCGAAATGGCCGTTTGCAGCCATTTGAACCACACCTGGAACTTGCGGCCGAAGGGATCCGGCCCGGCCTCGAACTGGCGGAAGTTCTGCATCTACGGATATCTTATCAGTAGGGGAAAGCATGCTCACTGCCGAATTGACCGCGCCGCGCGAGTTCCGCCTGGCGCAACAGACGATCGAAGAGCCCGCTCCGGGCGAGGTGCAGGTGCGCGTACGCGCGGTGGGGATCTGCGGCTCCGATCTGCACTCCTACGCCGAGGGCGCCGTGGGCGATTCGCCGTGCGTCTATCCCATGGTGCTGGGGCACGAACCGGCCGGCACCGTAGTCAAGACCGGGGCCGGTGTCACCGGCTGGGCGGCGGGCGACCGCGCCGCGCTGGAGCCGGCCATCTATTGCTACCACTGCGAATTCTGCCGCAGCGGCCGGCACAACGTTTGCGCGAAGATCCGTTTCCTGAGCACGCCCGGCCACCCCGGCTTCTTCCGCGAATTCGTCAACCTGCCGATGACCAACCTGCTGGCGATTCCGCCGCGGATGTCGCTCGAAGAAGCCACGCTCGCCGAACCGCTCGCCATCGGTCTGCACTCGATGAGGTTCGCGTCTATCGAAATCGGCGAAACGGTCGCCGTCTTCGGCGCCGGGCCGATCGGGCTGGTAACAATAGCCTGCGCGAGGCTGGCCGGCGCCGGCCGCATCTTTGCAGTGGAACCAGTGGCGCACCGCCGCGAGATGGCGATCAAAATGGGCGCCGCGGTGGCGCTCGATCCCAACGCCTGCGACGTGGCGAGCGAGATCGTCAAGGATACCGGCGGCCGCGGCGTGGATTGCGCCATCGATTGCGCCGCCAAGGAGAGCACCACCAACGACGCCATCCGCGCCGCGCGCAACGCCGGCCGCGTGGTGCTCACCGGCATCCATTCCGCTTCGTTCGTGCCGTTCGAGGTTTCGCCCATGCGCCGCAAGGAGCTGGCCATTTTCAACGTCCGGCGCTCCAACCACGAATCGGAAGCCGCCATCGAGCTGCTGCTCGAGCACATCGCCTGGTTCGCTCCCATGATCACGCACACGCGCCCCCTCGACCAGATCGCCGAAGCGTTCCGCATCACCGAGCATTACGACGATGGTGTGGGAAAAATGATTGTTGCGGTGTAGGCTACGTGGCACGAGAAGCACCAGCGGCAAAGACCGCCGGCGTTACGTCCACGTGCTGTGTTTCTCGGTAACGCTGGCGGTCTTGCCGCCGGTGCTTTTTCTGCCGCGCGCATGTCCCGCCCGCTTTCTGGTACAACATCTCCATGCGAGTTCTTTTCATCGGCGGGACCGGCATCATCAGCACCGCGTGCACGCGGCTGGCGGCGGCACTCGGAATCGATCTCACCCTTCTCACGCGCGGGCGCCGCGCGGCGGATCTCCCCGCCGGCGTGAAGACGCTCACCGTCGACATGGAGGACGCCTCGGCCGCGGCGCGAGCGCTCGGCGACGCGTCCTTTGACGCCGTGGTCGATTGGATCGCCTACGCCCCCGCGCAAATCGAACGCGACCTGGAGCTCTTTCGCCGCTCGACGCGCCAGTACATTTTCATCAGCTCCGCCAGCGCCTATCAGAAGCCGGTGTCCCACTACCTGATTACCGAATCCACGCCGCTCGCGAATCCGTTCTGGGATTATTCGCGCAACAAAATCGCCTGCGAAGACCGGCTCATGAAGGCCTACCGCGAAGAGGGCTTCCCGGTCACCATCGTGCGCCCTTCGCTGACCTACGGCGAGACGCAGATCACGCTGGCCATCAACAGTTGGACCAAATCTTATACGGTGGTGGACCGCATGCGCCGCGGAAAGAAAGTCATCGTGCCGGGCGATGGCTCGTCGCTCTGGGTGATCACTCACAACAGCGACTTCGCCAAAGGCCTGGTAGGTCTGCTCGGGAATGAACAGGCGATCGGGCACGCCTTCCACATCACCTCCGATGAAGTGATGAGTTGGGACCAGTTCTACCGCATTGTAGGCGAGGCCGCTGGCGCGGAGACGCAACTGGTCCACATGGCGACCGATTTCATCGCCGCTTGCCTGCCCGATAACTTGGGCGGACTCGCCGGCGATAAGGCCGTCAGCGTGGTCTTCGATAATACCAAGATCAAGCGCTTCGTTCCCGGCTATTGCGCCACCATGCCGTTCGGCCGAGGGGTGCGCCAGACGCTGGCCTGGTTCGACGCCGAGCCGGCGCGAAAACAGATCGACGCCGAGGCGAACGCCACTTGGGACAAGCTGATCGACGCTTACGAAGCGGGCACAAGCGAAGCAGTGCGGCGATTTCAGGCTTGAAGAGGCGCCCCGTCAGGGAGCGGTTGCCGGCTCAACTGCTTACTTCATGACTGGCTCGGATGGCCGCGGTTGACGAGCGCCCCTACTCCGGGCGCCGGCTCGACGTGCACCAGGACATCGGCCACCCACTCCACCTGATCCACCACGCGCATACGCACTTCGTGGGCGATGTCGTGGGATTGGCGCACCGTCATTTCGGGATCGACCTCCATATGCAGGTCCACGTGATAGCTGAGGCCGGTCTTGCGGGCAAAACACTTCTCGATGCCCAGCACGCCGGGCACTTGCGCGGCCGCGGCGCGGATCTCCGCCATCATTTTGTCGCTGGGCATGGTGTCCATCAACTGCAGCGTGGTCTCGCGCGTCACGCGTATGCCGGCAAGGATGACGATGATGCCCACCGCGAGACCGCCGTACCGGTCGGCGTTGAAAAAACGCTGCGGGGCGGCAAGCGTAAGCGCCACCGCGGTGAGCGCGGTCAGGGCGGAAAGACAATCGGTGGTGTCGTGCAAGGCGTCGCCCATCAGCGCCGCGCTGCGCATTCTTTTCCCCACCTGGAACTTGGTGGCCGCTAGCGCGCTCTTAGCCGCGAGCGATGCCAGCAGGGGCCAGATCACGAACCAGCGCAGCGGCTCATGGGGCTGGCCCAGCCGCAGGAAGGAGCCGTACGAAATCAGCGCGCCGGCCGAGGCCAGCACCAACCCCACCAGCAGGCCGCTCAGGATTTCCGCGCGGCCATGGCCGTACGGGTGATTCGAATCGGCGGGTTTGAAGCTGACCGTGAGGCCCACCAGAACCAAGCCGGAAGAAAACACGTCGCCCGCGGATTCCATGCCGTCGGCGACCACCGCCGTGGAGTGTCCCGCCAGCCCGGTGAAGATCTTCACCAGGGCGAGCGCGCCGGTGATCGCCATCCCGGCGGCCGCAATGCGCTGTCCCGCTTGCATGAGATAGTCAGGCGTTACGTAAACACTTTAGCCACCGCTCCCTCATGGTCGCGGCTCCGAAGGCGCATCGGAGCCGCGACCATGAGGGAGCGGTGGGCGCGGTCGTCACCCAACCGCCGTCGGGCGCCTTCCGTCACGCCCGCGACGGGTCGATCTTTTCCGTGTCCACGCCCAGTTCACCGAACGCGGCTTTGGCTCTCTCCATGTCGAACCGGCCGTCGCGCGCCAGGCGCGAAAGCGCGGCTGTCGCTATCGATTCGGCGTTCACCTCGAAATGGCGGCGCAAGTACTCGCGATTATCGCTGCGCCCGAAGCCATCGGTTCCCAGCGTCTCCATGCGGCCGGGCAGCCACGGCGCCACCTGGTCGGCCACCACCTTCATATAATCGGTGGCCGCGACAATCGGTCCCTCGGCGCCCTCGAGCGCTTCCACGATGTAGGGCACCCGCGGCGCCTGGCCCGGATGCAGGCGGTTCCAGCGCTCCGCCGCCAGCGCGTCCCGCCGCAGCTCGTTGTAGCTGGTGACGCTCCACACGTCGGCGGCCACCTCGTATCGATCGGCGAGGATTTTCTGCGCGCGCACGGCTTCATTCAAAATCGGACCGCTGCCGAACAGGTGCACCACGGGTTTGCCCTCCGGCGCGGCCTGGAAGCGGTAGATGCCTTTCAGCACGCCTTCCGGATTCAGCCCCTCCGGCATGGCCGGCATCGGATAGTTCTCGTTGTACAGGGTCAGGTAGTAAAAGCGGTCTTCCTGCAACTGGTACATGCGGCGGATGCCGTCCTGCACGATGATGGCGATTTCGTAAGCGAAAGCCGGATCGTAGGCCGCGCAAGTCGGCACCGTCGAAGCCAGCACCAGGCTGTGACCGTCCTGGTGCTGCAATCCTTCGCCGGCGAGCGTAGTCCGCCCGGCCGTACCGCCGCACAGAAAACCCTTGCCGCGCGCGTCGCCGAACGCCCACACCAGGTCGCCCACGCGCTGGAAACCGAACATGGAGTAATACACAAAAAACGGAATCATCTCCACGCCGTAATTCACATACGCCGTTCCGGCGGCCGCGAACGAAGCCATCGAGCCAGCTTCGGTAATGCCCTCCTCGAGAATCTGCCCGTCTTTCGATTCCTTGTAGTACAGGAACATCTCCGCGTCATGCGGCTTGTAAAGCTGTCCCTGGCTGGCGTAGATGCCGAACTGCCGGAACAGCGATTCCATGCCGAACGTGCGCGCTTCATCGGGGATGATGGGCACTACCCGCTTGCCGATTTGCGGATGCTTCAGCAGCAGCGTGAGCACGCGCACCAGCGCCATCGTGCTCGAAACCTCGCGGCCCGCCGAGCCCTCCAGCGACTCCTTCAAATATTCGAGCGGCGGCGCCTCAATCTGCCGCGGCGGCACGGTGCGGCTCGGCAGATACCCGCCCAGCAGCCGGCGCCGCTCGTGCATGTAAGCGATTTCCGGACTGTCCGCGGGCGGGCGGTAGAAGGACGCCGTGCGCGCGGCTTCGTCGGGAATGGGTATTTCGAAGCGCGATTTGAAATGCTCGAGCTCGGCTTCGTTGAGCTTCTTCTGCTGGTGAGTGATGTTGCGGCCCTCGCCGGCTTCCCCCAGTCCGTAACCTTTGATGGTGTGGGCCAGCACCACCGTGGGCCGCCCGGTGAATTCCAGGGCAGCTTTGAAAGCGTTGTAAACCTTGCAGGGATCGTGGCCGCCGCGGTGCAGCTTGAACAGATCCTCGTCGCTCAGGTGCGAAACCAGGTCCAGCAGTTCCGGGTATTTGCCGAAGAAATTCTTGCGAATGTACGCGCCATCCCGCGTGACGTAGGTCTGGTATTCGCCGTCCACCGCTTCGCCCATGCGTTTCGCCAGCAGGCCGGTGGTATCGCGATCGAGCAGAGCGTCCCAATCCTCACCCCAGATCAGCTTGATTACGTTCCAGCCGGCTCCGCGGAACGCCGCTTCCAGTTCCTGGATGATTTTGCCGTTGCCGCGCACCGGGCCATCCAGGCGCTGCAAATTGCAGTTCACCACGAAAATGAGATTGTCCAGCTTTTCGCGCGATGCCAGCGTGAGCGATCCCATGGATTCCGGCTCGTCGGTCTCGCCATCGCCCAGAAAGGCCCACACCTTGCGCGCCGTCGGCGGAATCACGCCGCGGTTTTCCAGGTATCGCATGAAGCGCGCCTGGTAGATGGAGTTAATCGGCCCGAGGCCCATGGATACGGTGGGAAACCGCCAGAAGTCCGGCATCAGCCACGGGTGCGGGTAAGAGGAAAGCCCGGGCGTATCGCGCAGTTCGTGGCGGAAATTCTTCAGGTGATCGTCGCTGAGGCGGCCTTCCAGAAAGGCTCGCGCGTAGACGCCCGGCGAGGCGTGGCCCTGAAAGTAGATCAGGTCGCCCGGCTGATCGCCATAGCTGGCGCGGAAGAAATGATTGAACCCGACTTCGAGCAGCGTGGCCAGCGAGGCGTAGGTGGAAATGTGGCCGCCGATGCCGGCGTCGTACTTGTTCTGGTGCACCACCATGGCCATTGCATTCCAACGAATCAGGCTCTTGATGCGCCGCTCCATAGCGCGGTCGCCGGGATACGAAACTTCCTCGTCGGGCCGGATGGTGTTGACGTATGGCGTGTTCAGGTGGATGGGCAGTTCCGCGCCGCCCGCCCGCGCGCGCTCCGACAGCTTATCGAGCAGATACGCCGCGCGGTCCGGGCCGCTTTCGTCCAGAACCTGATCCAGCGCTTCGGCCCACTCGGAAGTCTCCTGCGGATTCAGGTCGACAACCCTCTGGTCGCGTTTCAAGTGCATTGGTACCTATTATTATACCGGCGGAGGGCCGCCGGCTCAGGCGGGGCAGTCACAGTGGCCGAGTATCAGCGCGCGGAATTCATCGGCCTTTCGATGCTGCCGGCCCGGGTCGTCGTTGGCGAGATTCTGCTGCAATCTCTTGAAGAACTCCCGCTCGCGATTCTCCTGGTTTTCCGGACCGAGACGGACAGGCGCGGGTAGCGTCCTGGAGTCGGGCATATCGTCAGGATGCCTCACTCCGACGCATTCTGGCAAATGGGAAGTTACGTACATCTGATTGAAAATGCGCTGACGTAACTCTGGCCGCTCCCGAGCGCTTCGCGGGAGCCGGGCCGGGCGTGCCCGGCCCCTTACGAGTCCGTTGTAGGGGCAAGGCATGCCTTGCCCGCGGGTCGCGCGACAGGACGCAATCGTAATTGCGAAACCAGGTACTAAGCGCGCCCCACCTGCGGGTACAATGAGGACATGGTGAGAGCCAAACACGTCATCGATTCCTGGAAGAACGTGCGCCAGGATACCATCGCCGCCGTGGAGGAGTTTCCGGCGGGCGAATTTGGATTTAGTCCGGCGGCCGACTTGCAGACCTTCGGCCAGATCGGCCGTCACATCCTGGTGTCCACTCACGGCCTGACCGGCATACTGCTCGAGGGCGATACGGATTTCGCCGACCCGGATCTTCGCCGGGCGCGCATCGCTGCCCATACGGCCCACCTCCCGCAGACCTTGGAGCCGGCCGAACTGGCCCGCCGGTTGCGCGAATCCGCCGACGAGCGCGCGACGCAACTGGCCGCGCAAACCCCCGAGTTCTGGGCCGGGATGATCAAGCGCGTGGATGGCGTGATGGTGACACGCCTCGAAATGTTGCTATGGATTGGCGACCACGAACTGACCCATCGCCAGCAGTTGTTTACCTATCTGCGCATGAAGGGCATTGTGCCGGCCACCACCCGGCGGCGGTTGGCGCGCCAGGCCGCGGCCCAATAGGGTCCGATAACCGGAAACGCACCCGCCATGGCGGCAATCTATCGTATAACAGTAGTTTCGGGAGGCATGGATCGATGGTCAAGTGTCCGGAATGCGAGGGCGCAATCGACGTCGAGGAAGAAGACCTCGACGAGGGCGACCCGCTCAGTTGCGACGAGTGCGGAGCGGATCTCCGCGTAGTCGGCACCGATCCTCTGGAACTGGAATCGGCCGAGGAGTTGGCCGAGGACGAAGAGGATGCGGATCTCATCGACGACGACGAAGACGAGGAAGAAGCCGAAGAAGAGGATTGGAAATAAGATGCCATCCAGGATTCCGCGCGTCGGCGCACGAGTGCGTGGCTTTTCGGGCGCCGGGCTGGCGTTGCTGGCGGCGGCCCTGCTGCTCGTTGCCATCGCCGGTTTCGCCAAGGACCCCCAGACCCGCACCGTGCAGGGCGCCGTCTCCGCGCCGGACGAGAGCTTGGTGAACGGCGCCGTCGTCTATCTGAAGAACACCAAGAGCCTGCAAATCCGCTCGTTCTTCACCCAGAAAGACGGCAGCTACTATTTTCACGACCTCAGCCCCGATATCGACTATGAGCTCAAGGCCGAATATAACGGCTTATCGAGCGGCACCCACACTCTCAGCTCCTTCGATACGCGCAAGCTGGCGACCATCAATCTCAAGCTGAACGCCAAGAAATAAGGGGAGCAGAATCCCGCCGGCGATTTTCTGCTGGCCTTTCGTGCCGCCTCCTACCTCGTGAAGAACTCCAGCGGGGTGAGCGAAGTGATTACCCAGCGCTTGCCTCTACGCTCGACTTTGCAGGTGAGATCCGATTCGCGCTGCAGTATGCGGATGCCGGTATCGGCGTTGACGACTTCGAGCGTCCATTCGACTTCGAGGGTGCGCGTGGTGTCGGTGCCTTCGTCGGTGGTGAGACCGATGGTCGAGTCGACTTCGCCCTGAGCGGCGAGCGCATCCGCGCCGTTGCGCAGCGCCTCGTAACCTGGGAGTTTGGAATCGAATGCGGCCAGGAAGCCAACGACTGGCGTGCTCGGCTGGCTGAGCGCGCGGGCGGCGGATTGCAATAGGTCCCACGCGCCGGACACATCGGGCGGCGAGAAAAAACCGGACGCGTCGAGAGCGCCATCGGGAACGCCGAAGACTACGATGCGCAGCGCGCCATCGCGCGATTCCACGCGGCAGGATACGCGCTTCTGTCGATGAGTAATGCCGCGCTGGCCTTCGCGCGCCGTCAGATCCAGCTTCCAATCGATGCCGAGCGCGACCCCGCGATCGTCTTCAGTTGCGGAGAGGAACTCCAGCGCCGGCTGAACGTCGTAGGAGCGCACCAGGGCTTCGACGGGCTTGCGCAGTTTCTCGGCCAGCGGCGTGTCGAAGGCTTCGAGAAAGCCGGCGGCGCGCCGTTCTGCCAGCGCTTGCGCGGCGTTCGAAACCAGGTCGCGCGCGGCTTGTTGCTGGTCCGCCGGGGCGTTCTGCGCGGCGGCCGGCCATGCCAATGCGATTAGCAAAAGCGCGCGCGGCAGGTTCAGCATGTCACGTCCTGTAACTGGCATTGATGTGGATGTAGCCGTGGGTGAGGTCGCAGGTCCAGAAACGGGCGCTACCTTTGGCTTTGCCGCGCAGCGAGAAGCGGATTTGGCATTCGGGCGCATCCAACTTCTGTTTCAGCTCGGCCTCGGAGAACGGCGCGGCCAGGCCGCCGCGGCAAACCGCGACGCCTTGCATCCAGATATCGGTTTTGCCCGGGTCGAAGGGTACGCCGGCGTTACCGGCGGCGGAAAGGACGCGACCCCAATTCGGGTCGGAGCCGGCGATCGCGGTTTTGACCAGCGGCGAGTTGGCGATGGCGCGGGCCAGGCGCGCGGCGGCATCGTCACTGTGCGCGCCCGTGACTTCAATGGTGACGAACTTCTTGGCGCCTTCGCCATCGCGCGCGATGGCCTGCGCCAGGTGCTGCATGACGCCGGTGATTTTCTCCTCCACGCGGGCGAGTTCCTTGGCTTCGGGACGGACGCCGGAAGCGCCGTTGGCGAGCAGCACCAGCGTGTCGTTGGTGGAGGTGTCGCCATCCACCGAAAGCCGGTGGTAGCTGGCGTCGGCCGCGCGCTTGAGGATGGCGCGCAGGGCCGCCACGGGAAGTTCAGCGTCGGTCATCACGAAGCCGAGCGTGGTGGCCATGTTCGGCTGAATCATGCCGGAGCCTTTGGTCATGCCCGCCACGCGCACGGCGCCGCGCCGCAGGTGGGCCTCGGCGAAGGCGGTTTTCGAGACCAGGTCGGTGGTCATGATGGCGCGGGCGGCGTCTTCGAAGCGCACGGGCGAGAGGCCGTCGACCAGACGCGGCAGGGCGGCCGTGATTTTGGCGCCGTCCATTTCCACGCCGATCACACCGGTGGAAGCGGTGAGCACCTGCGCCACCGGCAGCTTGAGGATTTTGGCGGTCGCGCGCGCGGTCGAGAGCGCCACGGCGTCGCCGGTGCGCGTGGCGCAATTGGCGTTGCCAGCATTCATCAGGATGGCGCCGACGCGGCCTTTCGACAGCGCCAAATGGCGGCGGCACAGCCTGACCGGGGCCGCCTGCACGCGGTTGCGCGTGAACACGGCGGCGGCGCTGGCGTCGAGACCGGTGACAATCAGCGCCAGATCGTCACGCTCCGCTTGCCGTATACCGGCGTAGACGGCCGAATAAGCGTATCCCAAGGGCAGATTCAAACGGACACCTCTCCTAGAACTTCATTTTCGACTAATCGCTGCCCGTTGGCGAAATCGGCGGCCGGCATCCGCTTGCGGCCCTCCATCTGAACTTCAATAAGCTCCAACGCTCCCACCCTGCAGGCAACCAGCAGGGGCTTGATGCGAAGCAGTGTGCCCGGCGGATGGCCGGCGGCTTCGGTTGGACGCGCGCACCAGATGTGCAGTGAGCCGCCGCGAAAGATCGAGTAAGCGCCGGGCCAGGGCTGCATGCCGCGCACCTGGTTGTGAATTTGAACGGCGGAACGGCGCCAATCGATGCGGCCGTCTTCTTTCTTCAGCATGGGTGCGTAAGTGGCTTGCGAGTTATCCTGCGGCTGCGGAACCACGCGGCCGGCCGCGAGCGCATCGAGCGCCTCCACCAGCAGGTCCGCGCCCATCACGGACAAGCGGCGGCCCAGGTCGATCGCGGTCTCATCGTCGCCGATGGCGGTTTCGGCTTTGAGCAGCATCGGGCCGGTATCGAGGCCGGCATCGATTCGCATAATGGTAACGCCGGTCGAGGTTTCACCGTTGACGATGGCCCATTGGATGGGGCCTGCGCCGCGGTACTTCGGCAACAGCGAAGCGTGCACATTGAGGATGCCCAGCGGCGGAATATCGATGATGGATTGCGGAATGATCTGGCCGTAGCCCACTACCACCATGGCTTCCGGCGCGAGCGAGCGCAGATACTCCACCGATTCCGGCCGCTTGACGCGTTCCGGTTGATAGACGGGCACGCCGAAACGCAGCGCGGCTTCCTTCACCGGCGGCGGCGCCAGCGTTTGCCCGCGCCCTTTGGGCCGGTCGGGTTGCGTAACGGCCGCGAGCACCTGGTGCCCGCGCTCCACCAGCCGCTCCAGGGTGGGCACGGCGAAGGCGGGCGTGCCGAGGAAGACCAGGCGCATAGCGGCGGCTCAGTCCCACTCGCCGGCGCGCTGCATCTTGCGGATCTTGCGCTTGAGAAGATCGCGCTTGAGCGCGCTGATGTGGTTGATGTAGAGCCGACCGTAGAGGTGATCGGTCTCGTGCAGAAAGGCGCGCGCCAGCAGGTCCTCGCCGGTCTTTTCGAACGCCTCGCCCTTGGCATTCTGCGCGCGGATGGTGACGCGCTTGGCGCGGCGCACCTGCTCGCGGAAACCGGGAACGCTGAGGCAGCCTTCTTCGCCCACCTGCTTGCCTTCGACTTTGACGATGGTGGGATTGATGAGGACGAGCTTGTCTTCCGGCCGTTCGCCGTTCGAGACATCGATCACGGAGATCTTCCGGGAAAAGCCGATTTGCGGCGCGGCCAGGCCCACGCCCTTGGCCGCGTACATCGACTCGAACATGTCCTCCAGGAATTGCTTGAGATCCGGCGTATCGAACTCGGTCACGGTTTCCGCTTCGCGTTCGAGCACCGGATTGCCGAATTTGACTATCGGGTAGACCATATTTCGACTAGTAGTTTCGCACCTGCTCCAGGTAGCCCTGAAAATTGCGGCGGGTTTCGTCGAGCGAGTCGCCGCCAAATTTCTCCAGAAACGCCTGGGCCAGAACCAGCGCCACCATGGCCTCGCCGATCACGCCGGCAGCCGGCACCACGGCCACGTCGGAACGCTCATACGCAGCGAGGGCGGGCTCACGGGTCGTCAGGTCCACCGACTCCAACGGCCGGCGCAAGGTGGAAATGGGCTTGAGCAGGCCGCGCACCACCACGTCCTGGCCGTTAGTGATGCCGCCTTCCAGGCCGCCGGCGCGGTTGGCGCCGCGGGTGAAGACACGGCCGGCGCGGTCATAGTGAATGGTGTCCTGCACCTGAGAGCCGAAACTGGCCGCGCCGGCGGCGGCGAATCCGATTTCGACGCCCTTGACCGCCTGGATGGAAACAATGGCCTGGGCCAGGCGGCCATCCAAACGCGAATCCCAAGTGACGTGCGAGCCCAAGCCCATCGGTACGCCGCGGGCCACCACCTCGAAGACGCCGCCGACCGTATCGCCGGTGCGGTACGCCTCATCCACCTCTTCCTTCATGCGGGCATCGACGGCGGCGTCGACGCAGCCGAGCTGGACGCTGTCGCGGCGGCTCAGTTCCACCAGTTCGCCGAATTCCACGGCTCGTTCCAGGCGCGCGCGTCCGACGGCGATGACGTGGCTGAGCACGGTGATGCCGAATTCGCCGAGCAGGGCCTTGGCGATGGCGCCCACCGCGACGCGGGCGGCGGTTTCGCGGGCGCTGGCGCGCTCCAGGATGTAGCGCGCGTCGGGGAAATCATATTTCACGGCGCCGGCCAGATCGGCGTGGCCGGGGCGCGGCCGGGTGACGGGTTTGCGCCGGTCTTCCGCGCCCGCGACATCCTCGACCGGAAGCGCGTGCGTCCAGTTTTCCCAATCGCGATTGCGAATCAGAATGGCGATGGGGGAGCCGATGGTGTGCGAATGGCGTACGCCGGCGACAATTTCGGCGCGGTCGGTCTCGATCTTCATGCGCCCGCCGCGACCGTAGCCCTGCTGGCGGCGCCAAAGCTCGCGATTGACCGCGTCGAGAGAGATGGGGATGCCTGCCGGGAGTCCGGTGAGCGTGGCCACCAGCCATTCGCCGTGGGACTCGCCGGCGGTTTCAAATCGCAGCATCGATGCCAGAATTTTTTATCGTAGCAGACCTGCGGCCGGCGCCGAGTGCCCTATGGGTTACCTGGGTTAGGACATAGAAACGGCGGCGCTCGGTTTTATCGGGAAATGGCGGCTCTTAGAAGGGCCGGCAAGCTAAAGCCTTCACGTTGCCTTTAGCGTGGCGAACAAGAGTTTTGTTCTCAACGGCAGCCGAGGCCACGCTGCCACCATTCCGTCTTCTCTCTTCTGACTCCTGACTTCTCCCTTCCACATCCCGCAGGGCTTTAAACTGAAACTGCATGAACCTCCTCGTACCGAATCTCGGCTCGACCTCGCTCAAATATCAGATTCTCGAAATGCCAGGCGAAGCGGTGCTGGCCAAGGGCAAGCTGGAACGCGTTACGGATTACGGCGGCGCTCTGTCGCAAATCGTCACTGCGGGAATCCCGATCGATGCCATCGCGCTCAAAGCCGTGCACGGCGGGCCGGATTACCGGGGAACGTTTCTGGTGGATGCGGGCGTTCTGGCGGCCATGCGGCGCTACCTGGCGGCCGCGGCCCTCCACAACGCGATCTACCTGGCCGCCATCGAGGGGTTCGAAAAGGCCATGCCGGGCCTGCCCATCGTGTGCGCCTTCGAGCCGGAATTCCATTCCACGATGCCGGAGCACGCCCGTCTCTACGGCGTCCCCGCGGACTGGCACGAGGAGGGCGTCGTCAAGTACGGGTTTCACGGCGCTTCGCACCAGTTCATCGCGGGCCGAGTGCGCGAGATGCTAGGTCGAGATCCGAAGCTGCTGAGTTGCCACCTGGGCGGCAGCTCCTCGATCTGTGCCATCGCCGGCGGGCATTCGATCGACACTACGATGGGATTTTCGCCGCAATCGGGTTTGGAGAACGCCACGCGCTCCGGCGACGTGGACGTGTTCGCCGTGCTCTACATGATGGAGCGCCGCGGCTGGAGCGTGGAGGAAGTGCGCCGCCAACTGGCGCAGGCGAGCGGCCTGGCCGGGCTTTCCGGCATCGCCGGCGGCGACGTGCGCGACCTGGAAGCCGCCGCCGCGGCCGGCAACCGCAACGCCGCGCTCGCTCTGGCGGTCTTCGTTTACCAGGTGAAGAAAACCATCGGCGCTTATGCCGCCGCCATGGGCGGGATTGAAGCCATCGCGTTTACCGGCGGCATCGGCGAAAACTCCGCGCGCTTGCGCGCCGCGTGTTGCGAGGGCATCGAATTCTTGGGCATCCAGCTTGACCGCCACCGAAACGAAGCTGGCACAGGCGACCGCGCCGTCTCCACTGCCGATTCGCCCGTCACCGTGCTGGCACTGGCCACCAACGAAGAGCTGATCGTGGCGCGAAGGGCATGGAAGGTGCTGGAGGGGCGGGCGCGATAGGCTCAATTCTCCGCGTGCGCCGGTAGAACAGTCGATCGGTTCTTGTCGACTGTCTTCCGCCCGCCGACAGACCACAAAAACCGATGGTCTGTCCTACCTCAGACCGCAAGCTCGGCGACTCTGCGAATGCCGGCAATGTCGCCGCTTGTCAGGTCCCGGTAGAGATCGCGGAGATTCTCTTCCAATTTCGGCAGCGTCTCGCCTTGGGTCAGGTAATCGGGGAACTCCTCGAAATACCCGAGCCACATGCTGCCGTCTTGCCAGTGGACGTAACGGGCGGTGCTCACGAAACCACTTTACTTCTTTGCGGGGCCTGCCGCGCTGGCCCGCGCGGGTCTAGTATCATGGCTTTATAATGACCGAGCGGGAATCGTTGGTCGCTGCTCCGGCTGGAATCCCGCCCCGGGTTCTTCCCAAGTTCGACTCGCTCGAAGCGGTGCTCGGGTCGGCGATTCGCGGCAAGCCGGAAGTCATCCGGTTTTCGCTGGTCTGCCTGCTGGCGCGCGGCCATCTGCTCATCGAAGACGTTCCCGGCGTCGGCAAAACCACTTTGGCGCAGGCCCTGGCGCGCTCGATCGCCTGCCGCTTTCACCGCTTGCAGTTCACCAGCGACATGCTGCCCAGCGATGTGCTCGGCGTCACAATCTACAACCTCCAGTCGGAAGCTTTCGAGTTCAAACCGGGTCCCATCTTCACCAACTTTCTGCTGGCGGATGAAATCAACCGCACCACTCCCAAGACGCAATCCGCGCTGCTCGAAGCCATGAACGAAAGCCAGGTGACCATCGACGGACATCCGCACTCGCTGCCGCGCCCGTTCATGGTGATCGCCACGCAGAATCCGGTCGAACATCACGGCACTTACCCGCTGCCGGAATCGCAACTGGATCGCTTCTTCATGCGGCTGCGCATCGGTTACCCGGACGCAGCCAACGAGCGCGACATCGTACGCCAGTCCGGCGGCGCGCTGCCCGAAGCCGGCCCGAGCGGCCTGGGGGCGGAGGACATCCTGCGGATGCAGGATGCGGCGCAAGGCGTCCTCGTCGAAGACGCGGTGGTGGATTACATCCTCGCGATTGTCGAGCAGACCCGGCATCACGACTCGCTGGCGCTCGGCGTCAGCCCGCGCGGCGCGCAGGCGCTCTATCGGGCCGCGCAGGCGCTCGCGTTGCTGGAAGGCCGCGACTACGCGACGCCAGACGACGTGAAGCGGCTGGCCGTGCCCGTCTTCGCCCATCGCGTGGTGATCAACACGCGCAACACGCTGGTGGAGCGCCGCCTCGACGCGGGCGAGCGCATCATCGAGCAAATTCTCACCCAGGTGGAAGTCCCCCTGTAGAGACACGCCTTTATGAAGACTGCCATCATCGGCCTGCCCATGACGGGCAAGACCTCTCTGTTCGCCATTCTCACCGGCGTCCATCACGAAACCCGCATGGGATCCACCGCCGTGCGCACCGGCGTCGCCAAGGTCCCGGACGCGCGCCTTGAGGCGCTCGGCCGCCTCTTCGAGCCTCCCAAGGTCACCCACGCCACGGTCGAATACGTGGACATGCCGTCGATCTCGCGCGAAAGCCTGCGCGATCCAGCCTACTTGGCCAGCCTCCGCGTGGGCGACGCTTTTGCCCATGTGCTGCGCCTGTTTGAAGACGAAACCGTCCCGCACGAAAAAGGGTCGGTGGATCCGCTGCGCGATCTCGAAGACGTCGATACCGAGCTGATCCTCAGCGACCTGGTGGTGATCGAAAAGCGCCTCGAACGCCTCGACAAGGATCGCAAGAAGATCAAGAATCCCGAGTTGGATCGGGAATTCGATTTGCTAACGCGCTGCCAGGCCGCGCTCGAACAGAACCAGCCGTTGCGCCAACTCGAACTCGACGCGGACGATGAGAAACGCATCCGTGGCTTTCAGTTCCTGTCGCGCAAGCCGGTGCTCTATGTCTTGAACCTGGGCGAAGGCGACGCCGCCAGAATGCACGAACGCGAGCGCGAATTTCGCGAGGGCCCGCTGGCCGGACGCGCCCACACCGCGGTGACCGCGGTCTGCGGCAAGATCGAGGCCGAACTCGCCGAGTTACCGCCCGCCGAGCAGGCCGATTACCTGGCCAGCTACGGCCTCAAGGAATCCGGCCTCGAGCGCTTGATTTCCGCCACCTATTCGCTACTCGGCCTGATGAGCTTCCTCACTGCCGGAGAAGACGAATGCCGCGCCTGGACCATCCCCATGAACAGCCACGCAGTCAAGGCCGCCGGCGCCATCCACTCCGATTTCGAAAAGAAATTCATTCGCGCCGAAGTGGTGAACTGGCAAGCGCTCGTCGATCATGGCGGCTATGCCGGCGTGCGTGAAAAGGGCCTGCTGCGTCTCGAGGGCAAAGAGTACCTGGTCAAGGACGGCGACGTGCTGGTGATCCGCCACGGGTAGCGAGCCGGTCTTTGCGTGACGCTCGACACGACCGCTCCCTAACGGTCGCGGCTCGGAAGAACAATCGAGAGCGCAACAGAGCCGCGACCGTCAGGGAGCGGTTGTGGATCGTTACTCATGCCGCAGCGCGCGCATCGGGTCGATGGATGCGGCGCGCCGCGCCGGGAGGAATGCCGCGCCCAGCGCAACGACGATCAGCACGGCGCCAGTGCCCCCGAACGCCAGCGGGTCCACGGCGGCGATGCCGAACAGAAGCGAATGGACCGCACGCGCCGCTGCCCAGGCCAGCGGAAAACCGAGGATGAGACCGGCGGCCACCAGCAGCAGCGCATCCCCCAGCACCATGCCGACCACATCGGCGCGCCTCGCCCCGAGCGCCATGCGAATGCCGATCTCGCCGGCCCGCTTGGCCATGCCATATGACATCACGCCGTAGAGGCCCACCGCGGCCAGCAGCAGGGCCAGCACGCCGAAGAATCCTCCCAGCGTGGCCAGCAGGCGAGTCTCGAAAATCGAATCGTCGATCCGCTGGCGGACGGTTCCCCATTCCGCCACGGCGGTGCCCGCGCCTAGTTTGGGTAGCTCGCGCAGGACAGCGGCCCGCACGGCGGCCAGAGGCAGAGCGGTTCTCACCAGGGTGTCGGGCGGGAACGTCGGGTCGTCGCCCTGCCCGAAAGGCGTGTACACTCTCGGCGCAATCTTCTGCTGAATACCGTCCTGCCGGATATCGCGCACCACGCCCACGATGCTCGTCCGCGAGCCGCCTTCTGGCTTGCTATCGTCAAAGCTCAGCCAGCGCGTTTCGGGATGGGCCTCGCCCGGCAGGAACTCGCGCACGAAGGCCTCGTTTACCACCGCGACCTTGGGCGATGTCGCCGTATCATTCCGATCGAACTCGCGGCCTTTCAGCGCGGCGCCGATGGTTTCGAAATAGCGCGGGGCGATTTTGGCTACATCTACGTCCACCGGTTCCATCGCGGTGCGCTCCGATCCGGGCACGCGAATGGTGGCGTCGGACGAGCCGCCGCCAAATAATCCGGGGAAAGCGCAACTCACCGAGTAGATGCCCGGAGTCGCAGCCAGCGTCTTCATCAACTGGTCCTGTGCTTGGCGGAGGTTCCCCTTCCACAGGCGCGGGAGATCCAGGCTGAACGCAATCACGCTTTGATTGCGGAAACCCAGGTCGACCGAACGCATGGCGAGCAGGCTGTGCCCGAACAAGCCGGCCATGGCCACCAGCACCACGCTGAACGCCACTTGCGCCACCACCAGAACGCGGCGCAGCATCGGGCGGCCGGCGCGGTCGAGCCCCCCCGAACGCAGCCCCGCGGCCGGGTTGACGGCAGTGGAGCGCAGCGCCGGCCCCAGGCCGAAGAGCAAAGCCGAGGCAGCGGAAATGGCGATGGTGAACCCGAGCACCGGCAGATCGGGCGCGCTGGAGAATGGGTTACCGGCCTCCTCCGGCAAGAAACTCGCGATCACGCGCACGCCGCAGGCGGCCAGCCCGATGCCCACCGCCGTGCCAGCGGCCGCGATCAGCAGCGTCTCGGTCAGCGCCTGGCGCACCAGGCGCGCGCGGGTGGCGCCGAGCGAAAGCCGCATGGCGATTTCCTTTTGCCGCGCTGCTCCCCGCGCCAGCAGCAGGTTCGCCACGTTGATGCACGCCGCCAGCAGCACCAGCGCCACCAGCGCCAACAGAACACCCAGCGGCTTGCCGAAATGTTCCCGCAACATCGAGAGGCCAACGCTCCCTTCGCGAATCTCCAACCGCTGCTCGATCGCCTTTTTGCGCATCGCGGAATCGTAACTCCGCCCGTAGATCGTTCTCAGATGCTGCTGCATCAGCACATCGAGCGCAGCCCGCACCCGCTGGACCGGCACGTCCGGCCGCACGCGCGCCAGCGGCATCAACCACCACATGTTCGGACTCATCGCCTGGCCGAAATGGGTCATCATCGCAGGCACCCAGATGTCGGTGTGCCGCTCCGGCGCCACACCGTGGAAACCCGGCGCGGCGACGCCGATCACGGTCAGCAATTGCTCATCGACAATAACGTTGCGGCCCAGCACGGCTGGGTCCGCGCCGAAACGATTTCGCCACAGGTCATAGCTGAGCACCGCCAGCGGATGCCCACCCGGAACGCGGTTGTCCTCGCCGGTGAACAGCCGCCCGATCACCGGCTGGATTCCCAGCACCTGGAAGTAATTGCCCGATACGAATTCCTGTTGCGCGAACTCGTCGCGGCCGCCCGCAGCCGCTACGAACCGTACCTTGGCTACGCCGCCGGTAGCGAGCACGCCGTTGAAAAGATCCGCGCGGCCTGCGATCTCTCTGTAGAGCGGCAGCGACACCGTCCCCGTTCCCCAACCGCCGGTGCGATGGATCGCGACCAGTTGCTCCGCATGCGCTACCGGCAACATGCGCAGCATCAGCGTGTGAAACAGCGAGAAAATCGCCGTGTTGGCTCCGATACCGAGCGCCAGCGAAACGACCGCCGCGGCCGTGAAGCCGGGGCTGCGGCGCAGGCCGCGCAGCGCGTAGCGGACGTCTTTGGCGAAACTTTCGAGCCGCGGGAAGCCGCGCTGGTCGCGATAGGCTTCCTTGGCGTGCGCCACGCCGCCGAACTCGCGGCGCGCGGCGGCGCGGGCTTCCGCCTCGCTCATTCCGCGCCGCCGGAATTCCTCCTCCATCATCTGCAGATGCAGGCCCACCTCATCATCCAGTTCGCCGTCGAGGCGTGCCCCGCGGATCAGCTCATGAAAGCGCATCCAAATTCCGGCCATGGGTTACTCCATCTCCGTCAGCCGCTCGAAACGGTCCATGATGGCAACCGTGCGCGCCCAGTCCTCGGATTCTCTTTCCACCTGCCGGCGTCCCGCGGCCGTGATTTCGTAAAACTTGGCGCGCCGGTTATTGCCGGAGACGCCCCAGCGCGAGCGGATCCATCCGCGGTGCTCCAGCCGCAGCAGCGCCGGGTACAGCGTCCCCTGGTTCAGGTCCAGCATGCCGCCGGAGATCTGTTGAATCCGCTGCGCCAGCCCGAAACCGTGCTGCGCCCCCATGGTGGCCAGCGTCCGCAGCACCATCAGGTCCAGCGTGCCCTGGAGTATGTCCGTTTTGGCTTCTCTTGTAGACATCCAAAAGGAGTATGCGCTTGTTCCTTTAGAATGTCAAGAGGAGTAGCTCGTTGATTTTGGCCGGTTCTGGCCAGGTCGATTACGAAGGCTGTTTACGGAGGTTCAGCCGTTAACGGCGGGGCGGGCGTTCCGCTCTGTCTTGAGCGGCCTCAGATGAACATCTCCTCGTCCTGGGTCGCCATATCGGGGGGATATTTGCGGCCTTTCACGAAGGTGGAAACCGCGGCTGAAATTCCAGCCGCCACGCTGCTGGCTTCGCGCACCGGGCGCATGGCCGCGCGCTTCAGCGCGTCGCCCACTTCGCCCACCTGGTCCACCGCGTCGGTGACCGTGTCGTCGATCTGCGCCAATCGCGCGCGGGCGCGGTCGCCGGCATCCTCCACCAGTGCACCCAGGCGATCCACCTGCTCGCGGGTGGTGCGTGCGATCCCGGCCGCCTGCTCGGTGATTTCCGAGACTCTCGGGCGGTTTTCTTCAATCACCAGGTTTGCGTTTGCCGCCAGTGCCTTGGCGTGATCGATGAGCGGTCCGGCACGGTCAATGGCGGCGCTGGCTTTGTCCAGTGTGACGCGAGCCCTCTCCAGCGCCGGGCCGGCTTTTTCGATGGTGGCGCCGACGACCCGGATCTGCGGCGTGGCCGTGTCCATCAACACGTTGGCGCGTTCGATCATCGGATCGAGGCGCGCGATGGTTGGTTCGGCGCTGGCCAGGAAACCGGCGATCTTTGCCTGCAACTGGCCGAGGCCACGGGTAATCGCGACGGCTGCCACTGCTAGCACCACGAACGCAGCGGCCACCAGCACCACGCCCGCAGTCGCGATCCAGCGAAAAACTTCGTCGGTCATGCCGTCAGTTCCGTTCCGCCGCCCAATCGATCCTAAGCGTTACCCTCGCTGGGTGTCTGCGGCGCGCGCGCATCGCGATAGGCCTGCTTGCCCGCTTCCACCGCGTCGGCCAGGTTTTCCTTCTGGCGATTGAGGGCCTCTTTGCTTTTGTCGACCCAATCGGCCGCGGTCTGCTTCAAATCAGCGCTGCGCTGCTTCAGCAAATCGCCGCCTTCGTTGGCCTTACTGCGAAGATACTCGCGCGTTTCCTCACCGGACTTGGGAGCGAACAATATGCCGATGCCGACTCCCACGCCCAGGCCCAACAAGAATGCCGAAAGTCCGTTCTTATCCATCGTGTGCCTCCTGTTTCCTTCGGCTCAACCGTCTCTATCCGAGCCAATTTTCAGTATACTCCGCATAAGAACCTCCATCATGGCGGAAAAACCGGACCGGCGCCTGAACGCCGAACGATTGTGGACCTACGCACTGCGGCTGCTCGCGGGCAGGGCGTATTCCACCGGAGAGCTGCGCGAGAAATTGCGCCGCCGCGCGCAACGCGAGGCCGACGCGGACAACGCCGTGGCGCGCCTCAAGGATCTCGGCTACCTGGACGACCGCCGCTTCGCCGAATCCTTCGCCACCGCGCGCCTCTCCGGCGACAAGCTGGGAAGCACCCGCGTGGTCCAGGATTTGCGTCGCCGCCGCGTGGCGCCTGCGCTGGCCGAGCGCACCGTGCGCGACGTATATGCGGGCGTCGACGAGACGGCGCTGATCGAGGACTGGGTTCGCCGCAAGTACCGCCTCGCTGTGCGCGAAGGGCTTTTCGAAGAGGATAAGGACCTGGCTGCCGCTTACCGCCGCCTGCTGCATGCCGGTTTCAAGTCGGGCGAAATCCTGCGCGTCCTGAAACGGTTCGCCAAGAACCCGGAGCTGCTGGATGCGTGGGAACCACCGGAAGGGGAATCCGAGTAGGGCTCCGACCTTCGGCAAACCACTCCCGCACGGTCGTGGCTTAGCGCGCAGGCGCGAGCGTCAGCGAGCAAAAAATGCGCCCGCAAGCGGGCGTTGGCAAGCTGAAGCGTGCCCCACCTTGCCTATTCCCGAAGTTCGACGATGGTCGCGCCGGCGCCGCCTTCCTGCTGCGGGGCGGGGTAGAATTTCGCTACGTGCGGATGGCTGCTGAGCAGCTCCTGAATGGTCTTGCGCAGCACGCCCATGCCGAAGCCGTGTACGATGCGCACCCGCGAGGCGGTGGCCATCACGGCGCGGTCGAGGAACTCGTCCACCGCATCGCGCGCTTCCTCGGCGTGCCGGCCGATCACGTTGATCTCCTGGAACGCCGGCGATAACTGCGGAGCCGGCTTGTACGTCACGCCTTGCGGCAGCTTGGCAGGCGCGCCGCCGGTCTCCGGCAGCACCTCGATCACGTCGTCGCGCGAAACCTGCATGCGCAAGAAACCGGCTTCGACCTCGATGCGGTCGTTGGCAAGAAACCGCGTCACGCGGGCCGGTTCCCGCACGTCCTTCAGCCGCACGCGCGCGCCCTCGGCGATGCGCAGCGGCTGGATGCGGTCCTGCCGCGAGTCGTCCTCGGTGGACAAAACGGTGGTTTCGAAATCGTCGCGCAGCTCGCGCTTGGCTTTGGAAACGCGCCGCTGCGCCTCCTGCTCGGCCTTGCGGCGCTCGCCCCCTTGCGCAATCTTTTCGATGGTCTCGCGTGCGTGCTCTTCAAAACGCTGGAGCGCCTCCTCGGTGCGGCGCTCCAGCTCCTTCAGCTTGACGGTTTCGCGCCGTTCCCACTCGCGGGCGATCTCTTTTTCGCTGCGCTCCTGGGCCATTAGTTTCTCGCGCAGGCTTTGCTCCAGGGCCTGGGTCTCCTTGACGCGCCGATCCAGCTCGCTCAGGAATCTCGTCACATCCCGCTCGCGGTCGCTCAGCGCCATTCGCGCGCGTCGCATGATGTCTTCCGGCATGCCGAGGCGCGTGGCGATTTCGAGGCCCGCCGACTTCCCCGGCAGCCCCAGTTGCAGATGGAACGTCGGCTCGAAGGTGCTTTCGTCGAACCCCATCGACCCGTTGACCACGCCTTCCGTCGATGCGCCGTAGATCTTGAGCGCCATCAGATGGGTGGAGACCAGCGTAAATGCGCCGGCCGCGCGGAAATGGTCCACAATCGCCACGCCCAGCGCGCCGCCTTCTTCCGGATCGGTGGCGGCGCCCAATTCGTCGAGCAGCACCAGCGTGCCGGGCGTCACATCCAGCGCCATTTCGCGAATGTTCGACACGTGCGCCGAAAACGTGCTGAGGTTTTCCTGGATCGACTGATAATCGCCGATGTCGGCCAGCACCTGCTCGAAGAGCGGGAATTCGGCTTCCGCCGCCGGCACCGGCAGCGCGGCCTGCGCCATCAGGCTCAGCAGTCCCACGGTCTTGAGCGCCACCGTTTTGCCGCCGGTGTTGGGACCGCTGATGAGCAGCGTGCTGCGCTCGCGCGCCAGATCGAGCGAGACCGGCACAGGCTTGCCCTGGCGGCGCCGGAGCACGTCTTCGAGCAACGGATGGCGCGCCTCGCGCAGCAGCAGCCGTTCGCCGAAGCGCGGGATGACGCAATCGAACTCGATCGCGAAGCGCGCCTTGGCGAAAATCAGATCCAGCTCCGCCATAACTGCCAGCGTCTGCCGGATGGAATCGGCGTGGCCGCGCAGCCGGTCCGTCATCTCGAGCAGGATGCGGTGGACTTCGCGGGCTTCCTCTTCACAGAGCCGCACCAGCTCGTTGTTGAGATCGATCGTTTCCAGCGGCTCGACGAACAGCGTATGGCCGCTCGAGCTGGCGCCGTGAATCACCCCGTCCAGCTTGCGCCGCTGGCCGGCGATCACCGGCACCACGAAACGCTCATTGCGGATGGTGACGAACTCTTCCTGGAGGATGCCTTCCTCGCGGTGGGCTTTCAAGAAGCGCTCGAGCGATTCCTGAATCGCTTTCTTCTGCCGCTCCGCGTCGCGGCGCAGCCGCGCCAGCGCCACACTGGCGTGATCGGCCACCGTGCCATCGGGCAGGATCTTGCCTTGCAGGTCCTGCAACAGGGCGCGAAAATCGCCGATCGATTGGCCGCGCAGGCCGAGCCGAGGGAAGCGGCCAACCGTAGCCGTGAGCACCGACTTCGCGTCCGCCGCGCGATCGAGCAGCGTGAACAGGTCGAAGATCTCTTTGGGCTCCAGGCCGGCGCCTTCGATGTGCAGTTTCTGCGCCGCCGGCTCCACGTCCGGCAGGCCACCGAAGTCGATGCGGATGGCCGCGCCGCGGGCGGCCTGCTGCGGGCGGGCCGCGGAGCGCAGATATTCGATGGCTTCCCCGGCTTCGGCCAGGTCGTCCAGCAGGCGCTCGCGGCCCGTGTGCGGCTCGACCTTCTCCAGTTCGCGGCGCCCCATCGGGCTGGCCACATAACGGCCCACGAGCTGAAGCAGCGATTCGAATTCGAGCACTTCCGCGCTGGTTTTCAAATGAGGAATCCCGAGGATGGAGACGGATTCGCGGGCCGGGCCGGGCATGCCGGGCGCTGTAGGGGCGAGGCACGCCTCGCCCGCGTGTCGCGCGACGAGACGCGATTGTAATTGCGAGATGCCGTCACTCAGTCCACTCCGGTCTTTTTGCTGCGCCGCTCGGTGAGTATCGTGTCGTGCCACACGCCGTCGCGCTTGGCGATGCGCTCGCGCCGCCTCACGGTTCGAAAGCCGCATCGCGCCTGAAGCGCCAGGCTAGCCGCGTTCTCGGCAATCGTGGCCCCTTGCAGGGTCCAGATCCCGTGAGACTCGGCAGATTCGATGACCGCCTCCAGCAGAGCCCGACCCACGCCGCGGCCCCGCGCTGCGGCCGCGACATAGATCCCAACTTCCGCGACGCCCGCGTAACAAGCGCGCTGCGACACAGCGCTCAGCGCGGCCCAACCGAGAACCGCGTTCTCCCGCGCCACCAGTCGCGAATGGGGTAATCGCGCTCGATTCCACTCTTCCCACGATGGAGCTGCGATTTCAAAGCTCCCCACCCCGGTGGCCAGCCCTTCTTCGTAAATCGCGCGCACGTC
>Ga0208820_1000597_pt1 | contig 24681 bp, 25 predicted proteins | sample June2015DPH_16_5_FD_184713 | JGI IMG/M metagenome (GOLD analysis project Ga0208820, IMG submission 184713) | Peatland microbial communities from SPRUCE experiment site at the Marcell Experimental Forest, Minnesota, USA - June2015DPH_16_40... | ecosystem: Environmental > Terrestrial > Soil >...
TCGATACGCCGCTGGCCGTCTGCGATGCGCAGACCCTGGCTGAAGAGGACCTGATACCGACCGAAGAGGGCGTCAAACACGAAGTGTACCCATTCAACTTCAGCCGCAACCATCGCTGGTACTATTTTTCCGCAATGACTACGAGCGACGTGCTGCTCCTCAAGTGTTTTGATTCAATCAAAGATGGCCGCGCGCGTTTCACCGCACACAGTGCGTTCGACATCCCCACGGTGCCGGCCCGGGCGCAGTCACGCCAGAGTATCGAAGTTCGCGCGCTGGTTTTCTTTCCGCGCAGTGCCGCGTCATCGGCTTGACGCCCCGCGCTATTCGGCGCCGATGAAGTCGGCTGGCGCTTATCGCTCGCATCTGTTCGGCTGCCGCAGGCTCAGGCAACCCTCCGGCTGATCAACAGCCGCTTCGCGCAATCGCTCAGTTAATCAGTTCCCGAGATGAGCAGAGTTCTCCCATCTAACCGGCGATGTGTCATATTGCCCGCTGGTTGACGCCGGGTTGATAGCTACGCTCGCGGGTCGCCGGAAAGAGGTTTCGCTCCGGGACGCTCGAGTCAGCACGTAACTGCGGTATTTTCGCGGGAGTTCATGATGCCAGCAAAACCCACACATATTCTCGACGGGTACAAAGTGATCGACTTCTCACAGGTGCTGGCCGGGCCGACGGTGACTCGATTGATGGCGGAGATGGGCGCAGAGGTAATCAAGATCGAATTGCCGCCCGGTGGCGACCGCTCTCGCCACCTCCCCTACCTTCGCGACGGCCGGAGCGGCTACTTCGTTCAGCAAAACCGTGGCAAAAAGAGCGTCTGCGTCGACCTCAAGAATCCAGCCGGTCACGCGATCGTTCGCGACCTGGTGAAGGCGGTCGATGTGATGGTCGAGAACTTCGCGCCTGGCGTGATCGCGCGGCACGGCCTGGGCTTTGAAACGGTGAGCGCGCTCAACCCGCGGCTGGTGATGTGTTCGATTTCACTGTGCGGTCAAGCCGGTCCGTCGGCGTTCAAGCCCGGCTTCGACCATATCGGCGCGTCGCTGGCCGGCGTGCTCGATATGACCGGCGAGGCTGACGGTCCGCCGCTCCTAAACACGATGGGCATCGGCGATATCAGTACCGGGGTTCACGGCCTGAGCGCGGTGCTTGCCGCGCTGCTGTATCGTGAGCGCAGCGGCAAAGGCCAATGGGTCGATGTGTCGTTGGTCGATACCTACTTCCATTACCATGACTTGAGCGCGCAGGCGTTGAGCCTGAGCGGGGGCGCGATCAAACCGCGCCGCAGCGGTGGGCATCATTACATGATTACCCCAGGTGGCATCTTCAAAAGCCGCGAAGGTTATATTTTTGTGGTTGCCCTCGATCATCAATGGCCCGACCTGTGCCGCACGATGGGTCGGCCCGAATTGATCGATGACGCGCGGTTCAATACCAATCCGGCGCGCGCAAAAAACGCTACGACCGTGATCAAAATAATCGAGGATTGGCTTCAGGCGCAGAGCAGCGATGCGGAGGCGCTGCGGCGTCTCGACGAGAATCGGGTGCCGAACGCGCCAGTCCTGAGCGTCGAGCAGGCGGTGAATCATCCGCAACTGCGTGCGCGCCGTACGATACGCAGCATTCACGATCGTATCCTCGGCGAATTCCAGGTGCCCGGATTTCCTCTACGCTTTTCGGAGTTCCCTGACGAGTTGACGCTCGAGGCGCCGTTTCTGGGCGAGCACAATCACGAGGTACTCGAAAAATTCCTGGGCTATTCGGCCTCGCGCGTGAAGGAACTCGTGACGGCTGGAGTGTTGTATCACGCCGACCGCTAGGACGGCGCATGGTGCTCTCGGATCCGGATACGTTTTTCAAGAGCAAAACTGCCGAAAGCGCGCGGCTCGTCAACTAACTGTAGACGCTTGTGGAAGCTGGATGCGCGGCAACTCGGTTTGGCGGGCGGGAGACGGAGGCGGAGCCGGGCACCGTTTGCCCGAACGGAATCACTTCGAGCACAATCCGATCCCCAACCAATAGGCGGTAGCGCGTTGCGGCGCAGGAGATGCGAGTGTCCTTACCCGAAACGAGTAAGTTCGAATTGGCTTCCGGCCTCACGATTTGCCGACTGCTCAACGGTATGTGGCAGGTATCCGGAGCCCACGGTCGCATCGAGCCGAGGTCCGCCATCGCCGAGATGTTCACCTATCACAGTGCCGGGTTTACCACGTGGGATCTGGCCGACCACTACGGACCGGCAGAGGATTTCATCGGCGAGTTCCGCAGCGAATGTGCCCAGCGCAAAGGCCGTGAGAGTCTCGCCGAGATTCATGCATTCACGAAATGGGTGCCGGCTCCAGGTCCTATGACACGCCGCGTGGTCGAAGACGCGATCGAGATTTCGCTCAGGCGAATGCGCGTGGAGTCTCTCGACCTATTGCAATTCCACTGGTGGGACTATCGCGACGACGCCTACCTGGACGCCCTCAAGCACCTGGCCGACCTTCAGCAAGAAGGTCGCATCAAGCATCTCGCGTTGACCAATTTCGACACCGACCATCTGCGCCTTATCACTGAACGGGGAATCCGGATTGTCTCGAACCAGGTGCAGTACTCCCTGATTGATCGGCGACCCGAATTACGAATGGCAGCGTTTTGTGCAGCTCACGGAATCACGATGTTGACCTACGGGACAGTTCTCGGAGGCCTGTTGTCGGAGAGATACCTGGGCCGACCGGAGCCGCGCCGCAGTGAGCTCACGACCGCGTCACTGCAAAAGTACAAGAACATGATCGATGCGTGGGGTGGCTGGACGCTATTCCAGCAATTGCTCGCCGCGCTCGAACAAATTGCCAAGAAGCATCGAGTGAGCATCGCGAACGTTGGGGTCCGCTACATCCTGAATCGCCCGGCCGTCGCCGGAGTCATCGTCGGAGCACGCCTCGGCGTCGCGCAGCATCTCGATGACAACGCGCGAGTCTTCACCTTCACGCTTGACGCGCAAGATGAGGCCGAGATCGAGGCGGTTCTATCGAAATCACGCGACCTGTTTGCGTTAATCGGCGACTGCGGCGATGAGTATCGCTGAGCCCCCCGCCGAAGGTTACGGTCCTCGTCCGAAGATGCCCGGAGTTCTCTGCGATGATTTGATGAAATTTGCACTTGAGCTTTCGCCTTACTTGAGAAGATTCTGAAGTTCCTCGGCACTCTCCAGCTTGATAAACACCGGTCAGAGGAGAAAGAGTCGCAAGCCCTCGCGCTAGATTTAAAGAAATACATACACGGTGTGACGCGGTGTGTATCGGCGGACGCCACAACTTCAAATAGGGAGGGTATAGCAGATGTTGGATTTACTGATCCGCCACGGCGAGGTCGTCACGCCTCAGGGAGTCGGGCGATGGACGGTGGGCGTTAAGGGTGAGCAGATCGCATACGTCGGTATGGACGACCCCTCCATGCAGGCTGGCCGAACGGTCGATGCCGCGGGAAAGATCGTCGTTCCCGGCGGCATCGAGCCGCATGCTCATCTCGACATTTTCGATCTCACCAATCCCGACAGCGGCAAGTCCACGTTGGGACCCGAAGAAGACACGCGCGGGATGGCTTTTGGCGGAACCACGATGCACCTGGATTTCTGTTTCGTAGAACCCTCGATGGAGATCACCAAGGCGATCGAGGAACGCTGCGCGCGGTGGCGAGGCAATTCATATGTTGATTACTCATTTCACGTCGGACTGATGGGCGCGGTGCCGCTTAAGACGTTTGACCAGCTCGCAGATGTTATCAAACAGGGCTTTCCCAGTTTCAAGGTGTTCACCACCGACGTTCTACCGCCTCATCCCAAGCGAATCTCGGTCCGGCTCGATATGGGACGCATCCAGCTTGCGATGGAGAAAGTAGCGAGGAACGACGGCATCATGGTGGTGCATGCCGAGGACGACGAGCTCGTCCAGTTCAACTACCAAAGGTTCGCCGCCGAGGGCCGCACCGAAGGACACAATTTGCACCTGGTGCACACCAAGCTCTCAGAGGAACTCGCCTTTGAGCGAATCATTCGACTCGCCAGGGCGAGCGACGCGGCGGTTTACTTCGTGCATACTTCTGCGCGCGAAGGCGTCGAGGCGGTGGTCGAGGCCCGCGGACATGGCCGGCCGATTTACGCCGAAACCCTTCATCAATACGCATTGTTTAGTGCCGACGACTACAAGAAGCCTCGTGGTTTTTGCCACCATACCTACCCATCGCTGAAGTATCCCGACGATCACAAGGCGCTGTGGCAGGGGCTGGTCGACGACGGGGTATCAACCATGGCAACCGATGAATTTCCCACGACGCTCGAGCATAAGCTACTGGGCAAGAGAATCGACAATGTAACGGGTGGAAACCTCGGCGCCGAGGCGCGGATGGGCATAACCTATACCGAAGGCGTGGTGAGGCGCCGCATGTCACTACCGCGCTTCGCCGAAGTGACCTCGACGAACGCGGCCCGGATTCTCGGTCTGTATCCGCGCAAGGGGGTCATCGCTGCCGGCAGTGATGCGGATATCGTGTTGATCGATCCCTCGATCAAAAAGATGCTCACTCGCGACGATTTCCACGTTAGCGATTATAGCCCGTGGGAGGGATGGCCGGTTGAGGGATGGCCGACCACGACGATCTTGCGCGGCAAGGTCATCGTGGAAAATGGCCAGTTGTTGGGCAAGCTCGGCGATGGACACCTGGTGCCGCGCAAGATTGACCCGGTTATACTTCGTCGTCCCGCCAGCTAACCGCAGCCGATACGGCGTCTGCATTTCGTATTACGGGCTTGAGTCAGAAAGGACCGTCCGAGCTAAAACGTTGCCGAGGAAGGTCGTTAGGTCTGCACGGCGACGGAATCGGAGAGTCGAAACGGAAATCCCGGATTGAACGAGAGGCCGACGCGAGCAGACCCGCAGTCGGCGCAACGGGATCATGGCCGCTCTAGGTGTGGGTCAAGCCAGCGCGGGGCTCAATGCCAGCAGGAGCGCCGGACCGCCATGGCGCCGGACTGCGGACGGCGTTTGCGGCGCGCGACAGGAGTGTGCAAGCCTTCGGCAAGAGAGCGTCACGTCCCGCAGCAGCGTGTTGCATCGGAGGCGAATATGAAGGGCGAACTCGCGAACCTTGATGCCACCGAACAGGCCGACCTCGTCCGCCGCAAGGAGGTGTCGCCGCTCGAACTCGTCGACGCGGCGATCACCCGCATTGAAAGAGTTAACCCGCAACTCAACGCCGTCATCACGCCGCTGTTCGACAAGGCGCGTGCGCAGGCCCGGGAGGCACGCGGCAGTTCGCTTCCCGACGGCCCGTTCAGGGGAGTCCCGTTCCTGCTGAAGGACCTGGTCTGCGCCACCGGCGGCGATCCGATCTACGACGGCATGCGCTTGTTGCGCGACGCCCGCTTTGTGGCGCCGTACGACACTTATCTGGCGGCAAAATTCCGGGCCGCCGGATTCATTTGCCTCGGGAAAACCAACACTCCTGAGTTGGGGCTCAATGGTACAACCGAGCCCGAAGCGTTCGGCCCTTCGTGCAATCCGTGGAATCCGACCCGATCGACCGGAGGCTCCAGCGGCGGTTCCGCCGCCGCGGTGGCGTCGCGGATGGTGGCGGTCGCCCACGCCAACGACGGCGGCGGCTCGATTCGCATCCCGGCCAGCGAATGCGGCTTGGTCGGGCTCAAGCCGTCGCGCGGCCGCGTATCACTCGGGCCCGACATGGGCGATGCCTGGCACGGACTGGCCATCGAGCACGTCGTGGCCCGCTCAGTGCGCGACAGCGCGGCGGTGCTCGACGCTATCTCCGGCAACATGCCAGGAGACCCGTATTCGGCGCCGCCGCAGCGCCGGCCATTCATACAGGAGGCCGGCGCCAGCCCGGGCCGGCTTCGGATCGGCCTGATGAAGCGATCGCCAAAGGGCGGCACTCCGTTGCACCCCGACTGCGTGGCCGCCGTTGAGGACGTCGCAAAGCTACTTCAGTCGCTGGGCCATTCGGTGGAGGAATCGCATCCGGCGGCCCTCGACGAGCATGAACAGATCCACCACTTCGGCGTCGTGGTGAACTGTCACACCGTGCTGGCGCTCGAACAGATCGGCGCGATGGTCGGCAAAAAGATTGGCCGCGACGACGTCGAACTGTGGACGTGGACGATGGCCGAGCGAGGGCTGAGCGTGTCCGCGGGTGAATACTTGGCTGCGATACATTGGTTGCAGGTCTGGACGCGGCGGATCGCCAAATGGTGGTCCGACGAGAAGTTCGATCTCCTGCTGACGCCGACCATCGCCGAGCCACCACCTCCGCTGGGCGAGCTAGTCACAACGCGGGAAGATCCCACGGCGGGATGGGAGCGGCTGATGGAGGTGATCCAGTTCACGCCTCCGTACAACGCCACCGGCCAGCCGGCGATCTCGCTGCCGCTGCATTGGAATGCCGCAGGTCTGCCGATCGGGACTCATCTGGTCGCCGGCTTCGGGCGCGAGGACCTGCTGATCCAGGTGTCTTCACAACTCGAGCAGGCACGACCGTGGAAAGACCGCCGACCACCGATCTGCGCGTAGCAAAGACTCTAGCGAACTCGTTCTGCTGGCATTTCCAATCTGGTTCGCACCGCTGCCTACCCGGAGCGATGCCCATCGTTGTGTCTAGCCGGTTTGGCTGGTTGTCGCGCAACAGAACTGTATCATCATCAGTCCGCACGTCAGCGCGCATTAATCTGCCGCTTCTGAGGTTTGAGCGGCTTCGGCCCACGAACTAAAGGCGCTACATCATTTTACATTGTGGCCCGGCAGAGCCTGCAACCATGAAGCGTTACGGCCTTGAGTGACAACAGGAGATCGACAATGGAAGACTCCCAGCTAGCGAAAGAGGCAGCTCGACGTCATCCGCTGGATCCATTGAGCGCGAAAGATGTCGAGACAGCCGTCCGCACTCTGCGCACCCATGGCCCTACCAGTGATGAATGGCGCTTCGTTTCGATCAACCTGCACGAACCGGCCAAGGCCGAACTCGAAGGTATGAGCACCGGCATCACTCTGGATCGGCGCGCCTTCGTGATCGTGATTGATCTGGCTGCTCGACGCGTGCTGGAGGCGCTCGTCAGCCTGCGTGACGAAACCCTGCTCTCATGCGAAGAGCGCCGTGGCGTCCAGCCCGGCATCATCGTCGAAGAGTTCATCCTGTGTGAAAACGCAGTCAAAGCCGACCCTCGATGGCGTGCCGCGCTCTCGCGCCGGGGTATCACCGAATTCGATAAGGCCATCGTCGATCCGTGGTCGGCGGGTGCCTACGGCGATGAACGTTTTCCCGATCGCCGGCTTGCCCAGGGCCTTACGTGGATTCGCGGCAGCGATGCTGACGTCGGCTATGGCCGTCCGGTTGAGGGATTAATTACCTTCGTCGACCTCGAGAAGATGGAGGTGCTTGAGGTAATCGATGATGTCGAGGTGCCGCTTCCGCCTTTGACCGGCACTTATGCCGCGGAAAGTCTGGGACCTTTGCGGCAGGACCTGAAGCCACTGGAGATATCGCAGCCCGAAGGTCCGAGCTTTACCGTGGACGGCTATGAGGTGCGCTGGCAGAAATGGCGCTTCCGTGTCGGCTTTACGTCACGCGAGGGCCTCGTACTTCATCAACTCGGATACGAGGATAAGAACCGTATTCGTCCAATTCTGTACCGGGCGTCGTTATCGGAGATGCAAGTTCCGTATGGCGATCCCACTCGAACGCACAACAAAAAGAATGCATTTGACGTGGGAGAATACGGCATCGGCCGCATGGCTAACAGCCTCAAGCTTGGATGTGATTGCGTAGGCACGATCCACTACTTCGACGCGCATATGGTCAACATGGCGGGCGAGGTCGAAACCATCGGGAACGCCGTCTGCATGCATGAGGAGGATTACGGCACGCTGTGGAAGCACACCGACTGGCGTACCAATCATTGTGAGGTTCGGCGCTCACGTCGCTTGGTGATCTCCTTTTTCGCCACCGTCGGGAATTATGATTACGGGTTTTTCTGGTACCTGTATCAAAGCGGCGAAATACAAGTCGAGGTCAAGCTAACTGGATGCCTGTCGGTCGGTGCCTATCCGCCAGGCATGCAACCGACTCATGGCGTATTGGTCGCTCCGCAGCTTTACGCGCCGATTCATCAACATTACTTCAATTTCAGACTCGATATGGATGTCGACGGGCCGGGCAACTCGGTCTACGAGGTCGACACCATCGCCGACCCGCCCGGGCCCGGCAATCCGTATAACGGCTCGTACCGTCCGCGATACACGCTCATCAGCAACCAGTTGGAAGCAGCTCGCGATGCGGACCCCGCGGTCGGGCGCGCCTGGCTGGTCGTGAATCCATCGCACCGCAACGCCGTGGGTCAGCCGACCGGCTACAAAATCATGCCCGGAGCGGACGTGGCTCGGCCTTTCGCGCACGAAGGATCAAGCATGCTGAGACGCGCCGGATTCATTCGTCACAACCTATGGGTCACCGCCTACGATCCGGCGCAGCGCTATGCGTCCGGCGAGTATATCAATCAAAACCCTGCGCCTGACGGCCTTGATCAATGGATCAAACGTGATCGCCCGCTCGAGAATACGGATCTAGTCGCATGGTACTCATTCGGCGTGCACCATATTCCACGGCCGGAGGACTGGCCGGTGATGCCCGTTGCATATGCCGGCTTTATGCTCAAACCGGTCGGTTTCTTCGAGCAAAATCCCGCGATGGATGTGGCTCCGCCACGGCCTCGCCACCAATGCTGGCACTCGAATATTCGGAACGAGACCAACAAGCAGGCGTGCTGGCCCCCGCGATCTGAGTGGGGGATACAACCTGGCGGCGGACCGTCGGTCGCCAGCGCGGGCCCGTAATGCCGCTAACGTCAGACACGTGTCAATCCAGCGGCCGATGGCGTAGCCGACCACCCGCCGCGACCAGGCGTCGAGAATCACCACAACGTAGACGAAGCGCTCCGCGATGGCCGTCTACGAACCCTCGAAAACGACATGAAAGCATTGATACCTGGCTTGCAGCCGTTTAAGCCGACCCTGCCGCCGGGTCGGTGCAATCCAGCAGCCGACGGGCCCGCTCGGCCGAGAGCAGCAGGGTCTTGCCGAGGAGAGCGGCGTAGATTGCAGAAGGCATAATTCGATGAGCGCCAAAGCATCAGCGTTTGTGGCAGAGATCGAAAGAGACATAGACCGAAGGATTGACTATTTAGGATTCGGACCGTCGTCCCTAATAGCGCGGGAATAGTAGCGGCTAAACTATGACTAGCCTGACACCGAAATTTCGCGCAGAGTTTCCGACACGGGGTATTGCCGGGTTGAACTTCGTGCCAGTTCTGCTTCGCGCTCGCCACTGCCACAAGTCACTCCGCGACAAGTCATTCCGCTGGATCGACGTCGAGACGCACGACGACATCCTTCAACGCTGAAGACGCCGCCGGATAACGCTTCATGACCAGCGGGTCATGACCGGGGATGATGTGACGCCGCGAGTCGGCGAGGCGCTCGACCTTGCGAAAAGAGTCGAGCGTATCAGCGATGTTCACAACCGCTATGAACGGGCGGCTTCTCTGGATGTTTTCGTAGTAATGGCTCGAATCGGAAGCGAGGACGACGTAACCCCGTTGCGTGTGCACTCGCGCGACCTGAAGGCCAGCCGTATGGCCAGGCGCGAAATGCAAACTAAAACCCGGTGCGAGTTCCACGTCGCCGTCATACATCTCGAGCCTGTGCTTGAAGTTCATACGCACCATACCGACCACATCTTCCTCCTCGAAGCCGTGACCGAAATACGCGTAGCGCACGAAGCGGCCGGTAGCGAAGGCCATCTCACGCTCCTGGATATGGAAGCGCGCATGGCGAAGCTTGCTGAAGTTGCCGACGTGATCGTAGTGCAGATGCGTGATGACGCAGTCGGTAACCGAATCCGGATCGATATCGAGGAGCTTCATGCTCTCGATAGGACAACGCAGAAACTTGCGGCCGCGGCGAGTGCCTACTTCCTCGGCAAAGCCGGTGTCGACCAGGAAGACCCGGTCCGGACCAACGACGGCCCAGGTGAAGTAGTCCATCGGCATGGGACCGTCGTGAGGGTCACCGCCAATGAAATGGTCGGACCGCCGCGCATCACGGGTCGCATACTTGATTGCGAAGATTTTGTACTTGGGCAGCTTCTCAGTCATGTCAGTCCCTCGCTCGAAGACAAGGCGATCATGAGGCCTTCGGATCGCGCTTCCTGGAATCACGATCGCGATCCTGCACTTCGCGGATTCGACTCTGGTCGACCGCGATATTCACGCCGGCACGTTCCTCTTGCAGCAGCATCGCCACCCGGGAATCGCGTTCGCCCCAGCCGCGGTTAAGCGCCTGGGTCAACTCATCGAGGGCGAGGTTCGCCATCGGCATCGGCACGTCCACCTCGCGGCCGAGTGCGATGGCGAGCGTTACGTCCTTGTGCGCGAGGCGCAGGGCGAAGTCCGGCGGGTCGTAGACTCCTGGAAGGAAATGGGCGGCCAGTCCATCGAAGGTTCGCGCCCGCCCGAGTGCGCCTTGACGGACGGCTTCCCATAGAGCCAACGGCTCGACGCCCGCCTTGACGCCCATCGTGAATACTTCGGACAGCGCGCGCTGAAGCATGTACCCCGCGCAATTATGCACGAGCTTCGCCACAGTGGCCGCGCCGATCGGACCGACGTAGCGCGCCTGATCGCCGATAGCGTCTAGCACGGGCTTGTACTGGTCGAAGATCTTCTGCTCTCCGCCGACCCAGATCGCGAGCTTGCCGGTTGCGGCTCCACGCGGGCCGCCGCTGACTGGCGCGTCCAGCATATGGACGCCTCGCTCGGCGAAAGCAGCATTAATTCGGCGCACGACAGTCGGCGAATTGGTCGACAGGTCGAAATATGCTCCGCCTGGACGCATCCCGCCGAGAACGCCGTCCTCGCCCAATGCTACCTCTTCCACCTCGGCCGGACCGGGTAGTGACGTGAACACCACCGCGCAAGCCTCAGCAACCTTTCGGGGCGAGTCGGCCCAAACCGCGCCCGCGGCGAGATGCGGGACCGCTGCCTCGCGCCTCGTATCGTAGCCCATGAGGCTGTAGCCGGCCCTCTGAAGGCTCGCGGCCATCTTGCCGCCCATCGTACCCAGGCCGATGAAGCCTACCTGCATGTTAGCCTCCAGATATGGGCCAAGCAGGGTCGCTGCCGGCCGGTGCTATTTCTGCTCTTCGAAAACGGCCTTTGCTATGCCGGCCGCCGACATCGCCGTCGGCCATCCGGAGTAGAAGGCCAGGTGAGTGATGATTTCGCTGATCTCGTCCTTTGTCACGCCGTTGGCCAGCGCGCGTCCGAGATGGCCGCGGAGTTGCTCAGGGCGGTACAGAGCTATCAGGGTCGCGACAGTAATAAGGCTGCGGTCGCGCTTGGAGAGTCCGGGACGTTCCCAAACGTCACCAAAGAGAACCTTCTCCGTGAGGTCGATGAGCTTCGGAACTACCGCGCGAACTTTTTCCCTGGGATCGGACGATGACGGTGTAGGCATGTTGATTCCTCCTCTATGCCAAGTCGAGAGTTCCGCGCCTCGAGGCGAATGCCCGCTTGGTCAGCATACGTTCCCGAGCGGGCAAGAAAGGATTCTCGGCAATCCTCGGCGGTCGGGAGGGGCTATCGCCTGGACGTTCCGGATGAAGGCATGTGTATCGCCGCCCAACACAAAGGGCAAGTGAATCGGACTGCTCGGCGCTGTGTTTCAATGACTGTGCCGGCGACAGCGGTCAGCCACCGTCACCGGCACGGAGGCGCGAAACGCATACCGCAAGCCACGACCCAAGCCGGAAGTTGAGAAATAAGACGAACCGAATAGTTCCTGCGCGACTTCTTTCTTTGCGCGGCTGATCTCCCACCGATTGCAGTAAGCGCGGGCGTCATTTTTAATGGAGCAATCTTTTCCAACAAGCTGTAGGCTTGCGGCACCCGTGTCGCGCTTCCGATCGGCTCCGGCATAGAGCATCGTGTGAAACTCTCTGCTTTTTCGCCGCATGCGCAGGAGTAACTCAGTTTTGGACAACCGCTTCGCCCATGCATTGAGGGCGCCGGCGTGCACTACATAATGGTTCCACGCTCTCTTACCGCTGTTGCTGTGTGTCTGCTCGCTACGGTTGAACCGGCTCGCGCTTATGCCCAGGAGAATATTCTTCGCAATAGTGATTTGACGTTGGGAAAAGACGCACCGGATTCTTGGAGCAACGAGGTTTGGCAAAAAGGGGCGGACTTCACCACCTTCAATTGGAAGCATACGGCGGGCGCGCCGGGTGAGGTGGAGATTCCCAGTCTCAAGCCGAACGACGCGAGCTGGGAGCCGTTGTGGCTCCAATCTTCGTCGCGGTTTACGGACTTACGGTGGCCGCCCCCCTGATGCTGTTACCGCTGCTGACGGCGGAGTCATTGGGATTAAAGCGCTTCGGATTTATTTCGGGTCTGACCGGCTTGACGCAAACCTTCGGCGCAGCGATCGGTCCGCTGGTTGCGGGCCGGATCTTCGATCTAACCAACGGCTATGCGGCCGCTTTCGATTTATGTATCGCGATCAATCTGCTCGGCGCGATTGCGGCCCTCGGATGCAAGGCGTATGCGCCGGAGTCCGCGCCGCTCGCGGCGATCACCGAGCCCGCGTCCGCCTGACGTTTCGCGCAAGCCGCGGCTTTCAATTGGACTCTTCAGGTAGTGTAGGCGCCGCCAGCAGACATAACATTCCTGTACGCTTCGGAACATCGCCGTACCGTTAGCTGTCGGCAGTGAGGTAAGCAGCATGGAGAGATACGACGTCATCATCGTGGGTGGCGGCATCGCGGGCGCTTCGGCGGGATTCGCGCTCGCGGATAAGGCGAAGGTGCTGCTAATCGAGCGCGAGAGCCAATTTGGCTTTCACTCAACCGGAAGATCAGCGGCGGTCTTTCTGCAGACGCACGGCCCTGACGTTATTCGCGCGCTGGCGATCGCGAGCAAGCCGTTCTTTTTGCATCCACAGGCTGGATTCACCGAGTATCCGATGCTGAAGCCGCGCGGAATGTTGTTCATTGGACGCCACGATCAGATTGCCGAACTGGATCGTACCGCCAACGAATGCGCACGATTTATCAGCGGCGTGCGCCGTCTCGACGCGCGTGAAACCTCCGCGATGGTTCCGGTGCTGCGCGAAGATCGCCTCGCGGGAGCGGTGTTCGACCCGGAAGCAATGGATATCGACGTGCATTCGGTCCATCACGGCTTTCTGCGGGGAATGCGAGCACGCGGCGGCAAGACCGTGACCGACGCGGAATTGTTGGGCCTGCAGTATGCAGGTGGTTCGTGGACGGTGACGACGCGGGCCGGAACATTCGCTGCGCCAGTCGTCGTGAACGCGGCGGGAGCATGGTGCGATAAAGTCGCTGCGATGGCCAATGCTCGACCGGTCGGACTCGTTCCGAAGCGCCGCACCGCCTTCATCTTCGACCCACCGGCCGGAATTACAATCGACCACTGGCCAGTCGTCCACGACGTCAGCGAGACGTTCTACTTCAAACCGGATGCGGGAAAGATTCTCGCGTCGCCAGCTGACGAAACTCCGATGGAACCCTGCGACGTTCATCCCGACGACCTTGACGTCGCACGGGCAGTCGAGCGCATCCAGGATGCGGCGCGAATCCGAGTGTTGCACATCATCCGCAAATGGGCCGGCCTGCGGTCATTTGTGCGCGATGGATGTCCGGTGGTCGGATTCGATCCGGACCGCAGCGGTTTCTTCTGGCTCGCGGGCCAGGGTGGCTATGGCATCGAGACGTCGCCTGCGATGGGACGCCTGTGCGCGAGCCTGGTCGGCGGCAGGGGGGTACCGGCCGACCTCGGGGATCTGGGTGTCATGCAGGAAGCAGTTTCACCGGGGCGACTCGCACAGGAATAAAGTTGGACAGATGAACACTGCGCGGACGCGCACGAGGGCGTAAGCAAGAAGACCTGTTCACGGCGTTCCCTCTTTCGTTGCGCCACACGCCCCTTCGGATCATCGGTTCGGCCGATGATGATTCGTTCCTGCGTGATGATGAACGACAGCCGCGACACTTCGATGAAGTTTGCCTCGTTGGCGCGCACGGCTGCGTATTCCGTCGTTTTTGCCGACTCGCGCATCGCGTTGGTGTCGTCGAACCAGACCTGCGCCACCCCGCGATAAATGGGTTGCGCCCGTCGCAATACGCGGAAGGCCGCACATGGCTCTGCACGTATTGCCGCATCTGCTTGATCGTCGCCCCCAAATGGACCGTGCACTTCGGTCCAGTACTTGTAAAATGCGGCGTCGATCTTTACCGATGAAATCCAGGTCTACCTGGGGCCCCCGACCGCCCGCTCAACCTGAGAACCGTTCGCGCCGACAAGTTCACGGAGCAGGTCACGCGCGTCATCAGCCGTTTCGCCGTCACCCAACATTTTCTCTCTGACTATCACATCGAGGTGAACGGGAACGATGCGGTCTGTATGAGCTACATGCAGGCGCAGCACTTTAACCAGGGCCCAGCCGACTTGGGACATCGTCGGCGACTACAACTATAACCTGGTCCGGACCGACGACGGCTGGGAGATCCCCAAGTACACGCTTACCGTGACCTGGGAAGAGCACCGGCCTCCCGACTTCAAGTTCTGAAGGACGCTCCCGCGGCCTCGGATTGCGACGGCGATCCGTTGCGGAAATGCGGGATGACGTATTTGCCGAAAAGGTCGATCGCGTGCATGGTCTTTTCGTGTGGGATCGCCCAGAACTGCATCATGGCCAGCAACTGATCGAGCTGCGCTTCCTTTTGCAGCCGCTCGATCTGCCTGACCACGGTGTCGGGGCTGCCGCAGATGCACATGCCGTTGTCGATCAGCGAATCGAGCGTGACCTTGCTCGGGTCGAGTCCTTCGTACTCGTTGGGCAGCGCCGTGTTCAGTCGGCCGGTCTCGGTCGGATCGACTCCGGTTTTTTTGGCCTCCAACACGGGAGCGTTGGCGACGAGCGTGGTTCGGACGTAGGACATAAACGCCTGTTCGGCTTCCGCGCGCGCCTGTTTGTCCGTATCGGCAACATGCGTCATCGAAAACGCGCCGGCGCGATTATTGGCAAATGCGCCGTAGGGCTTCGCCGTTTTGATCGCTTCGCGGTAGGCGCGGACCCGCCGTCCCAGATGCTCGGGCGTGACCAGCAGGGTGAACGAGAGCAGGCCCAATCCGAGCTTGCCAGCGAGTGCATGCGTATCCTCGCTGGTGCACGCGACCCACAGCGGCGGGTGTGGCTTTTGAAGGCATCGGTACCACCGTCCGTTCCGGAATATCGAAATACCTGCCCTTGTACGAGAAGGTGACGTCCTTGCTTTTCCAGATGGTGGTGATGATGTCGAGGGCCTCTTCCCAGCGCGCGCGAGTCTCCTTGTAGGGGATCCCGAAGCCGCCCAGCTCGACCTGCGTAATCGATCGCCCGGTACCGACTTCGACCCGCCCATTGCTCAGAATGTCGAGCGTCGCGACCCGTTCAGCGATGCGAATCGGATGGTTGTACGGAAAAGGCAGCAGCACGACGGCGTGACCAATGCGGATTTTGCTGGTGCGTTGCGAGATTGCGCCGTAAAGCACTTCGGGCGCCGAACAGTGCGCGAAGCCGACCTGGAAATGATGCTCGACGGTCCAGAAATGGGTAAAGCCCATCTCCTCGGCGCGCACGACCTGGTTCATCACGTCATGAAATGCCTGGTACTCGCGCTCGCGATGCTTCAGTGGGCTCGCTACCTGGATTTCGTAAAAGATTCCGAAGTCCATCGACCGTTCTCCTTTGCCGCCGGCTCTATCGCAAAGTCTGGCGTGCGCATCCTAAGAGCTATCAAGCGTTGTTTAGCAGAATCGGCGAATTTGAGAAGCGCCGCCCACATCGCAGTAAAGCTACATCATGCGGCATACGTGTGCCGTGATCTGGAGCAAACGCGGAAATTCTACGAAGACATACTCGGATGGCCGATGGTGGCGGCCTGGCGAGAATGCGACAAGGTGTTCGGCGAGGATGAGCTGTACTATTGCATGGTATAAGCCGTGCACGTTAAACCGTGTGCGGCCCGGCACAACGACGTGGAGGGGTTCAATCGGCGAAGTAAAGCTTTCCAGGTCCGGCAACAATCTCAGCCTGGCGGCAGGCCGCAGTCTAACGGGGTCCGCGAATGGCTAAAGAATAAATAATAACAGAATCTCAAGCACGCTTATCATATAGTCTATCACGGTGTTGCGGCAGCAGAAATCATTGCGAGTCCGGCTTTTGGCAGCCGCTGTAGCGGAGCACAGCAGGTCAGCACTCATCGGCAACCGTTACCTCGGTAGTGATCAGCGAGGCTCGGGGCTGTCGTCTGGAAGTTCCAGAATCGGTCTGGGAGTTCAAATCCACTTTGCTCCGCCACACAGTCTGTAGATGTTACCCTCAATTTGGAGATAAGCTAGAACTCCGCGCGGAAGGCGGCGTTCATAACGCCCGTAGCGCATCGGAGAAAGCGCCAAGGCCTGGGAGCTGCGCGCGACGATGAGCCTTGCACGGCTACTCGCGCAACGAGGCCGCCGCGACGAAGCTCGCGCGAGGCTCGCGGAGATCTACAACTGGTTCACCGAGGGCTTCGACACTGCCGACCTGATAGACGCCAAGGCCTTGCTTGATGAATTGGGCGGGTAGGCCCCCCCGCATGGGTGCATCGAATTCCCGGCTTCGTGTTGAACCTGGATTTCCCAGATCGGAACTACGCGCCTTTGAAATTGGCCGGGCGCTTTTGCAGGAAGGCCCGCACGCCCTCCTTGAAGTCCTCTGAGGCACCCGCCTTGCGCTGCATCTGGCGTTCCAGGTTCAATTGCTCTTCGTACGTATTGTCGAGACTTTCCCAATAGAGCCGTCGAATGAGTCCCAGCGCGATAGTTGGCCCGGCAGCCAACTCGCGTCCAATCTCATGCGCCTTTTCCATCAACTCATCGTCCGCAAAAACCCGATTCACGAGACCCCATTCAAGCGCCTTGTCAGCGGGCAATCTTTCGCCCAGCAGGGAAAGTTCGCTGGCGCGCGCCTTGCCAATCAATCGGGGTAGAATCCAGGTCGAACCGCCATCCGGCACCAGACCTATGCGGCGAAAGGCTTGCAGGAAGTAGGCCGAGCGGGCGCACAGCACGAGGTCGCCCATCAGCGCAAAACTCATCCCGACGCCAGCCGCCGCGCCATTGACCGCTGTAACCAGTGGGACCGCGAGCTCGCGCAAGCGGCGGAGGAACGGATGAAAAACTGTCTCCAGGAGCATCCCGGCATCGGTGCGCTCTCCTGACGCAGGCTGCAAATTTGCTCCCGCACAGAAGCCCCGACCTTCGCCGGTGATGATCACGCAGCGCACTTCATCGCGGTGCCGATCGACCTCGTCCAGCGCTTTCATAAGCCCGCCGACCATTTCGGGGGAGACGGCGTTCATCACCTCCGGATGGTTGAGCTTGATGGTGGCAATCTGTCCATCGATATCGAGTTTTGCACGTTCAAATTCCATAGTGTCTCCAGGCACGAGGTTTAGTCGTGAAGCCGCGGCGAATCAAGGAAGGCGACACCCAAAATCTTCTGTGGCACTCGTTGCTTAGCGAGCGCCGAAAATCTCCTCGAAGAACGACTGCATGGCCTCCCACGAACGCTCGTCGCTCAACTTCTTGTACTCGATCTAGTCGATGGTCCGTGACGCCGCATCGGGATACGTGAAGCCGTGCTTCGTTCCGCTATAAGTGACTATCTGCCAGTCCGCGCCCGCCTTGGTCATCTCCGCTGCGAACGCGTTGACATGCGCGACCAGGACGGTCGGATCGTTCGCGCCAGTGAGTATCAGCAGCTTCGACTTGACCGCCCCCGGCGTCGCCGGACTCTTTGTTTCAAGCCCGCCGTGGAAGGTCACGACACCCGTCAGCGGCGCGCCGTCACGCGCCAGTTCAAGAACGAATGTCCCGCCGAGAGAATAGCCAATCGCGGCGACGCGATTCGGATCGACCCACGGTAACGAGATCAGCTTGTCGAGCGCAAACCGCCCGCGTCGACGGAATCCTGCCGTATCCGCGCGCAAGGTGGTCACAAGGTTGAACACTTCCTTGATGTCGTCAAATTCGCCTCCGCCACCATAGGGGTCACCCGCGAAGGCGACGTCGCCCATCCGGGCGAGCATCTCGCAGCGCGACTTGGCATTGGCACCGAATCCAAATCCACCCGGCATCACGAGCACTCCGAGCCGTCGTTCGGGGTTGGTCTCGTCGTAAGCGAGATACCCGCGCAGGGCTAGATTGCCATCTTGATATTCGATGGTTTCAGTTTTCACTTAACTCCAGACCTCATTGGCTCTGCAATCCATCGATCCGCGAGCAGTCCCGCAAAGCTTGGGATGCATCTGTGCCGAATCGCAGATTTAAGTGAATTCTTGCAGGTTGAGCCGTATTGTCCGAATCAGATGTAACTTCGCGGACCGATCGCAGGTGTTCGGCGTTTACTCACTTTGTATCCTGAAAAGAGTGGTTAGGATCCGGATTCCTTTTCAAGCGCGATTGCGACCACGTTCGATAATGTGAGCACGATTTGGTCTCCGACCTTCAGATACTTGAGATTTGTCGGATTGGCGACAGTGATCGTTTCAACACTGCCATCAGGACCTTTCACGGCCACGGTCTCTTTGTCGATGTCGATCGCGTCGACGGTTACGACTATTTCCCGGCGAGTGCCGGCGACGGCCCCAGGCACCTGTCCCGGCATCGCACTCACAATGCCTTCGGCCACGGACGCGACTGGTTTGGACTCGCCTGGCAGCTTTTTCCGAACAGTCACGATTTCGTAGAACTTGGCCACGAACGGCTCGCCCGCTTTAGCCGCCGCGAGGTTGTAGGGGTTATATACGTGCAGCGTGACCAGCTTACCCTGGGGACCTTCGAGCGTTACCAGCTTTTTGGACCGGTTCACTGTAATGATCTTCCCGTGAATCGTAACCACCGTCGCCGAACCGATGCCCACGAGATGTTCCTGAGCAGGCAGAGTTCCGGTAGCAGGTGACGGCGGGGTAGTCATTTGGGTAGATCCACCGGACATGGATTCAGGGGCGGATGAAGCCGAGGGCTGCGCTGTAGACAGATTGGCTATGCCGCCTGCCGGGCTAGCAGGATAGGAGCTGGAGCAACCTGAAAGGAAACCGATCAGGCAAAGACTGGCCAAAACGATTGACGATGCTACGACGTAGCAAATGAAACCTGCCGTGCTCTTGGTCATTATCACCTGAGATTTCCCCTTTGACGCTCCGATGTCGATCGCCTTGTAGACCAAACGGCATCCCTCGGCAAGGTTCCGAGGTAATGGTCGGGTCTGGCTTCATTTTAGTCCTTTCAGCGCCCATACGTTCTCCACTTGCATTAGGGTCCGTTGCATTTTTCGCCATTTCCATTCGCCGGACACCTCTCGGCGCAGCGACATATGCTTCGTTCGGTTCGCGTAATCGCTTCACCGGCAGTGGCATCGCGCAGGAACCACGCGTATAAGAGTTTTGCGGAGTTGCTGTAAAAAAGCCGAAGCGGAGTCTGACAGATAGTGTCCGCTAGATAGATCGACGCGGTCGCCAAATGTAGGTGTGTTGTTGGTCAGAGGCAGCGGCTGGCGGATGAACATTCAGACCGTCCGCAAAGGCCATCTCCACATTTTCGTCTGGCATCACGGATGCGACCGCACCGATGGGGGCACAGTGTCACTTTCAGAATTATTTGCCGCTATTGGGTAAATTGGTAGATGCGTCGCACGGCCTCAACGTTTTGCTACTCGCTCACTTAGAGCAATCTACGAAGGTGCGTCTTCCGGGTTACGCCCGGTAGTTGGGGACGATTTCCTCCGCGAAGCTGCGCACCCAGGCGCGGTCGGCGGGGCCGATCGAAAAGACGATGTGGGTCACGCCGGCGGCGACGTAAGCGTCGATCTGCCGGCGCGCGTCGTCGAGCGCGAACATGCCGCTCACCAGGACCGATTTCTCGATCGTCGCCGGGTCGCGTCCGACGCGCCGGCAGTGCTCCTCGAGCTGCGCGATCTTGGTGCGGAAGACTTCGGGCGTGCCGAACGAATTCCACATCTGCGCGTATTGCGCGACGATGCCCAGCGCGACATTCTCGCCACTCGCGCCGATCAGTATCGGCGGATGCGGTTTTTGTATTGGTTTGGGATTGAAGCTCGCATTCTCCAGTTTGAAATGCTTGCCGTTGAAATTCGCGCGCTCCTGAGTCCACAGCAGCTTGATCATCTGGAGCGCCTCGTCGAGCCGACTTAGCCGACCACCCGTCGTATGAAATGGGACGCCGTACTCCCGATGCTCGAGCTCGAACCATCCCGCGCCCAGCCCGAGAATCAGCCGGCCGCCGCTGATGATATCCACCGTCGTCGCCATCTTGGCCAGCACCGCCGGATGGCGGTAGGTGTTGCCGGTTACCATCAGGCCCAGGCGGACCCGCCGGGTCGCCATCGCCAGAGCGGCGAGCGCGGTCCAGCCCTCGAGACACGGCCCCGTAGGATCGGAGAAGATGGCCAGGAAATGATCGAACCCCCAGGCGGTGTCGTAGCCCAGCGTATCGATCTCCTGCCAGAGCGCCAGGAGCTCCGGCCAAGTGGCGTGCTGCTGTGGCGTCTGGATACCGAAGCGGATGGGATAGGTTATCATTTTAGTTGAATGGACTTGTTCTGTTTCGTCGGCACTTCAGGACCCTGACCCATGGACATCCCGGACTAACTGGCTGAGCGAAGGCTCGTCCAGGATGTGCAGCGCGTCACTCAATTTCTTGTCGCCTGCTATCCCGGGTGCGAAGTCGGGGCCATAGGTCTGACGCAGAGTCGAGATGAGCGTGTTGCCGTGTTTCCTGTCGATTTCACCATTCTTATCGCGGTGCCGCTGATCGAGACCAGGCTGCTTCATGGCGATTAACCTCCCCGTACAAGAAAACTAGACCAAAGGGTCTTAGTCGATCCTTTTGTAGCACACAACGTGTGCTGTAAACGCCGGGTATCGTCTCGAAGAGCCGCACGTCGGCGCGCGGCATCCAATCGGGGGGTCGGCCGTTTTCGCGAGGAGCCGCTATACGCCCTGCTCTCGAATCCGATTTACATCGGGGAAATCCGTCACAAGGAACTCCGCCACCCGGACCAGCACGAAGCGATACTGGATAGAGCGCTATGGGAGCGCACCCAGCAGCAGCGCCGCGAACGGACAGTTCGCGACAAGACGACGGGGCGGGGCTCGATCGTCTCCAGCGTCAACGCACCATGAAGATGCCTCCGTGTTTTCATCGCCTGCGCCACCCGATCCTGGAGGCGGAGATTCTGGTCAAGGCCCGGTACGGCGGATATCGGCGCCGGCGCAGGCGCTGTTCCATCCAGCCATGCGGCGACCGCGTTATAGGCGAGCTTCGCGCGATTCACCACCATGGCCCGATAGATGTCGGATTTCCCTACCGCGCCGTCGGAGCCAACCTCCATCTCGATCACGATGGCCAGCCGTTCCTTGCCGTCGGCAAGCGAAGTGAGGTCGGTCGAGAGCCTCTCTGGAAGCATCGGGAAAATTTCGGCGGCGGTATAGACCGAGGTGGTGTTTGTCCGTGCGTGCTCATCGATAGCCGAGCCCTTCTTTACGATCGCGTCGACGTCCGCCACCGCGACGAAAATCTTCGCTGGACCACCCGGGAGTTGCTCCGCGACGGAAAGCTGATCGAGGTCGAGCGAATCATCGTTGTCGATTGACGCCCACAGCAGATGCCGAAGGTCTCTCAGCGATGAATCCGTCGCGGCAGCCGCGCTCGCGATGGAACCGGTCTCCGCCACGACTGCGGCGGAGAAGTCCGGTAGCAGGTCTCGTTCAAGCATCGCTCGTCGCGCGATGCTCCTGAGCTGGTTTCTACTGGACGCCGTCGCCTGATTCATCGGCGCATCATAGCCCGCCACGTGCCCCGCCCAACAGCGCCAGGGGGTAATTACTCCTCGCGCTGTCTGGCGACCCGCTCGCGGCAAAGGATCCGAAGCGGCTTAGGATATTCGGCTAAAATTCCTACCGGACGGGTGTCATCACCATCGAGAAGCTTTTCTACTTCGCCCGCCTCGCCGACTTCTTCCGGTTGGCCGATCCGCGTCAACCACTCAATCGGTTACGAGCGGTCAAGCCGGCCAACTCTGTGCTTCGCGCGAACACTAGAACTTGTTCGACTGCACGTTGGGTGCCCCGCTGATATTGTTCGCGAATGCGCCACGGAAGCCCTTCATCGAATTCATCGTATCCGACGCCAGCGTGTCGTAGTCGCCCATGTAGTTGGCCGCGATGAGCACATCCTGGCTAACCACCGACAGAAAGCTCTTGGTGGTGATTCGCGTGTTCGTGAAGCTTGCGCCGCCGTTGGTCGAATTCGCGCAGTAGCGGTCGATCATGAAGTTGTTCGGATCGTTGCGCCGGTCGTAAAAACATACGGCGACCCGGCCCGACTTATCGGACGACACCGCTGGCTGAAAATGGTCCGTATTGCTGGCCGCGTTGGTGTTGGCTTTGACCGGTGCCGACCACGTCACGCCGTCGCTCGAACTTACCAGCTTAACGTCGGCGAAATTGTAGGTGCCAATCAGGGCGTCATTCTGTGGATTGTCACCATCGTTCCAGGCCATGAAGAGTTTGCCGCTTTGACTGCCCTCGCCCATCACGAGGCTCGGAAGTTCAAGGATGCGGATCGATCCCTGCAAGATGCCATCGACGCAGTCGCCGACACAGTTGACGTTGGTGATCTTGCGGGGAGCGCCGAATAACGTGCCCCCCATTCCTGACTTTGCGATATCGATCTCGCGTACGCTCGGATCCCCGCCACCCAGGCCGATCGCTTCCCACCCGACATAGACTGAGCCGTCCGCAGCGACCTGTGGCTACCAAAAACTCCGAAAGCAGCGAAAAGTCTAGAGTTTTGGGAAGAGTCAACGTAGTGTCGCCGGCATGCTTAAGCATGTGCATTCCATCGTCGCCGCTATTGCCCGCCGGTTCCGCAGTCGGGCCGTTCTTGAACTGGAGAACCTTGCTCTGCGTCATCAGCTGCACGTTCTTCGTCGCCAGCGGCCGCGTCGGCTCCGACTGATCACGATCGACCGTTTGCTCTGGGTCTGGCTCTACCGATTATGGCCGCGCTGTCTGGACACGATGGTATTGGTCAAGCCGGCCACCGTCGTCCAATGGCACCGCCAGGGCTTCCGCTTGTTCTGGCGCTGGCGTTCGCGATCGGGACGGCCGTCAGTAGATCGCGAAGTTCGGGATTTGATTCGGCAGATGAACACCACCAACCCGCTCTGGGGTGCGCCGCGGATCCATGGCGAACTGCTCAAGCTCGGCATCGAGATCAGCCAAGCCACCGTCGCCAAGTACATGGTGCGAAGACGAGGGACGCCTTCGCCGACCTGGCGCAGCTTTCTGCGCAATCAGGCCGCCGGCATCGCTGCGATCGACATGTTCGTTGTGGCGTCCGCCTCATTTCGGTTGCTGTATGTGTTGATCATTCTGGCCCACGATCGCAGGAAGATTGTGCGCTTTGATGTTACCCGGCACCCGACCGCAGGCTGGCTAGCGCGACAGGTAACCGAGGCATTCCCGTGGGACACTGCTCCACGCTATCTTCTGCGCGATCGCGATTCCTCGTATGGCGAGAGCTTCCGCAGGCAAGTCGATGCGATGGGGATCACGGAAGTCGTCACCGCTTCACGTTCACCTTGGCAAAACGCTTTCGTCGAGCGCGTCATCGGTTCGATTCGCCGCGAGTGCCTCGATTACATCGTGATCTTCAACGAGCGTCACCTACGCCGCGTCCTCTCCTCATACGTCGATTATTACCACCGAACGCGCACCCATCTTTCACTCGACAAGGATTGTCCGGACCCTCGCCCGGTCATGACACGCAGGATCGGGAGAGTCGTCGCGATCCCGCAAGTCACTGGCTTGCATCACCGCTACGAACGTCTCGCCGCCTGATTCGTCCCATCCCCTGCTCGCCAATATCGTTGCCGGAACGCCGCCGCCCGAGGAATCTCTTGTCGGAGGTTTCGATCTCGAACCCGGCCTGGCCATAGGAGGTTCCACTAGCGGCTGCGTTTCAGTCCCTTCAATTCGACATCACTGACAGCCATTGCTCAAATTCCGTTCAGCCGGAATTTTTGATAGGGACAGATAGGCGTTAACCGCACGATGCATGACCTCGCGATAGCGGCCCTGGCGCTGCGCGGCTTCCAGCATCAGCACCAGATCGGCCGCACTGAAGAAGCGGGTCTTGTAGCCCTTCTGGGTGGCGAGGTAGCCGAGCGCGATCGCGAGGTGCGTTTTGCCGACGCCGGATGGACCGAGGAAGACCACGTTCTCGGCGCGCTCGACGAAGGCGAGGCTGGCCAACTCCATGATCTGCTTGCGCGGCGCGCCGGTGGCGAAGCCGAAGTCATATTGGTCAAGGGTCTTGATGGCGGGGAAGCCGGCCACCCGCGCGAACATTTCGCGCGCCCGTGCCCGGCGCGACTCGCGCTCGGCGACCAGTAACTCCTCGAGGAAGTCGGTAAACGAAGTGCGCTTTTCGGCGGCGTTTTGCGCCAG
>Ga0208820_1000605_pt1 | contig 24409 bp, 20 predicted proteins | sample June2015DPH_16_5_FD_184713 | JGI IMG/M metagenome (GOLD analysis project Ga0208820, IMG submission 184713) | Peatland microbial communities from SPRUCE experiment site at the Marcell Experimental Forest, Minnesota, USA - June2015DPH_16_40... | ecosystem: Environmental > Terrestrial > Soil >...
ATCGAGGTTCTCAGGCTCGCGCGAATGAACGATGTCCACATCCAAGGTGGCGATTGGAGCGCCGTCCAGAACGGCGGCCAAGCCGCCGACGATTACGAAATCCACGCGGGCCTCGGCCAGCGCGCGCACCAGAGGGAATGGTTTATGTTCGGCCATTGAGTGCGCGAACCGTCAGGATATCGTTAATGCGCTCCTCGAGGAATGCGAGACGCTCGCGCGGCTCGAGCGACAGCATCCAGCGGATCAGCGAAAGGTCGACGCCCTCCTCGCTATACTCCGGCGCCGGCGCTGGTTGACCCTGTTCCATACCTGCGATTTCAGCATAGCCGATCGAGCCGTCATCGGAATCGCGCTCCACCCGCTATTTCCCCTCTCGCTTCGAGCTGCGTTCGTATTCGGCGTTGAATTCGCAGCCGATCAGCGCGATCAGGGCCATCATGTACATCCACACCAGCAGCGCGATGCCGGCGCCGACCGAGCCGTACATCAGGTTGTAATTGCCGATATTGCGGACGTACCAGGCGAATCCCGAGGTAGCCAGCATCCACAACACGGTGGCCAGCACCGCGCCCGGCCACACCATGCGCCAGCGCTGCTCGCGGTTAGGGCCGAAGTAGTAAAGCAGCGTGGTCACCAGAACCGTCGTCAGGAACGCCACCGTCCAGCGCGCCAGCCGGCTCACCAGCTTCCACCCCCATGTCAAGGGGTTGAGCATCGGATCCACCTTCATCCAGTTCAGCACCATTTTTTCCACCTGGCCGCCGAACACGATCAGCAGCGTGGCCGCCACCAGCGGCGCTGCCGCCAGCAGCACCAGCGCGATCCCCACCAGGTTGCCGCGCGGGAAGCTGCGGTCGCGGGGGATACGGTACGCCGCCTGGAAACCCTCGATCAGACTGTTGATGACGCCCGAAGCGGCCCACAGCGAGATCAGCCCGGCGATCACCAGCAGCGAAATCGGGCGCGCCCCGGTAACGCGGAACTGCTGCACCACCAGGCTTTCCGATCCCGGCGGCACGATTTGCGAAAGCGCGTTTTCTATCGTGCTGGACATGAAGGGAGCGCCGCTCTGCACCAGGATGGTGGCGGCCGATGCCAGCACCGGGAAAAAGGAAAGCAGCGCGGAATAGGCCGCTCCCTTCGCGATGCCAAAGCAGTTGTCGTCGAACGCGGTCATCAGGCTGCGCCGCAGCAGCCTGCCAAAATTGAGCGGAGTGAGCGCCACAGCGCCAGTATAGCTGGCCCCGTGGGGCAGTTTTCAACCTGCGCGCCGATTGTTCAGTCGGCGCAGCCGGGCTAAGCCCGGCCTGCTCTTCGTACCGCCGGCGGTCTTGCCGCCGGTTCCTTTGCTTTGCCTCTATTCCTATTCACCGCAGACACCGCAATATCACAAAACACCGGCGGCAAAGACCGCCGGCGTTACCGCGCAGTCACCGCCCTTCTTCCCCACTAACTCAACGACTTAGCCCGCAAAACCCTTGACATACCCTCCATACTGAAATTGGGACTGTGGCGCCAGGCTCCGCTGCTAGTCCTTCTCTTTGGCCAGAGACCGTTGCACTCAGTTGGTACTGAACTTCCGGCGCCCGTGAACGGCATGCGGGGTCCCCCTTGGGCTGGACTCTCGACGGAAGACTTTGGATCTCGGGATTCATAACCGCCGGCGGAATACGGATAGCAGTTATCGCCGCCCGCCGGATAACAGAGAGTAAGGAACGAATCGGCAAGGATGTGCCCGCCATCCAGCGGGCCTAAATCATCGAAGTTTCTACTCAATCCATCGGGTGGCCGATACGCACGGCGATAAGTCCGACAGCCCGGCCACCCGCAACGCACTTATACCTGTTTTATCCATTCCTATCGCCTGTAGTGTGTCTCCCGGTAAGGCCGGCGGTCTTTGCCGCCGGTGTCCTGTATCATCCCGCGACCGTAGGAGCCGCGCATGCGCGGCCCGCGGAGTTTCGCGGGGGCGCCACGCGCGCTCGCCGATCAGAGATTCATTCTGTTCTTGACGCCGGCCTTCTTCAGTTCCGCCCCAAACATTTCACTGACTGCCGGATCTTCATCTTCGTACTCGATCAGGTTCCCGCCTTTCCGGGTGCTGGTCTTGCCCAGCCGATGGGTGCGGCCGCCGCCTCCCAAGGCCCGCATGAACCATTTGCCGTCGCCGCCCCAATTCGCGGCAAGGTAGCGGGCTGGATCGCCGCCGGTGTTGAAGTGCTGATGAAACCAGCCGTCGGGCGGAACGAAGAGGGTGCCTTCGGTAAACTCGACGCGGACGTGTTCGGTCGCGTCGGAATACTGAATGGCTCCCTTCCATAGCAGCGTGTAGCCACGCCCGTTCAGCACCAACACATGCGATCCGGGGCCATGCCGATGCGCCTTCTTGTAAGTGCCCACCTCGAACTCGGAGATGTGAGCTTGCATGGTGTTGTCGGCGAGCTGGAGCTCGATCCGCGAATTCGCCTTGCCGCGCTCCGCGCTGTGGAACAGGCCGAGCGACCGCGCGTCCGGAATGTAGGCGCTTTCCCAGGTGTCCACCCCGCCCTTCTGTTCACTCTCGGCGGGATTGGTGTCTTTGTGATGGATGTGCTCGGGGCCGGCGCCAAAGGCGTCGGGATCGCCGTTATAGCGGTCGCGAAACACATAGTCGTTGTTGAAGACGAAGTCCACGTTGTGGAAGAGGTCGATCACCACCGGCGCATTGCTGATGGCCAGCAACCGGACAGGCGCGGCGCCGCGGTTCCTGTGCTGGCGCCAGGTGTTGAGCGGCGGGCCAATCACCGCGCCCGCTTTCCACTTCACGGTCTGCCTGGCGCCGCCCGGCAGCCAGATGTCGGTTTCGCCCTCGCCACTGACGACGTAGACGACCTCCTCGAACAAATAGCGCTGCGGATTGGTCTGGCCGCCCGGGGGAATCTCGCACAGATAGCCATCGTTGACGCCCTCGCCGCCAATCAGATCGATGAAAGCGCCCTGCGCGCCCATGCGCTTCCAGGGTTGGACCGCCGCGTTCCGAATGTCCGGAAGGCTGTAGCCCGAATAGACCTGAATGCCTTCGTTCTTGCGCCATTCCTCGTATGGATTGAGGTTCGTCTGGTTATAGTCGCGCGATTTTGGCTGAGCGTTGGATTGCTGTATCCGTTCTGCCCGCAGAATCCGGCCGGTAGCCGCGACACTCACGCCGGCCACGGCGGCATAATCGACAAAATCCCGGCGAGAGATCCTCCCCGCCAAAAACTCTTTCGCCCAGTTCTTTTTCATGGGAGCTCCAACCTCGCTATGTTGAGGGCTTCACAACAGCAGAGCGCCCGCCGTCCCGGCGCAGCCGCCAACCAAGTGGGGATTGCCTGGTAGCGTCCGCGTCGGGATGGCAGGCGCGTACGCATCCACCCATCCGTTCGGACGACGCTACCAGCCGAGCTTTAATGCAAACTGCAATTGCCGGGAAGTGGTCAAGGTGGAAGTAATAACTCCGGCGCTGGACGAATAGGCTCCCGACGAAGTGAACGTGGTAATTACCGGCCATCCGAAATTGGTGTGATTCACCGCGTTGAATATTTCGGCCCGGAATTGAAGCGTCGCGCGCTCGCGGAAATGGAAGGTCTTGAACATCGAACCATCGACGTTCATCAGGCCTGGAGCCGTGAGAATGTCCCTGCCGGCATTGCCGAAAGTGCCGGCCGCCGGGAGCAGGAAGGCCGCCGGGTTGTACCACTGGTTCGGCGAGCCCTCAATGATGGAGCCGCTGAAATTCGGGTTCAGGGAGACGCGGTCCGGGTTTCGCGTGTCGCCGTCGGCCGACTGATTAAAACCGACCAGCGGCGTGAACGGGAAACCGGTCTGAGCGGTGATGATGGCGTTGACTTGCCAACCGCCCAGTATCGCATTGGCGACACCCTTGACTCCGCCGAGAAGAGCCCTGCCGTTTCCAACCGGCAGCGCGTAGCCGAAATTCCCGGAGAAACGACTCGTGATGTTGAAATTCGACGGCCCCCAATCAAGGCGCGGATCGAAAGGATCCAGGTAGGTAGTCGTTCCACCCAGACCCGCATTGTTGAGGAAGGAAGAAGAGTGGTTGTCGAGACTCTTCGAAAATGTGTAGTTGGCCCGAAATTGAACGCCGTGACTGAATCGGTGAGTCAAATCGGTCTGCAAGGCATTGTAATTGCTGTTGCCGTTCGATTCCTCGTAGCGGGCGTTCGACAGGCTGGGGTTCATCCTGGGCGACTTTGGCGCAAAGTAATCCGCGCCATTGACAATGGTGGGATAGGCGGTGTTCGCATCGGCGGTGGCCAGCAGGTGGTAGCCGCGCTCTCCCACGTAGCCGACCGAGAGGAGGGTGTTGGCGGACAGCGACTGATCCACTCTCAGGTTGTACTGGAAGACGGCCGGCGAACTCAGATTGGGCTGGACGCCTGTCGGCCCGATCTTCGACCCAGGGGGAGGGGCGCTCGGCGAGATCGTCAAGGGGAACGTTGCCGGTGTCACGGTGACTCTGGAATCGTAGATTCCGATAGGAATCGAGTCGCAACAATCTCCCATGTAGTCCAATTGCTCATAGTAAAGGCCGTACCCAGCGTGGATCGCGGTGTGCCGGCTGGCGAAGGGCGCCCATGCGATACCCGCGCGCGGGCCAATGAGCAATTTGGCGTTGTTCACGGAGTAGACGGATTTTCCGATCACCGGCTGGGTCTCCAGCACCTGATTGGCGTTCGAAATGAAATTCGCCGCCATGCCCTGCGGTGAATTCCAGCCATTGTTGAACTCGTCCCGGATGCCCAGAGTGAGAGTCAAATTCGGAAGCAGTTGGATGGAATCCTGGGCATACCACGCTCCGGCAGTTTGGCGCCAGCCGATCTCGATGGGGTTCAATGTCGCGGCCACCTGTGTCGCTTCCCCCAACATGAAGTGCTGGAGATCGGTAAACGTGGCGACCCCATTTCTCTGATCCGCGGCGTTGTCGTTGGACTCGATCTTCTGAAACCATCCGCCAACTTCGATCTTATGGATGCCCTTGACGAACGAAACCGAGTCGGTGACGGTAAACAGGTTGCGAGCTATGTCGTCGAACTCCTGCGACCCGTTCGAGCCGGCTCCCGCGATCGCGCCGAGCTGGCCGTTGCCTACCGATCCGATGTTGATGTTGCCAATCGGCTGGCCTGCGACAAACGACAGACTGGAATCGTCGCCCGGAGGCGCCGAGTTCATCAGCCACTTGGCGCGGCTAAACCCCCCTCGGAGCACATTGATCACCGAAGAACTGAATGTATGGGTCTCCTGCAAGCTGGCAATCTGCGATCGCTCGTTGCTGGTAGTAAGCTGCAAACTGGTGGTTCCCGGACTGTGATTGAAGCCGTCGTCGATCGTGTAGACCCCGGACAACAAATCGTTGGCGGAGAAATTGTGATCCACCCGCAGATTCCCGAAGTCTTCGCGGATCATCTGTTCCGGGTTGCCATAGTAGTACGCGGCGCCTCCACCCAACTCCGGCCCGTTGGGAACCGGCCACAGAGCGAAGTAAGGCGCGATGCCGGGAGCCAGACCCACGTCGGTGAGGGTACCATTGGCTGCGGGCAAGTATCCCTTCCGCGCGTTGTTGTCGGGAACTATCGCAGCGTCGGTGACCGCGAGACGCTGCCGGAATGCTTCGTAGTTGCCGAAGATGAAGGTCTTGTCCTTCTTGATTGGACCTCCCGCGGAGCCGCCAAACTGGTTGCGCCGGAACGGAGGCACGGTGGAGACCTGGTCAAAGAAGTTGCGCGCATCGAAGAAGCTGTTCCTGAGAAACTCGAACAACGTCCCATGGAACTGGTTGCTTCCGGACATGGTCACCAGGCTGACTTGCGCGCCCGGCCGTTTGCCATACTCGGCGCTATAACCATTCTCCAGGACGTTGAACTCGCGCACTGCGTCCACGCCCAGTAACTGGCCGCTCAAGCCGCCGGGAATCACGTCGGCAGTGGATACGCCGGTGTATTCGATGCCATTCAGAAGGAACAAATTGTAGTCCTCGCGGTTACCGGAAACGGAGAAGTTATTGCCCAGCCCCGCGCCGGTGCTGGTGGAGGAGCGGTTCACGGTGGTGTTGGCCGTTCCAGGATTGAGCGTGATCAGGTTGTCGAAGCTCCGGCCGTTGAGCGGGAGATCCTTGACGGCATTCTCATTCACCAATCCGGATATCGAGGTGGTGGCCACATTCACCAGGGAGGCGTCGCCGGATATCTGGACCTCCTCCTTGAGAATGCCGACTTGCATGTCGATATCGACCACGGCATCCTGAGCTACCGCCAGGTCGATGCCGAAGCGGACCAGGTTACGGAACCCGGTCTTTTGCACCTTGACATCGTAGCGGCCGACGGGAAGCGCGAGCGCCTCGTAGTAGCCACGCTCATCGGTCACCAAGGTGCGAGTGAGGCCGGTCTCGGAGTTCGTCACGGTGACGCTGGCGCCGGGAATCGTGGCGCTGGTGGGATCGTGAACAAAGCCCGAAATCGATCCTAACACCTGACCGAAAACTGTTGAAGAAAAGAGAACCAGCGAGACCAGCAAGATACCGATCCGGCTCCTGGGCGCCCGCGCGGCATTGAAAGCAACTCGATGTCTGTCCATGTTTGTATCCTCGTGTTACGAAACCATATCCTTCCGAGATGCTTGGCGCGACCGGCGAAGAGAACGGCTGATCCAACGGCCCCTTCTCTCCCGTGCTTTGCCAATCGCCCTGATGCCCCCTGCCCGCACATGGGACGAACCTTCTGACCTCGGGAAATCATTTAACTCAAAGGAGTTAAGTTCATGCAACGGCCGAAATCACAATATTGCGAAAGCGCACCATGGAATCCTGCGACGCTGTGCCGGGCACGGCAAAACCAATGACGCCAGGCTGGACTCGCAACTGGTTGAAACGATTCACGTTCTGACCCGCCACAAGGATGCGGATTTCGCTCCCTTTACAAATGATTTCCATCTCGGTCCACTTCTCTTCGGCACCAACCAACTTCTTTGATTTCTGTATGTTGTTGATCGTCCCAGTGGGATTGTCGCGATCCTGGTAGTCGATCAGCACTTCATAGCCACCATTGGGACCGGAGCCCGGACGGTTCGCGCCGTCGAGGCCCCACTTTCGGCGCGGTTCTCGAACATAGATACAACTCCTGCCGCCGCTCGAAATATGAAACAGCAGGGCCAACCTAAAGTCCGTAAATACTTCGCGCGTAAAGATATAACCGGGACCTGGCTTATTCTTATCGGAGCGCCCGACAAGCTCGCCGCCCTCCGCGGTCCATGTTCCCACCCCGAAGCTCTGCCATCCGGAGAAGTCCGCATCATCGAACAGCGCCTGCTGGGCCCTTGCGACAAGAGATAACCCTGCCAAGATGAAGCACTTTCTGGTTATGACCGCCCTCCTTCGCTACGCTGCCAATCGTGGAACGGCTCGCTTCGTTACCAGGTACTTGCTACTGAAATGGATCATTCAGTTAGGTTCTATAGGTAATGATGGTACTGAGCAAAGTATTAGTATTTACCAAAATAAAGTGTGATGTCAAGTACAAAAGCGGTCATTAGAACGGTAGGCATCAGAGTATCCGATGGCTCGTCATCTAATGTCAGTATCTCATTGTATAAGTGTAGTTTAACTTCTTGACAATTAGCCATTCTTAAGCCTCGTGTGGCCTCACGGGGGCAATTCAGAACTGTTAATTAAGGAAGGTAATTATATGAGAGAGTTCCCTAGAACCATCGCTGTTTCCCTAGGCGCTTTCGGGATTCCAGGACCAAACCAGCAGGTCCACGATGAGCCAGCCCGGAACGAGGACAGGCACTCAACGACGCCAGTATCGTTCGTGCGGCAGACGAAACGCCCACGCTGTCGGGAGCGCCGCTGAGACGGTACCAGGTCTTCTAGTAGGCTCCAAATCGCTTAGAACGGGACCAGTACAATCACACGTTTCCGGACGAAGATGCGCACGTTATACTCGCCTCATTAGTGGATCACTTAGTTGGACAGACCACTTACAAAAGGATCGCTCATGACTAAGCCGAGTGCGTTACGGACAGTGCTAATTCTAACCATCGTGGCCCTGGCGGGATGGGCGGGAGTGAGCCACGCGCAATCTCCTGCAGCGGCGGATTCCACGGGACAGCCGCCCGATCAGACTGCTGTCCGGCAACAGAACATGTTTCCAGCAATGGGCAATTCACCCATGGTGCGGATTTCGTCCAGGCAGACTGGTTCAGCCGTGGAAGGCGCCGTTCAGAGCGGCAAGCTCGTCCGCATGGTAACGCCCATCTATCCACCGGCTGCTGTAGAAGCCCACATATCCGGAGTGGTGACCATCGACGCGCGGATCGGCAAGGACGGCCGCATCATCCGGGCCGACGTCGTCAGCGGTCCCTTGGCGCTGCGGCGGGTCGCTCAGTACGCAGTCAAACGGTGGCGGTATGAGCCGACCCTTCTCAATGGAAAGCCCATCGAGAGAGTTGCCCAGGTTGACTTGAGTTTCGTCCTCGGCCGCTACTGAGGCTTGCGGAATTGGCAAGCAAGCCTTGCCGCGCGTGTATAGGCCGGTGCACTGGGCGCGATTCGCGCCCGATCGAGTTGGCCCTGTTCCAGTGTTTCAGGATCGCGTGGCCAGAACCGTGACCCAGATGGGGCCCTCGGCGCACTGGAAGGCAAGCCGGCCGCGAACCACAGCCCCGCAGACCCGCAAGCAGTAGTCGCTTCCATCCACCACCGATGGCATGGAAAGCTGGATCCCCGGCGTCAATATGCACTTCATGTTGCCGCCGATCATGTTAACCAATTCGCCGAGCACGTCACGCACAACGTCGTCCACGCTTTCCTGCAGGTCCATCGAAAGGAAGCTGCTCGCGAACTGGCAAGCCAAACGGCGGTCGCACTCCAGCAGAACCGCTCCGTTCCAGCCTCCCGCCATGTGCAGCGCGGCCGTCAGACGCTCCCCACTAGGAAACCAGGGCGTTGCGCATTCGTGCAGTTCCAGACCCAGCATGCTAGCGAATACGGACTCCACGATTTGCGCCAGTTCGCCCGGCAGTATCTCGGTGCTCGATTCGGTTGGCATAAGTATTCTCTCAGCGGGCAACGTAGACGATCGCCCCTCCCACGGTCTGTCTTCCAAACCACTCCTCTACGCCAAACGCCGTCTCGGAGCCGCCCAACAGCAGCCAGCCGCCTCGAAACAGAGTGCCGTGAAGTTCTTTCAGCATGTTCTTCTTGGTTTCAGCGTCGAAATAGATCATGACGTTGCGGCAGAACACCAAGTCGAAGGGTCCGAGGGCGCGCATGCTTTTGCGCAGGTCAATCGGCTCGAAACGGGCCATCCGGCGCACCGGCTCGGTCAACTGCCATTCCACGCCGGAACGGCGGAAGTGCTTCACTAGCAGGGCCGCCGGCAAACCCCGGTTTACCTCAATCTGCTGATACTTGCCGGACCGGGCGCGCTCCAAAACCTGCGAGGAAAAGTCGGTGCCCAGAATCTCGATGTTCCAGTCATCGAAGTTTTCCTGCAGGAGGAGCATCGCCAGACTGTATGCCTCCTGCCCGGTAGATGCCGCGGCAGACCAGAACCGCAGCCTCTTCAGATCCCGGCGGTCTTCCCTCAGCCTGGGCAGCAGAACAGTCCGGATGGCTTCATAATGGGCGGGGTCGCGAAAGAAGTAGGTTTCGTTGGTCGTCATGGCCTCGACGACCTGGCGGCCGACCTCGGTTTCGCAGGTGGCTTGGAGCAGTGCGCACAAGTCGTTGATGGAGCCGAGGCCGAGTTGCCTGACGATCGGCGTGAGGCGGCTTTCGAACAGGTAATGCTTGTCTTCTTCGAGCACGATCCCCGCTTGGGAATAGACATGCTGCTGGAGGAACCGGTAGTTCTCCGAGTGGATCTCCGGGATGGGAGCTTGACTTTGCATCCACTGCTCCTTAACTTCTGCCCGCCATCAGCAGAATCTCCGGCACAACTCGATCGAGGGGCAGCACGCGGTCGGCAAGTCCCGCATTCACCACCGCACCGGGCATCCCCCAAACGACGCTGGAAGCCTCGTCTTGTGCCAAGACGCTCGCCCCTTGTGCCTTCAGAATCTCCGCGCCGCGCAACCCGTCCTGCCCCATGCCGGTCAGAACCGCGGCGATGACTGCGCCGCCATACACATCGCCGATCGAAGTGAACAGGGCGTCGACGGCGGGACGGCAGGAGTTCAGCGGCGGCGCCTGATCGAGACACACGCGCACTCCGCCGGCATTGGAGGCTACCTTCAGATGAAAGTCTCCGGGCGCGATCAGGATCTTGCCGGCTTCCACCGGTGCACCCTGGCTGGCTTCTTCCACTGGCAGCCGGCAGGAGGCGTGAAGGCGCTCGGCGAGCAAGCGGGTGAAGAGAGGCGGCATGTGCTGCACCACCAGGACCGGCAACGGGAACCCGGCCGGCAACTCAGGCAGGATCGAGCCCAGCGCGGTCGGCCCTCCCGTGGAGACTCCGATCACGACGACTTTGGGCCGCACGTTTGTACCGTGAAAGACTGGCGTGCCGCGCGCGGCCGGCGGCGCCGCCGCGACGCGCCCCGGTTCCGGCTGGACCGCCGCAAGGCCTTGCGCCGCAACGTGGAAGAACTGCTTGATCTTGGGGACGAGTTCTTCGCGCAGGCGCGCCATCGAACGATCGAGCGACCCTTCGTTGGAAGCCTTGGTCACGTAGTCGTCGGCCCCCAGGGTCAACGCCTCCAGGGTCACCTCCGCGCCGCGCTCGGTGAGGGTGCTGAACATGATGACCCGCAGTTGAGGATACTCGCGCCGAACGCGCCGCAACGTTTCCAGACCATCCATCTCCGGCATCTCGATATCCAGCGTGAGGACATCGGGGTTTAACTGCGGGATCCGTTGCAGTGCGATGGCGCCGTTCGAGGCGGCCCCGACAACCTCCAGTGCCGGGTCCTGCTCGAGAGCATGGGTGACCAAGCGCCGGATGACCACCGAGTCGTCCACCACCAGCACCCGAATCCGCTCTCCGGGCCGGAGCATTCGTTTGTTCAACGCAGGCATGGCTTCGATTCCTCAGGAGTGGATTCCCACCAGCTGGAGCTTTTCCACGAGGATGTCTTTGGTGAACGGTTTCATGACATACTCGTTGGCGCCCGCCTCCAGGGCCGCCGCCATCTGATCCAGTTCGGTTTCGGTGGTGACCATGACCACCACCAGCGACGCCAGCTCGGGTTTCTGGCGCAACTGCTTGAGCAGTTCCAGCCCATTGATCTCGGGCATGTTCCAATCCGCCAGGACCAATGTCACCGCGGTCTTCTCGATTTCAATCACCTCCAGGGCTTCTCTTCCGTTGGCCGCCTCGCGAACCTCGAATCCGAGTTCCTTCAGGGTCCTGGCAAGGATCATCCGCACGGCCCGCGAATCGTCCACAACTAATGCTTTGGCCATCGTTTCACCTGTGTTGGTTGTCTGAGGAACGGCCCGGCGGATGTGTGAACAAGCCGCCGGGCCGCGTCCAAGCAGAGCTCCGGTCAGAACGTAAACTTCGAGGTCACCGTCTGAAGCCGGGCCGCCATCTGGCTCAGTTCTTGCGAAGCTTTTTGCGTGTCGTTGGCGCCCTGCGTGGTATTCTTCGCAGCTACGGCCACGCCGCCGATGTTCTTGGCGATGTCGCCGACCCCCTTGGCTGCTTCGGTCACACTGCGGCCGATCTCATTGGTGGTCACCGTCTGTTCTTCCACCGCCGAGGCGATGCTGTTGGAGATGTCGTTGATCTGGTTGATGATGGTGCCGATCTCCTCGATCGCCTTGACCGAGCCCTTGGTATCGCCCTGGATGGCCTCGATTTTTTGGCCGATTTCCTCGGTGGCTTTGGCGGTCTGTTTGGCGAGTTCCTTGACTTCGTTGGCCACCACCGCGAAGCCCTTGCCCGCTTCGCCGGCGCGCGCCGCTTCGATAGTCGCATTGAGCGCCAGCAGGTTGGTCTGTTGCGCAATCGAGGTAATCACCTTGATCACATTGCCGATCTCCTGGCTGGATTCGCCCAGTTTCTTCACGGTCTCGTTGGTGGAATGCGCCACGCTGACGGCATTCTTGGCCACGCGAGCCGATTCGTTGGCGTTCTTGGCGATTTCGCGGATTGAGGACTGCATCTGCTCGGAGGCCGAAGCGACCGAAGAGACGTTCTTCGATACCTGTTCGCTGGCCGCGGAAACGATATTGGCCTGCGTGGCGGTCTCCTCGGCGTTGCCCGCCATCTGCTGGCTGACCGCCGTGAGTTCTTCAGAGGAAGAGGCCAGCGTCGACGCGTTTTGCGCCGTGACCTTGAGTGGCTCGACGATGGCCTCCAGCGTCTGGTTCACGCCCTCGACGATCCTGCGGTAGTCGCCCTGGTGTTTGGTGGCGTCGGCGCGGGTGCCCACCCGACCGTCGGCGGCCGCCTTGGCGAGCGCCGCGGTGTCGGCGACCAGCGCGTTGATGTTGTTCTTCAATAACACCAGCCACTCGTGAATCTGGTCTTGATCGGAAGCCTTGGCTATGGATGCCGCCATGTCGCCGTTGGCGATCTTGGTTATATAGGCGATGAGACCCTGCAGCCAGTCATGCACACCGTTGACGGCCTGCTTCATCTTCTCGTGGTCGCCCTTGCAGGCGATTTCGATTTTCTCTCGCAGGTTGCCGCCACGGACCAGCGCCAGAATACGGTTGCCTTCGCCGATGGGCAGCAGGATGGCGTCCAGCATTTCGTTGACGCCCCTCACGATGCCCGCGTAGGCGCCCTGGAACTGCTCCGGTTTGCCACGTTCCGAGAGTTGCCCTTCGCGCGACGCCTCCGTCAGCCGCCCCAGTTCCTTCTGCAGACTTTGGAGCACCATGGCGACGTTGTTCACGGCCTGCTTCATCTTCTCGTGGTCGCCCTTGTAGGTCTGCGCGATCAGTTCGTCGATTTTGCCATTGGAGATCTGGGCCAGAATGCGGTTGCCTTCGCCGATGGGCAACAGAATGGTGTCCAACATTTCGTTGATGCCTTCGACGATCTTGCGGAAGTCGCCCTGGTGCTTGGCGGTATCGGCGCGTGTGGCCAGTTGGCCTTCCGCCGACGCTTTGATCAGCGTAGCCGTCTCGGTCACCAGCGCCGTGATCTTGTCGATGCAATTGTTCAGGTTGTTCTTGACCTCGTTGAAATCGCCGGCGTATGTGTCGGTGATCTTGGGCGGGATGTCGCCCTTCGAGATGCGGTCCATGTACTCGGCCGACATGTTCAACGGCTTGATGACGTTGTCCAGCGTCAGGTTGAAGCCTTCGATCACCTTGCGGAAGTCGCCCGCGTGCTTGGCCGCGTCGGCGCGCGCCGCCAGCTTGCCTTCCAGCATGTTCTGCGTCAGTCCGACGCCGTCGGCCACCAGCCGGCTGATGGCGTCGATGCAGACGTTCAGGTTGTTCTTGATCTCGTTGAAGTCGCCGTGGTAGGTGTCGGTGATCTTGGGCGGGATGTCACCCTTCGAGATCCGGTCCACGTATTCGGCGGACACGTTCAACGGCTTGATGACGTTGTCCAGCGTCAGGTTGAAGCCTTCGATCAACTTGCGGTAGTCGCCCTGGTGCTTGGCCACATCGGCCCGCACCGCCAGCTTGCCTTCCACCATGTTCTGCGTCAGCGTCACGCCGTCGGCCACCAACCGGCTGACAGCCTCGATGCAGACGTTCAGGTTGTTCTTGATCTCGTTGAAGTCACCGTTGTAAGTGTCGGTGATCTTGGGCGGGATGTCGCCCTTCGAGATGCGGTCCACATATTCGGCGGACACGTTCAACGGCTTGATGACGTTGTCCAGCGCCAGGTTGAAGCCCTCGATCACCTTGCGGAAGGCGCCCTGGTGTTTGGCCGCGTCGGCGCGGTTGGCGAGTTTGCCATCCGCCGCCGCCTTCACCAGCATGCCGACGTCCTCCGCCATATTCTGCAGCGCCGCAGCCACGCTATTCACGGCCTTCTTCATCTTCTCGTGGTCGCCCTTATAGGTTTGCGCGATCAGTTCGTCGATTTTGCCGCTGGAGATCTGGGCCAGAATGCGATTGCCTTCGCCGATGGGCAGCAGGATGGCATCCAGCATCTCGTTGACGCCCTTCACGACGCCCGCGTAGGCGCCCTGGAACTGGTCGGGTTTGCCGCGCTCCGAGAGTTGCCCTTCTTTGGAAGCCTCGGTGAGCCGCCCCAACTCCTTCTGCAGGCCTTGCAGCACGACGGCCACGTTGTTGACCGCCTGCTTCATCTTCTCGTGGTCGCCGCTGTAAGTTTCGGTGATCAATTCGTCGATCTTGCCGGCGCTGATCTGGGCCAGAACGCGGTTGCCCTCGCCGATCGGCAGCAGGATCGCATCGAGCATCGTGTTCACGCTCTCGATCAGTTTGCGGTCGTCGCCTTCGAACCGCTCTGCCTTTCCGCGCTCGGTGAGGCGGCCTGCGTGCGAGGCTTCCACCAACCGGAGTATTTCCTCCAGCAGCTCGTTTGACCGCGTCTCGTGAGCCTCAGTTCCCGGACGGTCCAAAACGGCGGCGCCGGTGGACGGGTTTCGGCCGGGAGAAACTCGCCGGCCGTCGTTTGCTTGTCTTGCCATTGTCTTTGCTCCTTCGTCTTCCTTTTGCGTGATTTGCGATGCGTCACCGACGCCTGATTCTCGATCCGTTATTGCCTTCCGATGGCCGGCAGGCTGCCGGCGGCCATTAGTTGCGATTCACGCAGCCTCTGGTTGCATTGCTCCGTCAGTGGAGCGCCGTGTCCGAAGTAGATCCGCCGGACATCGCGGGCGCACAGCTTCTCCAGTGCCGCCACAAATCCGGCTTCATAGGTTCCCGTGGGCGACGTGATCAGTACGGGGGTGTCGCCGGCGAAGAGCACACCCTCTGCCTGGTTGAAAAGGCAGATCGAGTCGCTGCTGTGGCCCGGCGTGTGGATCACTTCGAAATACCCGTCGCCCATTTTGAGCGTGTCCCCATCGCGCAGCAGACCATCGACGCCCTCGATATTCGGTGAGAACGCGAAGACTCTGGGGTGGAACGCCTCACGAATTCGCGGCAGCAGCGCGCAGTGGTCCGAATGGCCGTGCGTCAGCACCACCTGTTCGACGGGCCATTTACCGATCCCGGTGGGCGCCCGTTCGATGCTCGCCAGGATAGCTGGGTCCTGCCCTACATCCACCAGCGTGTTGACGTCCTCGATGCGGCTTGCATCGCCGAGTACGAGGTAAACCTCGGAGGTATAGAGTTCGCCACTGTTCTCCAACGTCACGACCCGCATTCGCCGCCCTCCACTTTGCGGAACAATTGCCCGTCGGAAATCACCCGCTGGAACAGGGGTCCAAGTTCCGGCGGCATCTCCTGCGTCTGCTCCGTGGCGAAGAGGCCGCCCGGCGCCAGCGCCCGGTGAAACATCCTGATCACTGCGACCCTCTCGGAAGGCTGGAAGTGGAGCAGCACGTTCTTGCACAAGACCAGCGAGAATCCTTGACCGATCTCCTGGAACGACAGAAGATCGTGCCGCTGAAAGGAGACCGGCCGCCGAATGGTGTCGATCACGCGAAAGTACCCGGGCTTGCCGTTGGGTTCGAAGTACTTTTCCAGGAAGCCCTCGGGCAACCGCTCCAACTCCTCTTTGGGGTATTCAGCAGCCTCGATCATGCGGGCGAACTGGCCGGAGCTTTCGACATCGGTCGCATCGATGCGCAGGTTTTTGAAGGCGAAATGTCCCATCCGTTCGGCAAACATAATGGACAGCGTGTAAGGCTCCTGCCCCATCGCCACACCGGCATCCCAAACGCGGGGATGGCTGCGGCCAGACAAGACGGGGAGGAGGTGTTCTACTACCCGCTCCAGCACTTGTTGGTCTCGGAAGAAGAAGGTGAAGGCCATCTTCAGCGCCTCCCTGCTTCCCGGCGCCGTGCCGTTTGTTCGAGGGTTTTCCATGGCCGTGGCGAGCGCTTCCCCGGCATCAGCAAGAGCGCGACCAGGGGGTCGCGCGCGGACGGGCCCAGAGGGCACCCCGTCCGCCCCACTTCAATGCGAGCTGGCGCCGAGCGTCGACATGAGTGTCGACGCGGCACGCAGGAGTGCGTACGCCAGCGGGCGGCGGAGCGGGACACTAAGTGGCCCTCCCGGCGGTGAGATCCACCGTTCGTTCCGCATCGAGAACCAGCAGGAGCCGGTCTTTCAGCTTGTAAACGCCGCGGATGAGCTCTCTCGCGGCAGGATCGAGGTTCTCCGGCGGCCGTTCGTAAGTAGCTGCATCCACATCCAGCACGTCTCCGATCTCGTCGACCAGCAAACTCACCGCGCCGTCCTCGGTGCGGACCACCATGTTCATCGGCGTCTGATCACCCGCGCGTGGCGGCAGCCGGAGCCGCCGCCGCATATCGATGGCGGTGACGATTTGGCCGCGCAAGTTGATCAGCCCCTCGATGACCTCCGGGGCCTGAGGCACGCGGGTCATCTGCTGGAAGCGCAACACTTCCTGGACGCGGAGAACATCCACGCCGAAGAACAGGTCGGCGACGAAAAATGTGGAGAACTGTCCGCTGGACTGCGCCAGAGGGGACTTCATGGTTGCGGTCTCGGTGACCATCGGTTATCGCTCCTCTCCCACGCACACGGGAACCGCCTCGGAGGACGCCAGCGTCGAAGCCAGCCGCGCCACCGATTCGAGCATGGCCTCCCGGTCGAACTTCACCTGACAGTCCTGGAAATCCGCCGTCTGGCCGGCCTGCGCCCGCGCTTGTTCGGCCGAGTTTGCCAGCGCCAGGATCGGAATTCCGGTCCACTCGGCGCGGCGCCGCATCGCGGTGAACAGGGCGGAACTGCCACTGGGAGGAAGATCCAGCGCCGTGACGACTACGTCTACCGGGTGCTGCTCCAGGCCGCGAATCGCCTCGTCCAGATTGGCGGCCTCCAAGACCCGGTAGCCCACCATATCCAGGCCGCTCCGGATCAGGCCCCGTGAGAATGGCGAGGCTTCGGCGACCAAAATCCTCTTGCCGTTCGCGGATCCGCCCGTGGACTGAAACCAATCTTCGGCAGCCGCTCGAATGACCTGGTTCAAATCGAGGAAATCCGCGACATGCTTGCCCACCACCGCCGACCCAAGGAGTCCCTTGCGGCCCGTCTTCTGGCGCACCGTCACGGTCTCTTCGGCAACGTCCAGGATTTGGTCTACCACCACGCCCACGCTGCGGTCGCCGTCGTTGAAGACGATCACCTGCACCGGATCGGCCACCGGGTCGTGGTCGGCCGCATCGGATTCGAGTACGGACCGGAGGGGAATCAGCGGGAGGATGCGGTTCCTGTATTGCACCACCTGGCATCCGCCCGCGTGCTCGATGGACGACTGCGGAAACTCCTCGAGCCTGGCAACCAGAGAAAGCGGGACGGCCAGGCGCTGGAAGGAACCTGCCCGGAACAGAAGCAGCCGCTGCTGCTCGATCCCCGATTGCGCCTTCTGTTCCGTGGCGGCGCGGGCCTGCTCACGGGATTCTTCCAGCACTCCGGAGCGCTGGCCGATGCCCAGCACGTCGAGGATGAGGGCTACGCGGCCATCGCCCATGATGGTGGCGCCGGCGTAGACGGTCAGCCCTTTCATTTGCTTGCCCAAGGGCTTGACCACGATTTCCTGGGTATCGTTGATGCCGTCCACCACCAGCCCGAACTGCCGGTCCTCCGCCTGCAGGACCACCATACTCACCACCTCGGCCCGTTCAGCCGATGCGAGCCCGAGCACCTGATTCAGGTAGGCGATGGGCAGCAGACTTCCGCGACGGCGGTACACCGGTGTTCCGTGCACACGCTCGATATGCTTTTCTCCGGAATCTCCCTCCAGGCGGATTAACTCCAGCAGGCTGACCTGGGGAATCACGAATCGTTCGCCGCCGCTAGTAATCACCAGGCCGGGAATAATGGCCAGGGTGAGCGGTATTTTGAGCTTGACCGTGGTGCCTTCGCCGGGCCGGCTGAAAACATCGACGACGCCACCGATTTTCTCGATGTTGGACTTCACAACGTCCAAGCCGACTCCTCGTCCGGAGACGTTAGTGACCGTTTTCGCCGTCGAGAAGCCGGGCTGGAAAACCAGGTTCAGCGCCTCCCGATCCGTCAGCTTCTCGGACTGTTCAGGCCGCAGAAGCCCCTTTTCGATGGCCTTCTGCTTCACCTGTGCGACGTCAATCCCGGCCCCGTCGTCGCCGATCTCGATGTTGACTTGGCCGCCTTCGTGATAGGCGCGAAGAGTCAGGCGTCCTTGTGGCGGCTTGCCCATCCCCACGCGGACCTCCGGCGACTCGATGCCGTGGTCGCACGCGTTGCGGACCAGATGAACCAGTGGGTCCTTGATGGCCTCGATGATGGTCCTGTCGAGTTCGGTCCCGGCGCCGTCCATCTCCAGGCGGATCTGCTTGCCGAGAGCCACCGCCGTGTCGCGCACCACGCGCGGCAGCTTGTTCCAGACCATCCCGATGGGCTGCATGCGCGTCTTCATGACGCCCTCCTGCAACTCGGTGGTAATCAGGTTGAGCCGCTGTGAGGTCACGTTGAGGGCGGCATCCTCGCGCTCGGTGTTGAACTGGAGAATCTGATTGCGGGTCAGCACCAGTTCCCCCACCAGATCCATGAGCTTGTCCAGCAGTCCCACGCCGACGCGAATGTTGGCATCCGCCACCGCCGAGGACTTGGCGGGGTCGCCTTCGCGCGGCTTGCCTTCGGCAAGCACAGACGAGTTGTCGCCGTCGGGACGTTCCGCCGCGGGCGCGGGCGTCTCGCAGGGACCTGGCTGAACGGCACTATCGGCCGTCAATTGCGCCGCGACGCGCAGGCGCTCGGTCAAGGCTTCAAAGCGGTCCGGGCCCTCCTCTCCAGTCGCTTCGATGGAAGCCAGCACCTTTCGGGTTGCGTCAACCGTGTCCAGGATGAGGGATACCAGGGATGGACTGAGTTCCCGCCGCCCATCGCGCAACTGGCTCAGTAAGCTCTCGGCCTGATGGGCGATCCTCTCCAGGGTCGAAAACGCGAGAAAGCCGCAGGTGCCCTTGATGGTGTGGATGGTGCGGAAGATGCTGGCCAGCAACTCCACATCCTTGGGGTGTTTCTCGAGTTCGACCAACTCCTGATCCAGGCGCGAGAGGTTTTCATGACTCTCGACTAAGAATTCACGGATCACATCTTCGTCTTGCATGCGCTGTTCCTCCACGAAACCCAAGGACTCCGGTTGCTGCTATGTAGTGCATTGGGGCCGCGTTTCCTCACACCTTCTCGCACGTTTTGTCTCAGTCGCGTGCGTACTATCTGCACAGCAACCTAATCGGAGGGTGACTGGGAATGCTTTATATAGTCCCCTCGATAATCGAGAGGTATGACAGCAGCTTTCCGACACTACCTCTCGGCGGAAATCCGGGCTAGCATGGTTTTGCGGGTTCAGGCGTAATCGGTTGCTTCACAAATGCGGTCGCGCATTCCTGGCGGCGGCAGAGCGCTTCGTGGAAAGCCGGGCCGGGCGTGCCCGGCCCCTACACAAGGGCAGGTAATGTATTTGCGAAATGGTGTGCATAGGAAAGGAGCGGGCGGCATGAGGATCAATCAAACCCGGGAGCGGCTTTCGCGGGGCGAAACGGTTTACGGGTGCGGGTTACAGGTGTACCGGTCGGCGGAAATCCCGCGCACTTTCGCCGCCGCGGGCTTCGACTACGTGTTCATCGACATGGAACACGGCGCCTTCGATCTGGAAACCGTGCAGGACATGATCCGCGCGTCGCTCGAAGCCGGCATCACGCCGATCGTGCGCGTGGCGGAGCTGCTGTACTCGCTGGTGGCGCGGCTGCTGGATGCGGGCGCGCAGGGCATCATCCTGCCGCGCGTGGAAGACAAGCGCGTGCTGGCCGAGGCGCTGAGCTGGCTGCGCTTTCCGCCGCGCGGCAAGCGCGGTTACGGCGTCAATCCCACCATGACCGGCTACGAAGCACATACCTTCGCGGAGATCATCGAACACCAGAACCGCAACACGCTGGCGGTGGTGCAATTCGAGACGGTAACGGCGATCGAGAACGCCGACGAACTGCTGGCGCTTCCCGGCCTGGACGTAATCATGGTGGGGCCGGCGGACCTTTCGATCGCGCTTGGCATTCCGGGCGAATTCGAGCACCCGCTGCTGATTCAAGCGGTGGAAGGATTGATCGAAAAGTGCAAGCGCCACGGCGTGGTGCCCGGCATTCAGACGCGCAACGTAGCCATGGCAAGAGCATGGGCCGAGCGCGGCATGCGATTCGTGGGCTCGAGCGCCGAGCACGGCCTGTTGCTCGAAAAGGCCAAGGAATCCGTCGCTGCGCTGCGGGCGGCGCGTGCGCCGCAGCCGGCATAGGAGGCTTGGCGAGGCTCGGCCAGCTTCGCGCGAAAAGGCCGGCAGGGGGCCGGCCGCGGACGAGGGCGTCCGCCCCACCGGCTGCTCAGTACTGTAGTTTGATGGCGGCCAGCTTCACGATGGCGGCGATGTCCTTGCCCCCGACCGCTTCGATACGGACCGCGGTTCCCTCCGGATACCGCTTGCCCTCGTCGATGAGCTTGACGACTCTTCGGGGAAGCGTGCTATGGCGCGCAGCTTCGACGGCCCTGTCGCCGAGCACGAAAGCCACCCGGACGCTGCCGCGGCACGGTCCGAGATACAAGATGTTCCGCTTCTTCATTTTCAGGCGCAGGGCCCATCCGTATTTGGCGCCGGAGGAATTCCACTCCTCATCGACAAGGCTTAATTCAGTCGCCAGCCGGGCCAGCAATTGGTCCCAAAGCAATTTGGCAGGACCCAACGCCGCCGTAAGTTCGTCCACCGTCGGTTGTTCCAGCTTGCCGATGAAAGCGTTCGGAAGAATGGGAGTTTCGGCTGCTGTTGTCATCAAAACCACTGTAGCGCGGCACCGGTTCACGATGGGCGCAATCCGGGATAGAATCTCGCATATGGAATCTCTCTCCGGAAAGCTGGCGGTGGTTACGGGCGGCACGCGCGGCATCGGACGCGCTATCGCGGAGCGGTTGCTTCGAGAAGGCGCGGCGGTGGCCATCTGCGGGCGCAGCAACCAATCGGTCGAAACCGCGCTGGGCGCTCTACGGCCGCTAGGCCGCGTGATCGGCTTCGCCGCGGACGTCTCCCGAGTCGATCAGGTAAGCGCCTTCTTCGCGGCCGTGGACCGCGAGTTCGGCGGCCTCGACATCCTGGTGAATAACGCGGGGAAGGGCGTGTTCGGCAAGGTCGCGGACCTGACGCCCGACGAATGGCGCGCCAACATCGAGCTCAACCTGAACGGACCGTTCTATTGCTCACGCGAAGCGCTGGGGCGGTTCCGCAAGCGCGGCGGCGGCTTCATCGTCAACATTTCGAGCCTGGCCGGCAAGAACCCGTTCAGCGGCGGCGCGGGTTACAACGCCAGCAAATTCGGCCTCAACGGGTTCAGCGAGGCTCTCATGCTCGATCACCGCTACGACAACGTTCGTGTGGCCTCCATCATGCCAGGCAGCGTCGATACCGGTTTCTCCGGCGGCCCATCCGACCGCAGCGGCGACACCAGTTGGATGATCGCGCCGGAGGACGTGGCCGAGGCGGTGGCGATGGTGCTGCGCATGCCCGCGCGCACCATGATCAGCCGGGTCGAAATGCGGCCGGCGCAACCCAGGAAATAACCGCTGTGACCCGCTCACGTGCGGTTTGCTACAATTCGTCTGCCCATGCATTTACCGGCCGAGAAACAAGACTCGAGATTGATGCGCGCCATGTTCGGCACCATCGCGCCGCGCTATGATTTCTTCACGCGCGCGTTTTCCTATGGTATGGACCCCGGATGGAAGCGTGCCGCCTTGAAGCTGGCGCAGTTGCCGCTCAAACCGCTGGTGCTCGATCTGGCTTCCGGAACGGGCGATTTTTCGCTGCTGGTCCAGGCGCAGTATCCCGGCGCGCGGCCGATTGCGGTGGATCTGACGGAGGGCATGCTGCGGCTGGCGCGGGAGCGCGGAATCGAGCGCGCGGTTTGCGGCGACGCGTGCCAGCTTCCCTTCCCCGACGCCGCCTTCGACTGCGTCTTCATCGGCTACGGCCTGCGCAATTTTCCTTGCCTGGCTACGGCCGTGCGCGAGATCGAGCGCATCATCCGGCCCGGCGGCGTGATGGTGAGCCTGGATTTTTTCCTGCCCGCCAACGGCGTGCTCCGCCGGCTGTTCCTGACCTACCTTTATATGCAGGGCTTCCTGTTTGGGTTACTGATGCACGGGCGGCCGCGCATCTACACGTATATTCCGGACTCGCTGCGGTCGTTTGTTTCGATCGACGATTTCTCGCAACTGCTGGGGCGCAGCGGCTACAGCCAGGTGAATGCGCGCGGTTTTCTGCTGGGCGGCATCGGCCTGCACTGGGCGGCCAAGGCGGAGTAGCGGGAAAAGGGACTGACGTAACTGTCCCAAGGCGCCGTTCTTGCGCCGCGTGGACAGTTCCGTCTGTCCCGGCGCGTTCGGTCCCGGCGCGTTCGTCCACCGGACAACAGAGCCGTCCAACTGCCTTACGTCGAAGCGCCGGATCGGGTGGTGTCAGAGGCGAAGCTGAAAGCTCTCCTGGCGTTCGTGTACCGTAGCGGGCGGAGGGGCAGTGCTGGACGCTCGGGAGGAAACCCGGAATTCAGACTTCTACTTCGGAGGTTCGCAGCCTGTGTCCCCGAATCTCCCCATTAAAGCACCGCCGCTACGGAAGGTGCCATCGACACCACCTTCGTGGTGGTTTTTTTGTACTCCACGCCGAGACTGTCTACTAAAAAGACGTTGATCTCCGCGCCCTCCAATTGGGTCAGATTAATATCTACAAGGCTGTAGTCGCATCGGTGCAAAAAAGTTCTACCATATTCGACTTGTTGAACTGCCTCCCTTTGCAGGAATTGCACAACTTCGTTACTGGTAAAGGTGGGCGCTGTTATGACCACCCTAAGCCCAGAAATCTCACAAGTCTTGCGGCCATGGTTGGCTGCATTGACCGTAATTCGCAGTTGCGTTGCAAGGCGGTGTTCAACCAACACAGGCTGAGCGAAGAGCGTAACCCATATAGTGCCCTGCATGTCGGCTTCCGCTCCTAATTCCGCATTGAGCCGATTCCTGTCCGACTCTGCGGCGTTGAGGCGTTGGCGCTCGCGCTTCCATACTCGGTACCAAGCAACATATACGCACGCAATCGCTGTAGCCACCAAAACGACGCGGGGGGCGCCAGAGCTTAAAATGGCCCAAAGAAAAAGCGGGGCGGTCAAACTTCCTGTCACAGCGCTCCCCCACTCAGAAAAGACTTCCCGCAGGAACTCGCGAAAGGTTGGGAGTGGTGCTTCCATGGTTCCAGTCTATCGCGTTCAGGTGAGTCAACTAGACTGTTGCCCTTATTAATGGACGGTATTACTCCGCCATCAGGGGGCCCTCCGGCGTCCGAGGTTGTGGAACCGTGCTCGGCTACCTGTTTCCCATTTCCTGCCCGCCTGCGAATGGCACCGCGGTCCATGCGACGCTGGATCGATCCGTCGGGATCAAAGAGCAGAACAGTCGCAACCCCACCTGTTCCTATGTCGCTGCTCGCGCCGTCGCGTCCGCCGTCACCATTCCACCGGCTTGCCCGGCTCGAGCGGCCAAACGGCGATGCCGCTCACCGTCACCAGCTTCGCCAATTCCTCCGGCCTGCCAGTGAGCGGCGGGAAAGTGCCGAAGTGCATCGGGATTACCTTGGGCGCTCGCAGCAGGCGGCACGCGAGCGCGGCTTCGTGCGGGCTCATGGTGAACAGGTCGCCGATCGGCAGAAACGCCAGCTCCGGATGGTAGAGCTGCTCGATGAGCTGCATGTCGCTGAACACGTTGGTGTCGCCGGCGAAGTACAAGGCGCGGCCATCGGCGAATCGCAACGCGTAGCCGGCCGCTTCGCCGCCATACACGATCTCGTCTTCGTCCAGGATGCCGCAGCTATGCACGGCGTGCGTCATGGTAAAGGTCACGCCGCTGGATTTCTGGCTTCCGCCCTTGTTCATGCCGCGCGTGTTCTTGACCCCCTTGCGCTCCAGCCACGCGCAGGTCTCGTAAATACCGACGACCTCCGGCGCGAACCGGCGGGCGAGAGGAATGGCGTCGTGAATGTGATCGAAGTGGCCGTGGGTGATCGCGATGGTGTCCACACGCTCGATGCGATGGCCCTTCGGGTATGCGGGGTTGCCATCGGTCCACGGGTCCATCAGGATCACTTGCCCCGAATCCAGACGAAACTGAAACGTGCCGTGCCCCAGCCAGGTGATTTCCATATCAGGATTATGCCACGGCTTGGGCTTACCGGGAACGCGAATAGGGCGATGTTTTAGCTCTTCGGCGCCATCGCTGCCAGCCTGCGTTGCAGTT
>Ga0208820_1000606_pt1 | contig 24408 bp, 25 predicted proteins | sample June2015DPH_16_5_FD_184713 | JGI IMG/M metagenome (GOLD analysis project Ga0208820, IMG submission 184713) | Peatland microbial communities from SPRUCE experiment site at the Marcell Experimental Forest, Minnesota, USA - June2015DPH_16_40... | ecosystem: Environmental > Terrestrial > Soil >...
ACGAAGAAGGAGCTGTAATGGTTTTGCCCGGGGCTGATCAGTTCGTTGATCTCGTCGAAGTTGGGGTTGATGCGGCCTTCCGTCAGCAGGCCATTGTCCATGTTCGGCAGGGTAATCGTCTGCCCACTGCAGGGCGCCGTAGTTGCGCTCGGAGGACAGACGATGTAAGTCGTCGTGCCTTGCAATGGATTCAGGTTCAAGTCATAGGCGCTGCCGGAAAGCAGATGCACACCGTGATTCCACATGGCGCCGATACTTAGAGTTGTGTCCCGGAAAATCTCGCGCTCAATCTGCAAACTCGCCTGCAATATATAGGGCACCCGAAACTGCGGAGAAACCAGGGAAATGTCCTCAGAAGCCCCGAACAGTGGGGAATTACCTGGGAGGATATTCGGAAACGTTGGCACCTGTTGGTCCGGCGGGCCTGAGGCGTAACTGACACTTACCGAAGACTGCTGTGACGCCAGTCCGTTCGAGACCACTGCGTTGCGGTAGTTCAGCCCGTTCATGTTGGTATAGAACTGCCCGAATCCTCCGCGCACTACAGTCTTCGATGCGGGCTGCCAGGCAAACCCGAAGCGCGGCGCCAGGCGGCGAAACTGGTTCGGATACTGTCCGGTGAGCGGGAAGGCCGGATTTTTCGCCGGCTGCGGGTAAACCTGGAAGTCCTCGCGCAGGCCCATTTCCAGCGTCAACTTCGGCAAAGCGCGGAACGAGTCCTGCACGTAGAATCCGTAGTAAGGCACGGCAAAAGAAAAAGTCGGGTTTCCCGAAGTCTGACTGAAGACGTTGTATTCGCCGAGCGCAAAAGCCTCCAGATTCGAAAATTCATAACTGCCGAGGAACGACCCGAACTGGACGGCGGCGTTCGGGTCCGCGCCGCCATCATTGTTGTCCGCATCCCAGGCGCGATTCATATCGAAACCGAATTGCAACGTATGCTTGCCAATTACGTAATCGACCCGGTCGGCTAGAGAATACTGTCTTTCAAAAACCCTTCCCCCAGAGAAAGGAGCGTTGCCTAGAACGAAAGCGGCCGGGCTATCCAGAATCAACGTGGGGGTGTTTGGAGCCAAACCGGTCGGTGTCGAGATCTGGTTGTCTTGCGAAGTGCCGGTGTGAAATTCGTTCAGCAGGTTGGAGGAGAACGTGTGCGTCCATCCCAGGCTAGCTTGGAAGGCATGCACGTAGGCGTTAGCCAGCGTTTGCGTCCCATAGTTACCCACTGTAGGGTCGGTGATGACGCCTCCGGGCGAGTTGAACCGGTTCACATTGAAGCTGAGGAACAGGCCATCGCGGGAACTGGCCTGATAGTCCAGCCGGGGCGTAATCACCAGGTCGTTGCGCTTTCTTGGTTTGAGGCCAAGATTGGAATTGAGCGCGTTCAGAGTGTTCGACACTTGCTGGAGGTATACCGGATTGGTCGGGTCAGCCAAGACATCGGCATCAGTGTCGCTGCCCGGTACCGGCAAGGGCCCGTTCGGCGGAGGCAGCACGGTCCCGGCCGGAATATCAAAATTAGCACTCAAGAAAGTAGCTAAGTTCGCCGGCGTCGTTGCCAACGCCGTATTGATGACGGGAATCGGATTGTTCTGCAGTTGCTGCTCATAATCCACAAAGAACCATAAACGGTTTCGCAGAATTGGCCCGCCCACTCCGGCGCCGAATTGCTGCAAAGCGTCTTCCGGTTTAGGGAAGCCGCTGGCTTTATCGAGAGCGTCGTTGGCTCCAGTCGCGGAGTTCCGGTTGTAATAGAACGCACTGCCATGGAACGCGTTGCTCCCCGACCGGGTCACCGCATTCACGAAGCCCGCCCCGCCTCCATAGATTGACGAGTACGGGCTGACCGCGACTTGAAACTCCTGGATCGCGTTCTCGCCATTGAGGTACGGGATGCGGTAACGGCCTTCAACGTCGGCGAAGTAGTTGCTGGTGGCATTGGTTCCGTCCACCGTGAAGGCATTGGAGCCATTTCCATTGGCGTATCCCGAATCTTCACCACCCTGTTGTCCGGCAACGCTCACGAGGCCGGTGTCGCCGTCGGGGTTGGTATTCGGAGTGAGCAGGGTAAAGTCGGTGTAACGTCGTCCGCTGAGCGGCAACTCCTCAATAAACGACCGCTCCATCACTGTGCTGGCGGAGGATTCCTCAGGCCGCAGCAGCGGCGTCGTCCCACTTACTCGAACTGCGTCCGCGCTGGCTCCCACCTGCAGCTTGATGTCCTGCGACGTGGTGTTTCCTACCAGCACTCGCACCAAGGTCTGGACATCGCGAAAACCTTTGAGACTTGCCGTGATGGAATAGGAGCCCGGCATGACCACGGGAAACCGGTAAAGTCCCGCATGGTTTGTGTCGGCAGATTGTTGCACACCGGTCGCGAAGTTGCGCACAACGACCAACGCTCCCAGCACCACCGCTCCGCTCTGGTCGGTGACCCGTCCGCCGAGGGAGCCCGTCAATACCACATTCTGGGCGGTCAGCAATACGCAGCTCGCCAACACGACCAAAACGCTGCATACCGCCAGGCGATTGGCCCCGGGAAGCATTCTCTCGCTTGGTCGAATGACGGATTGCCTTCTCATCTTGCTTTCGGAGCACGATGAATGCTCTGTCAAAACTCGGCGATCAATCCATTTGACACAGAGATGCAGAATCCAGCAGGAATCATGGACCGATTTTCGCATAACTGCAACGATGGTGTAATGCGAAACTGCATTTGAAAATAGTTGGACCTACTATCGCTGCTAGTTTTCCAAGGGGGAGACAACGACCGGCAACCAGGAGGAAAAACGCAGAGTTGTCGTTCTTCGACTAGGCGGGGCGCTGGACTCCGGCTTCTTGTTTTTGTACGGTATGGAGCGCCCAGGCCATGCGCGGGGTGTTGTGGGCAATTCCGAAGCGGCCCTGAGCATCCAGCAGAATGATTCCACCGTGGCCGTTGAGGCGCTGCTTCAGATAGTTCATCGCTTCCTGCGCGACCCACTCGGGCAAACTGCCGGATTCGACGCGATCCGCCGCCCACTTCGCGAGCACCAGCTTCATGATGGGTTCGCCCCATCCGGTGGTGGAAGCGGCCGCGCTGAGATTATCGGCGTAGCAGCCGCAGCCGATGAGCGAAGAGTCGCCGAGGCGGCCGGGAGCTTTGTTGAGCGTGCCACCGGTTGAGGTTGAGGCCGCGATATTGCCATCGCGGTCGAGCGCCACGGCTCCGACGGTGTCGTGCGAAATGGTGGGTGCGAACAGATCATTGCCGTGGGTTGAGTCCTGCGCCTGGAATTCGCGCAAGCGCTCGACCTCCCTGGGGATGACGAGATCTTCGTTGCGACAGAGAGTGATGCCGTGTTCGGCGGCAAAGCGCTCGGCGCCCTCGCTCACAAAATAGACGTGCGGGCTGTCGCTAAGAATTTTGCGGGCGGCGCGAACCGGATTGCGCAGACGCTCGACGCAACCGACGCCGCCGCCGCGCAGAGTTGCGCCGTCCATGATGAAAGCGTCGAGTTGCACCTTGCTGTCGCGGTTCAGGAAACTGCCGCGGCCGGCGTCGAAAGTTTCGTCGTCTTCGAGAACGACCACAGCTTCTTCGACCGCATCGAGAGCGGAGCCGCCGCGTTCAAGCGCGCGCCATCCGGCGGCGGAGGCATTGCGCACACCGTTGAGGTGCGCCTCGACCATGTCGTCGGGAATGGCCCAGGCACCGCCGTGAACAACCAGAACAGGATTGGTTGGCACTCGCAGACTCCGCAGAAAGTTGCGGGGATTAGTCTAGCACTCGAAAAGTTCAGGCGGCGCGGGCGGGAGCGTCCATTTCGGTTGTGCGCTGCCAGGTGTAGATGATGCGGTGGATTACGGTGATTGTTGAAAGCACGGCGATCACCCAGAGTGCCGGGGCCATGACGTTGAACAGAGCGCCGATGATCAGCAGCACCAAACGTTCGGGGCGTTCCATGAAACCGACGCGGCAGGCGCCAATGAGCGACTCGGCGCGGGCGCGGGCATAACTGACCATGATGGCGCTGATCATGGCCAGCGCGGTCAGCACGACATAGAAGAATCGGTTGCCACGAGAGTAGAAAACCAGCAACCCGAAGAACAGCGACGCATCGCTGTACCGGTCGACGATGGAATCAAAAAACCCTCCGAAGCGGGTGACTTGGTTTGAGGCGCGGGCGACGCGGCCATCCACCAAGTCGAAGAATCCCGATCCGATGATGACCAGCCCGGCATAGAAAAACATGCGGCGCTGGTTGTCACCGTTGGCATATCCAAATAAAAACGCGGCGTAGGTGTTGACCACCAGTCCCATCAGAGTCAGGATGTTGGGATTGATGCGCGAGAGAGCGAGCAGGCGCACGATGGCGTCGAGCAGAACGCCGCAGGCGCGTCCGACTCCGCTGGTCCAACTCATGTGGTGCTCCTCATGCAGTGCCCCTTCATATAGCGTCGCTCACAACGTTGCAGCTTATTCCGGTTCCGGTTCCGATTCCAGTTCCGCTTCCAGCTTGGCCTCGGCGAGATCGTGCATCGTGGAGAGCTTCAGGATTTCCATTTCGCGGCTTCCGCCGGGCGTGACGACCATGGCGGTGTCGCCAACTTTCTTGTTCAGCAAGGCGCGCCCGATCGGCGAGGTCGTTGAGATTTTGCCGGCGGCCACGTCGGACTCTTCGCTGGTCACCAGTTGGTATTCCATTTCTTCATTCTTGGTGCCGTCGTAGATCGTCACGGTCGAGCCGAGGCCAACTTTATCCCTGGGGATATTGTTCATGTTGATCAGCGACAGGTCGGCCAGGCGCTTGCCCAGTTGACGGAGGCGCGCCTTCAGATACTCCTGGCGCTGCTTGGCCATGTGATACTCGGCATTCTCGCTGAGGTCGCCCATGGCTACGGCCTTTTTGAGTTCTCTGGGGATATCGTGGGCTAGCTCACGCTCGAGCGTGTTCAGCTCATCCCGAAGCCTCTTTTTGATCTGCTCCGTCATCTTCTTTCTTGGGCATTATAACCCCCCGGCCATTGGGAACTGGCACTGCAGTTCGGATTCACGCACCAACGCCCCGGTCCAACCTACTCAACCGAAATGACTTAGTCTGGGACTGGCTGAAACCGTAAGGGATCATAATGGCCGTGTGGGTCGACGAGCACCGCTTCTCGATTGCCTTAGGAGCGGCGCTCGGCTAGACTAGAAGATGTTCTCCTCCCTTTCGGGCGAGGGCCCCCCATGAGCGGCGACCACGTTTTCCACATCGGCGACAGGATCGTTTACCCTAACCACGGCGTCGGAATTATCGAACAAATCAGCAGCCGGACCATGGGAACCACGATCGAAAAATTCTACCTGCTGAAAATCCCAGCCAGCAGTTTGAAGGTGATGGTTCCGTTCGCCAACGTCGACAGCGTAGGGATGCGCCCGGTGGTGCGCAATGTTGAGGTGCAGAAGATCGTGGATTACCTCTCCTCGGGCGAATGCATTAACGCGGCTGACTGGAAAGACCGGTTTAAAGAGAATTCTGATCGCATGCGAACCGGGTCGCTCTCGGACGTGGCCGCGGTGGTGAAGAGCCTGCTGATCCTCGCACAGGGTAAGTCGCTTTCATTCCGTGAAAAAAAGATGCTGGAGCGAGCCCGGTATTTACTGGTCAGCGAGATCGCCATCTCGCGGAACTGCGAGGAGGGTCTGATTGAGCAGGCGCTCACCAAGGCTCTGACGAAGTGTAATCTGCGCTTCCCGGAAATTAGCGACCTTGCCTCTTGACCGCTCTCAGCGAGCGGTGTGGGCTTCCAGCCAGGACTGAAGAATCAAGACGGCGGCCATCCGGTCGACCGCTTGCCCCCGCTTCTTGATGGAAAGATCGGTTTCGCGCAGCAGGCGGTTGGCTTCGGTTGAGGTCCAACGCTCGTCCCATAGATGAACGGTCAAGCCGAAGTGAGCGTGCAGATCGTCGGCGAAACGGCGCATCTTTCCCGATTGAATTCCTTCCGCGCCGCTTAAGCGCAGGGGCAGGCCGACCACAATCTCCCGGACCTCGTATTTGGCCAGCACCTGTCCCAAGGCCTCCAGATCGCGGCGTTTGTTCTGACGCTGGATCGTATCCAATCCCTGAGCGGTAATGCCCAGCGGGTCAGAGACGGCGACTCCGATTCTTTTCGAGCCGACATCGAGGGCCATGATGCGGCTGAGGGCGGGGGTCGCAGGAGCATCCATCTGTCAATTGTAGATGCAGAGGCAGAAAAGCTTCTTGCTTCTGCAATTCCGGTGGTGCAATTCCCGCGGCGGTAAGGCAGAATTGTTGACCAGTCGGGAAAGGGGTGATCTAGCAGGTTGCTGAAAAACTCGCGTTGCGCGGTCGGCGCTGCCATCAGCGGCTGAAGCCGCTCTTTGTTCGGGGCACTCACGGCACCACTGAAGTCGTGCCCTTCCCAAAACCCGCGTGAACCAACACTTTTTCACCAACCTCCTGGAACACAGTATGGAAACCACGGAAACACGAAGCGGGCATCACTGGTCGCTGACGCTGCTGGGCATGGCCCTGGTCGTTATGTTCGCGTACTACGGCGAATCGGTGCTGGCGGTGCTGTTCTTTGCCATTCTGCTGAGCTTCATGCTCTCTCCGGTGGTGCAGGCGCTTGAGTATTTGCACGTTCCGAGAGCCTTGGCGGCGCTGATCAGCGTGGTTGTTCTGCTGGCGGTGCTCTATGGCGTCGCCGCTGCGTCGTACAACCAAGCCATCATTTTTGCGGACAACGTTCCGAAGTATTCGCAGAAGATCCGATCCATTCTGCGGCCTTTCCAGCAGGACGCGGAAAAGCTGGAGAGGACGGGCGAGGTGGTCGGCGAGCCGGAACCGTCTAATGTTGTGCCGGTGCGGCAGGTGACGAGTTGGTCCGAGGTGCTCACTCACGGAGCCGGTACATTGACCGACATCGTGCTGGCCGCGTCGTTCGTCCCGTTCCTGGCCTATTTTCTACTGACCTGGCAGAGCCACGCGCGTTCGGCCACGGTGATGCTGTTTCCCTTGCATCACCGGAACACGGCATTCGTGACGCTGGGGCTGATCGGGAAAATGTTGCAGAGTTTCATTGTGGGGAACCTGCTGATCGGACTGCTGATTTCAGGCGTGAGTGTGGCGATTTTCGGGTTGCTGCACGTTCCGTTCTTCTATTTCGTAGGCTTTCTCAGCGGCTTTCTGAGCCTGGTTCCATACTTGGGGATTGTGCTGGCGATGGTTCCGCCGATTCTGGTCGGTATCGGACAACTGGAGGCTGGTGACCTGGTGGTGGTGGTGGTTTGCGTGATCGGACTGCATCTTTTCGCGCTGAATGTTCTCTATCCGAAGCTGCTGGGCAGCCGCCTGAGAATCAATCCGCTGGCGGTAACGATCGCGCTCCTGTTCTGGGGAGCGGTCTGGGGAGCAATCGGACTGGTGCTCGCCATTCCGATCACGGGCGCGATCAAGATTGTGTTTGACCACGTCGAGTCGATGAAACCGTATGCGGATTGGCTGGGCGAGTAGAAACCATTTCACCGCCGAGACGCAGAGGGCGCCGAGAAAAACCCTTTTAGAGTCTCGAAACCCGGACGGGTGGAACCCTTTGGATGTCACCACCCCGTCCGGGCCATTCGACGACGGATACAAAGATCTTCTCGGCGCGCCCGGCGTCTCTGCGGTGCGAAGGATCCTGAGCGTTACACTCGGAAGCTTCCCACGCCGCCCAGCTTTGTTGCATTCTGTAGAGAGCATCTATACCTGAAACTTGCGGACACTTTTCACATTGTTCTTGCTGGCCACCCTGGCTGTTGGAGGGTGGATCTGGTGGGCTGTGTATGCCCCAGTCTCGCCGGCTCAAACCCAGTCGGTGCTGCTGCATTCTGGGTATTCGACGCGGAGGATTGCGGCCGACTTGAAAGCGGCGGGGGTGATCCGCAGCGAACTTGTTTTCCGGCTCTGGCACGAGTTGCACCCCAAGCCATCCTTGAAGGCGGGCGAGTATCGTTTCGAGCGGGCGGCTAGTCTTCCACAGGTTTACGAGCGGATCGCGCGCGGCGATATCTACTTCCACGTGGTCACGATTCCCGAGGGCTACACGATGTTCGACATCGCCAAGGCGATGGAAGACGCGGGGCTCGGGTCGGCGGCCGATTTTCTGCACATTGCCGAAACCCAGACCCAGTTGATCTCGGATCTGGCGCCCGAGGCGACGTCGCTCGAAGGCTATCTCTTCCCCAACACCTACCAGTTCACGCGGACCCAGAGCCTGGAAGAAATGGCGGCGACGATGGTCCATCAGTTCCGGCAAGTGGCGCAACAGATCGGGCTGGGCACCGGACTGAACTCGGACGTAGCCAAGGTCGTGACCATGGCCTCGATCGTGGAAAAGGAGACTGCGGCTCTGGAGGAACGGCCGCGCGTGGCCAGCGTGTACTACAACCGTCTGGCGCAAAAAATGGCGCTCGATGCCGATCCGAGCGTGATCTACGCCGAGTTGCTGGCGGGCACGTATCAGGGAAGCCTCCATCACGCCGATCTGGCGGTGGACTCGCCCTATAACACTTATCGTTTTCCGGGGTTGCCACCGGGGCCCATCGGCAATCCGGGGAGAAGCGCTCTGGAAGCGGCTTTGCACCCCGACAGTACGAACTTTCTTTATTTTGTTAGCGATGCCAACGGGCACCACCGCTTCGCCCGGAGCCTCGAAGAGCACAATCGGAACGTGACGGCCTATCGTCACGCGCTCGGCATCCGGTAAGCACTGAACCCTTCGCTGCCTTATACTAATCAGATAAGCAATATCGAAAGAGTCCCGGGTACTGGCAAAGGAATGTATCGCCCCCATCTCCGCTTGTTTTTTCTTTTATTTCTGTCGGCGGCTATTTTTCCGCTGAGCGGGTGTCTGTTCCGGACACGTATTCTGGACCGTCAGTTCTCCGACCGGCCGCTGAAGACCGCGACCCAGCAGCAGTTGATCGAGTACGTCAACACGCAGGCCGCCAAGATTCAGTCCATGCAAGCGACCGTGGATATTGACTCTTCGGCTGGAGACCCGAAAAGCGGCCGGATTACCGATTACAAAGAGATTCGCGGCTACGTGCTGACGCGCAAACCGGCCATGCTACGCATGAAGGGCCTGATGCCGGTGGTACGGAATACGGCCTTCGACATGGTGAGCGACGGGCAGGAATTCAAGCTATGGATTCCTCCGACGAATAAGTTCGTCGTGGGCGCAAACAACGCCGACTACCAGCCCGACAAGCGACTGGAGAACATGCGGCCGCAGTATATTTACGACGCGCTGCTGATGCCAGAAATCGGCCAGGACGAGATTGCGGTGCTGGAAAACGGCTATGAAACCGTCCTGGACGCGAAGAAGCATCGGGTCGAGCAGCCCAATTACGAACTGGCGGTCATCCGCAAGGGTCCCAAGAGCTGGTATCTATCGCGCAAGATCGAGTTCAGCCGAACCGACCTGCTGCCGTACCGGCAGAGGATCTATGACCAACAGGGAAACGTCGCGACCGACGCACGCTACCAGTCTTACAAAGACTACGCGGGGACTACGTTCCCGGGTACGATTGAGATCGAACGGCCGCGGGAGAATTACGACATCACCCTGAGCATGGTCAAACTGGAAATCAATAAAGCGCTGACCGACGACCAGTTTGCGCTGGAGCAGCCGGCTGGGGCTGACGTGGTGCACCTCGACCAGTCCAATTCCAGCGCGCGGAAAACATCGGATGGCCAAAGCAAGTAGTCCTCTGGAAAAGACATGATGAATCGCATGATCGTCGGGAATTTGGTGCATCGGCCGGTGCGCTCGCTGATCAGCATTGTGGCCGTGGCGCTCGAAGTCACGCTGATCCTGTTGATCGTGGGCCTCTCACTGGGGATGCTGCAGGATCAGCGCACGCGGGCCGCGGGCATCGGGGCAGATGTGATCGTGCTGCCTCCGGGATCGTCTTTTATTGCGGGGCTGACGGGCAGCCCGATGCCGATCAAGGTGGCCGGCATTCTCGCCAAACTGCCGCACGTGGAAAAGGTCGCCCCGGTCATCACCCAGGTCTCAACCGCAGGGACACTTGAGATCATCACTGGAATCGATCTGCAGAGTTACGGGAGCCTTTCCGGTGGTTTCCGCTATCTGAATGGCGGTCCGTTCCAGGGTCCGAATGATGTGCTTGTCGACGATCTTTTCGCCCAAGCCAAGCACGCCAAGGTCGGTGACACGATTGAGATTCTCAATAACCCCTTCCGCATATGCGGCATTGTCGAACACGGCAAAGGAGGGCGTAAGTTTCTTCTCCTCAGCACCATGCAGGATCTGACCGGGTCTAAGGATAAGGCCTCGGTGATGTATCTCAAGCTGCACGATCCAGCCGACGCTGACGTTGTGGTGGATGAGATCAAGCACGTGCCGGGCATGGAACGTTACACAGCGAGTTCGATGGCCACCTACCTTTCCATGATGTCGCCGACGAACTATCCCTACCTTTCCACGTTTCTCCGGGTCGTGATCGGGATTTCCGTGGTTATCGGGGTCCTCGTGATTTTTCAGGCGATGTATACGGCGGTGATGGAACGTACGCGGGAGATCGGCATTCTGAAGTCGATGGGCGCGTCGAAGCTCTACATCGTGAATGTGGTGCTCCGGGAGACGGTGCTGCTTGCCTTAGGGGGCATCGTGTTGGGTGTCGCCTTCAGCCTGGCGGCACGCGCGGTTCTCGCCCAGAAACTGCCCCTGCTGCAGGTGATTGTGTCCGGGGGATGGATTGCGCGGGCTGCCCTGATCGCTGTTGCCAGCGCCATTGCCGGCGCGCTGTATCCGGCGTTCAAGGCGGCGCAGAAGGATCCCATCGACGCGCTGGCCTACGAATAGGGGCGTCCATCCTCCGGTTTCGCTTTTGATTCGCCGGACCTTGGGGATTTTTTCCTGCTCACAATTTTCCTTATAATTTTCCTCGCAAATCGGGTGAGAATGCACGATACTGCCGATGAAACTGCGCCGTGCTATAATCACGCGCCGTTACGCACAAGGAGTGCAGTTTCGTAGCGGTTGTCCTAATTCTCAGGCCCCGTGCGCGGATGCGTGCGGGTGACCTCAAATACGCAGGAGGAGATATGCGCTTCGATGATCCGACTCTGTACGGTCGGGACGATGAGACGGATGAGTACAGCGACAGCGGCGCCTATGGCGAATCGCTGGAAGAGGATTTAGAAGAAGAGGAAGAAGAGGAAGAAGAACCCGTTGTCGTAATAGAAGACGACGAGATTGCCGTGACGCCAGCACGGGAACCTGTGGGAGTCCCTGCGCCCGTCACGCCATCGGGTGGTGGCGGCAGCCAGAGCGGGCCTCCGAAGAAGAAGGCGCCTGCCAAGAAAGCTCCAGCCAAGAAGGCGCCCGCCAAGAAGAAAGCGGCAAAGAAGCCGGCGAAGAAAGCCGCAAAAAAACCGGCGAAGAAAACCGCGAAGAAGAAAGCGCCGAAGAGGGCAGCCCGGAAAGCGGCGCCGAAAAAAGCTGCGCGCAAGAAGAGCCGCCGTTAGCGGTTCACGCTATCAGCCCAGATGATGGCGGAAGCCCGGCGCTCTTTCCGGCCTCCGCCATCCCACTCACTTTCCATCGGGCACGATCGCTTCCGCTTCGATTTCCAGCAGCATCTCTGGAGAAACCAGGGCCGTGATTGCCATCATGGTGCTCGCGGGACGAATGTCGCGGAAAAACTCTCCGTGGGCCTTTCCTACTTTTTCCCAATCCGCAATGTTGGTAAGGAACACGCGGGTGCGGACTACATCTTTCAGTGAAGCTCCGGCCCGCTCCAGCGCGCGTTCAATGTTCTTCAGGGTCTGAACCGCCTGCGCGTACGCATCGCCCCCGCCAACGATTTTGCCGTCGGCTCCAGTTGCGGTTGTACCCGCAACGTGCACATACGCGCCCACGCGAACCGCACGAGAGTAACCGACAATCGGCTCCCACGGCGTTCCGCTCGAAATATTGATTCGCTCCACTTCGCCTCCGTTTTCCTGTTCTTCTTGTGTGAATAGATTCAGCGAACCAATTTTTCGATCCACGCGATGCGGAAATTAGCAGCCGCCTGCTTTGGCTGCCAGCAGATACGCCGAAACGCCGCGCCCCGCAAGTGCTTCTAACCACACAGTGGCTCCAATGGGCACTTGCGTTAGATCGGGATTCAGGGTATCTAATCCGCACAAGGTTCCGTTCCGATAGGGAACCATAGGGGTCCGGTTTGGGAGGGAAGTGGGGCCATGGAAATTCCGGAGACGCATCCGCTACAGCAACTGTTTCTTGAACTGGTCGGCCGCCATTATGCCGAGGAGATCGGAATTCGCGATCCGCAAGTCGTGAGCTACGTCGCTCATCTGCTGTCGGAGTTTTGCGATGCCGAGCAGTTGTTGAAAATCCGCAATGCGGCGGGGAAGCCGTTGAACGATGTGGGCGAGATGCTGATCGAGTCGGACCCGATCTACGGCCCCGCGCCCTCGTTCGACCGCGAGCGCCAGGTCCGCAAGCACATTGGCGACTTTACGCTGTTCTACGCCGGCATGTTTCCGGAGAGCATCAACCATTATCGCCTGCGCCGCCAGCGCGTCGAGAATTTCGTGGATTGGATGAAAGCCGGAAAAGAAAGCTACTACATCGTCTCGAAGTTCGAGCACTTCGAATACGCCAAGGTGGCGCCGCTGTTCGCGAAACTCTCCCAAAGGTTTGAGCAGTGCGTGCACGGATTGAACCTGGTGAAGAGCGATCTTGAGGTGATGCAGCATCCGCTGGTGCGGGGAACGGGCGAGTTGCTGATGTAGTTAGAAGTTAGAAATTTAGAAGTCAGATTGCAGAGACGCTACTTCTGCAAGCGCACGATCCGCCTGCCGGCGATCTCAAATTTCCCTTCCAGCACAATCTTGATCGCTTCGGTGTATGCGATGTGTTCCTGCTCAAGAATTCGTGCAGCAAGCGTGTGCTCGTCGTCGGAGTCCAGCACGGGTACGGTTTTCTGTACGATGATCGCGCCGTGATCGAGTTCCTCATCCACGAAGTGCACCGTGCACCCAGTCACTTTCACGCCGAAAACGAAGGCCTGTTTCTGCGCGTCAAGACCCGGGAAAGCAGGTAGCAAAGACGGATGGATGTTGAGAATTTTCGCCGGAAACTGCCGCACGAACCAGGGCGAGAGCAGGCGCATGTAACCGGCGAGGCAGATGAGATCGATTTTGTTGTCGAGGAGTGCAGCCACAACTTCGCGGTCGTGCTCCTCGCGGGGCTTGCCTTTCGATGAAATGACGAGCGCGTTGAGGCCTCGATGACGGGCGATTTCAAGACCGGGAGCATCGGCACGGTTCGAAATCACGACAGCAATTCGGGCGTTGGGTATCCTGCCAGCCGCAATGCTGTCGGCGATAGCCACAAAATTGGAGCCGCGTCCAGAAAGTAGAATGCCGAGATTCTTCATAGCACAACATTATTCACCACGGAGACACAGAGACACGGAGAAAATCGAAGAGCGGAAAAACCTGGAGTAGAGACGGGGCTTGCCCCGGCTTGGGGAGACGCGGTAAGCCGCGTCTCTACGTGAAGTAATCCTCAGCTGAACACCACCTTGCGATCGCCCTTAACGATGCGGCCGACGCTGTAGAATTTTTCTCCGGCGCGCTCCAGCAGCGTCTGCGCTTTCTTGAATTTTTTGGCAGGAACCACGATTAGCATACCGAGGCCCATATTGAAGGTGCGAAGCATTTCTTCCTCAGCGACGTTGCCGAGTCTTTGCAGATGTTCAAAGATGGGCAGAACCGGCCAGGTACCGAGTTCGATCACGGCCGACGTGCCTTTGGGCAGCACGCGGGGCAGGTTCTCGGTAATGCCGCCGCCGGTAATATGCGCCAGCGCCGCGACACACTCGCCCGCGATCATCTTCCGAATGATCGACCAGTAGCTGCGATGGGTCCGCATGAGCTCGTTGCCGACCTTGTTCTTGATCTCGCTGACAAAAGTTTCGGGGGAATAGCCCGCGATTTCAAAGAGCAGTTTGCGAGCCAGCGAGTATCCGTTGGTGTGCAGGCCGTTGGAGGGCAAGCCGAGGACGCAATCTCCCACCTGCACGTCTTTGCCGCTGATGATGCGGTCGCGTTCGACCACTCCGACAATGAATCCGGCAAGATCGTACTCGCCTTCAGGATAAAACCCGGGCATTTCGGCGGTCTCGCCGCCGATCAGGGCGCAGCCGTTATGCTTGCAGGCGTCGGCGAGGCCGCCAACAATTTTTTCCGCGACTTCCGGGTCCAGTTTGCCCGTGGCCAGGTAGTCCATAAAAAACATCGGCGCCGCACCCTGCACCGCGATGTCGTTCACACAATGATTCACCAGGTCGGCGCCGACGGTGTGGTGCATTTTCATTTCGAAGGCCACTTTTAATTTGGTGCCCACGCCATCCACGCTCGAAACCAGCACCGGATCCAAATACTTCTTATCGACCGAGAACAACCCCCCGAATCCGCCAATCTCGCTCAGCACTCCCTTGGTAAAGGTCTTGTGGGCGAGATACTTGATGCGCTGCTTGGTGCGGTTGCCACGATCAATGCTGACACCGGCATCAGCGTAGGTGATGGAGTCGCTTTGGGCGTTGGGGTTCTGGGCCACTTTTTCAGTCCGTCATTGCCAGGGTGGAGAAATCTGGTGCGCCACCGAGCCAGAGGAAGCGCTTCACGCGCAACAAATTCTAGCACGTCTGGAGTTGCTTCCGGCGGGAAGGGGCGGGTAGCCTGGAATCGGCAAGACTGCCGAGGATCAGTTGGGGTACACTACATATTGGTTGTGCTGTCCGGTGCTTCCGGTCGGCATATCCGGTTCGGAGGCTTTATGTTTGAAGGTCTGTTTCAACCCATGCACCTGCTGGTGATCTTCTTCATCGCGCTGCTGGTGTTTGGCCCCAAGAAATTGCCGGAGTTGGGCAAGGGTCTGGGCGAGGGCATTCGCGCACTGAAAGATGGTATGAAGGATCACGATACCAAGCCTGAAATCAAGCCTGAGAACCCGCCGGAAAATAAAGCCTGAGTCCGCGGTAACATCCTGGTTGCCTGCGTGCCCAATTGTCGCTAGTTCGATATAATTCCTGCATCCAATCTCAATAGATTGTGGCGAGTGGGGAGATCTGCAACTCACTTCCTACCTACCTGTGGGATTCCGTTGTGTTCGCAAGCTTAAATCACTTAGGAGGCTTCTTGTACTTAAGAAACTTGTGGTAGGTCTTTTTCTGTTATGGGCGATTCCGGCGCTCGCCGACCAGGTCGTCCTGAAGAACGGCGACCGGTTGACCGGTTCGATCGCGAAGTCCGACGGTAAGGAACTCGTGATCAAGACAGACTTTGCCGGCGACGTAACCGTGAAATTTGACGCGATCCAAAGCATAACTTCCGCAGATGACCTGAACGTCAGTCTGGGTGGCAAGACTGTGGTGGGTTCTGTGACCACCAACGGCGACGATGTTGTTGTCGCAACCAAGACCGCGTTACCGGTGGAGGCGCCGAAGGCTTCCGTCACGATGCTGCGCAGCCCGGCCGAGCAGGCGGCGTATGAGAAGAGCCTGCACCCTGGGCTCGCAGAAGGCTGGAACGGTGGCCTGAATCTGGGCTTTGCCCTGACCCGCGGCAATAGCGAGACCAAGAATCTGAACATCGCTTTCAATGCCACGCGCAAGGGGTTCCACGACAAGCTGATCCTTTACACCAACTCGATTTACGCCACCAACGACCTGCCTACGGCATCGCCCCACACGACCGCGAACGCGATCGGCGGCGGGTTACGCTACGACCACGATTTCGCGGCGCGTGTGTTCGGGTTTGTGAATGGCGATTTCTATCACGACGCACTGCAGTACCTGGACTTGCGGTCCACGGTAGGTGGTGGTATTGGCTTGCACGCGATCAAAAGCGCTTCCACTACCCTGGATCTGCTGGCCGGCGTGAACTACACGCATGAAAGCTACGCGGCTTTCGTTCTTCCACCGATTCCACCCGGCACACCGGTCGCGGCTGTGACCCGGAGCCTGGCGGGCTTGACGCTGGGGGATGCCTTCACACACAAGGTCGGGAAGGGCACAGTCATTACGCAGGGCCTGTTCTTCTACCCGGACCTCACGCAGACCGGAGAATACCGTGGCACATTCAATTTCGGCACGGTCACCAAGCTCAACAAGTGGCTGGGCTGGCAGAATTCTTTCGCGGATATCTATGTCAGCAACCCGCCGAGCGGAACGAAAAAGAATGACCTGCAGATTGCGACCGGTCTGAATTTTTCCTTCACGCACTAGTGTCGCTCAAGGTTACAGACACTACGCTAGTGCTTGTCCCCTTGCTCAACGAAGAATTCCCCGGTTTCCCCCGCTGAAAAATAGCGTGAGGACACCGTCTTCTTGCGCGTGAAGAACTCCACCGCATCCCAGCCGTGGACGTGCAGATCGCCAAAGAACGAATCCTTCCAGCCGGAAAACGGGAAATAAGCCGGCGATGCGGCCACTCCGATGTTCACGCCCACCATGCCCACTTCGATGCGCCGGCTGTATTCCCGCACCGCCGCGCCGTTTTCCGTGAAGATCGAAGTGCCATTGCCACGCGGATCGCTATTCACCAGCGCAATCGCCTGCTCGAGCGTATCCACGTGCATCACGGAGAGCACCGGCCCAAAAATTTCTTCGCGGGCCACCCGCATCTCGGACTTCACGTTGTTCAGAATGGTCGGGCCCACAAAGTTCCCGCCCGCTGGAACCCCCGCCGGACGCCGCCCATCCACCAACAACTCCGCGCCTTCTTGCAATCCGCTTTCGATCGCTTCATGAATGCGCTCGCAGGCAGCGCTCGAAATCACCGGCCCCAGGCTCACCTTCGCATCCATGCCGTCTCCGGCAATCAGCTTCTCAGCGCCCTCTTTCAGTCGGCCCATGATCGCCGATTGCGCGGGCCCAACTGTTACCAGCACGGATCCAGCCATGCAGCGCTGACCCGCGTTGCCGAATGCGCTGCTGAGAACGTTCGCCACGGTCTTATCGACGACTGCATCCGGCATCACGATCATGTAATTTTTCGCACCACCCAGGGCCTGCACGCGTTTTCCGTTTTCCGCAGCGCGCCGGTAAATGTACTTGGCCGTATTGACCGAGCCGACAAATGAAACGGCGCGAATCCCCGGACTATCGAGAATCGCGTTGACCGCATCGTGCGCACCATGCACAAGATTCACCACCCCGCGCGGCAGGCCGATCTCTTCGAAAATGTGAAACATCAGTTCCGCTGTGAGCGGAACCTGCTCCGACGGCTTCAAAACGAACGTGTTCCCGCAAACGATAGCAAAAGGCAGGAACCACATCGGCACCATGGCCGGGAAGTTGAAGGGCGTGATGGCGGCGCAAACCCCGATCGGCTGGCGAATAGTTTCGGTGTTAATTCCGCGCGCCACGCCTTCCAGAATGCGTCCCTGCATCGTCATGGGCACGGCGCAAGCCACTTCGAGCACTTCAATGGACCGAGTGATCTCCGCGCGCGCATCCGACAGCACTTTGCCCGACTCGCGCGTGACCGATGCCGCCAGCTCGTCAATCCGCTGACGGAATTTCTCGCGCAGCGCGTAGATAAATTCCGTGCGCTCGCCCACCGAACGACCGCGCCAGTCCGGCAGCGCCGCGCTGGCGGCGGCGACCGCCCCTTCGACATCCGTCATCCCCGACAACGGAACGCGCGCCAAAACTTTGCCGCTAGCCGGGTTGGTCACGCCGAGAAGACCGGGCGCCTGCGCCATTACCCACCGACCGCCCACGTAGTTCGCGAGAATTCGGGTTGCGGCCGTCTTCTCGGTCATCGTGTCAGCGATCGTGTCAGTGGTCGTGGTTTTATCTACCGACGTCAAAATATTCGTTTTGGTTGTCATCGCTACCCTTCCTGTTCATGCCCGCAATCCGTTTCCCGAGCCGGGCAAAGAGGCTGGCTCACTTACCAAAGCGTCGCACGCTACCCGGTGGCCCCATTTGCTTGGTTTTACCACGTTTTGCGGCACAGCAACAGCCCGGACGTGGCTGAAATGGGCCGAGGAACGCGGGTGAACGCATCAGTGCTGAAAGAGAATGGCGAAGACGTGAGTGTCGTACAGAGTGTCGTAGAAAAGAACGGCCGCGAGGCAGACCGGTCAATCGCGAAGCACATTTCAACGAGCAAGGCGTGACGCGAGGAAGGCCTGACGGAGGTAGTTAAGAACCGCGATGACACCGCTAACTCGATGCCATCGCGCTCGATGCCAATACATAAGGAGCGCCGCTGCGTGGTAAAACCCATAGTTTCCGAGACGCTGGGCCATCTACATCCAGCACTACTTCCTTGGTAACGCCGTGTATAGTCAGATCCCCGGTTACCTTAAGCTTCCCCGCGCCGGCACCTGCAACCCGCTTGGACTTGAAAGTAATCGTCGGGAACTTTGCGACGTCGAGGAAGTGCGGACTGCGCAAGTCGTTGTCAGGCATCTCAACCTGCGTATCAACGGAGTTGGCATCGATCATAACGTCGACGGAGCACTTGGTGGGATCGGAAGCAGAGTAGGTAACGTCGCCGCGCACTTTCGTAAACGTTCCTTTTACGGTCGAAATTCCCAGATGCCGCACAGAAAACTGTGCTGCTGAATGGGGCGGGTCCAGATGCCAGGTCTCCGTTTGCGCCGCAGCCCAGCCATTGACCATGCAGAGCAGCCAAACGAAAGTGTAGACGGGGAGTGTAAGGTCAAGCACTTTTCTTCTTTTCATGTCGGCGGTTCTCTACTCTCGATGAGTTCCCTCTCTTTGGTTTGTGGATCGTACAACGCCAAAAGCGTGACTGTAACATTGATTGCTTCAATTTCCCCCCATGGACGCAACGCATGGCTGCAAGGTCGCAGTCCCTTGCTCAGTGCGCTGGAGGCGGCTTCAAGACCCCGCCGGACATGAACGTGCCGATGCGATTTCCCTTGGTTATCGGCACCAGCAAATGGGAGGGATATTGGTTGCTATGATAGACGGTCACTTGGGCCGGATTGTCTCTCCAGAGGTGCCCGAGGCCGTGCAGATCCAGGAAATCTCTCGGTTTGTCATCCTTGTCCGCGCACTTGATGCGCACACCAAATCGAGATCCTGCTTTGAAAAGAATACCCGTGGGAATTACTTCTATCTTAAATTCGTATACTTGCCCCGGGCTAAGAGGTTCCCGCTTGTCATGCGGGTGATAGGGCTGCCACGGCCGTGACTTCTCCGGGTCGATGCGCCGTTGCGACCCGCGGAGCCAGCCGCGAGTGAGAACGCGTTCGCTTCCACTCTCATCGATCTCCAGGAAATTCACGAACCAGAGCGCTTCGGTGTCGGTGGTCGACGCGTACAGATTGAGAACCATGGGCCCGCACACCTCCGTGTTTTCGACAAGTGGGGGCGTTACAAAAGTGACAGAACCACGCTCTTGCGGGGAGTCAGTAAATGTGGAAGCGGTCTCGTCTGGCCAAAGCTCGTGTTCTGAGAGCAGGGCGCCTTTGTGCAGGTAGAACTCAGTCCATTTCGTCTCCGGCAAAGGCCACTCCTGCGCCGCCTTCCACTCTCCCGTGTTCTGGATGAAGAGCTGAATCGGCGGCTCATCCATAATCCCGGTGTCAACGCCTTTCAACCAATGGTCGAACCAGCGCAGCGACTCGTAGTGATACTGATAAACGGGACGGTCCAAATAGAGAGGAGGGCCAATGATGGGCAAGAATGCTCCCGGCCGAGCTTCATTTCGGTGGCAGGCCGCAGGAGCGCGACGCCTCTGCAGATCGTCCAGATGGTGTAGCGCGCAGGCTGGAACGCTGGAGAGAAGGCCAATGAAGGCGGCAAAAGAAACAGCAGGCCGGTGGAGGGCGAACCGCTAGCAAAGGCGCGCAGCGTGAAGGATGCGCTGCTGATGTCCACTACGCCGCCGGACCTGAGAATTGCCATATCCAGGATCAGCACCCCGAGGTATTCGCCGACCACGAGCGCGCCCAGAACTTCCGCAGACCGTATGCACAAGATGCCCCAGCATTCGCAAGGCCTGGAACGGCACCATAATCTCGCAGTCTTCCACACAATCACCTACGAGTATCAGGATCTTCTTCTGCCCCATGTTTCCTCCTAACTTGTACTTACGCGGAACCGGCAGCTTAGAACCCTGACGCAACAACGCTGGCGCCAGCGCGTTCCAATATCTCCGGCGGGAACGGACAAGCCTTGCGAGTGAGAAGGTCGAGGTGCACTCCGGTTAATTCTGAAGTTGCGGCGACCTCACTTTTCTCGTCGTTGATCAGCTCATGCTGGAAGCGAATGACTTTCTCCCGAACTTCCAGGATCCTTGATCGCACAATGACGAGATCACCTGCGGCAAGTTCTTTCTTGTACGCGGTGTTCTGCTGTACTGCTGCCATGCCGTGCTTCTGTTCGCGAATGTAGGTGGGAGTAATGCCGATGAGCGCAAATAGGCTCCACGTGGCTTCATCGAACTTACTCGTATACCACATCACATTCATATGACCCATGTGGTCGCATTGCCACGGGTAAACAACCCCGCGATACGTGATCGCAGAATCTATGGATTTGTCTTTCATTTCTACCACTATTCCGTTCACAATCATTCGACTCAGGATCGCGCTGCAGCGTTCGTCGCCTGCGGCACGCGCGCAATCTCCTGGCCGGTCGCCGGATCATGGAGAGTGAATGTGCTGCCGCCGGAGGCGTTCCGCCGCTCGCCGTTGATCACCATGCGAGTTTACAACTGGGATAGATCGATTTCGGGAAATGTAGTTGTGCTTTTCATGGAAGTTTGTCCTTTTCTCGGCCGTCACGCGCCCGGCAGCGGCTGTGCGTGCAGGGAACATCTCGTGATTCTAATCCCTTTGGCGAAGTTCATAATGTCCGCCTTCACGCCCCAGCCACGGCAACCCAAGAAGGACCCGGTACGGCCCAACCCAGTGACTACCTCGTCGGAGTGCCGCAGGCGATTTCAGTTTGAGGAAAAGCCTTGGCCATGGCGAAATTCACAATTACCAAGCAAAGAGCGGCAAACGCAAATTGTCGCACAGCGACATCCCAAGCGAGCCATTGCTCGGCGAACTCGGCGTCTCGGCGGTGAACCGTCGTTCACCGGCTGTAGCGGTTCCGTTTCTTATCTTCGTGACGCTCGATGCCGAGCCGGATCAGACGGTCAATCAACTCGGGGTACGTCACGCCCGTTGCCGCCCACAGCTTTGGATACATGCTGATCGCGGTGAAGCCTGGCATGGTGTTGATCTCGTTGACGACAATCTTGCGCGACTGGGGGTCCATCAGAAAATCGACGCGCGCCAGCCCCGTGCAATCGACCGCTTGAAACGCCGCGATCGCGAGCCTCTGCACGGTTTTCATTTCCGCTTTAGTGATCTTCGCGGGGATTACCCCTTCGGAGCCTTGCACCAGATACTTCGCATCGTAGTCGTAGAATTCCTTGCACGGAAGAATTTCTCCCGCGACCGACGCTTTGGGATCGTCGTTGCCGAGCACCGCGCACTCGATCTCGCGCGCCTTATTCTTTTTTCCGCCGACGCCTTCCTCAATCACGATCTTGCGATCGAACTTTGCGGCTTCCGCGATGGCCGGACCGAGTTCCTTGCGATCGTGCGCCTTCGAAATTCCCACCGACGATCCCAGGTTCGCCGGCTTCACGAAGACTGGATACTTTAGCTTGCTCTCCACCAGCTTCTGCACTTTCTTAGGCGCGCGCTCGAATTGGCCGCGCAACACGGTCACGTGTTTCACGATGGGCAATCCCGCCGCGCGGAACAAAGACTTCATGATGTCTTTATCCATGCCCGCGGAAGAGCCAAGCACGCCTGCGCCGACGTAGGCGATGTCGGCCAGTTCGAGCAGACCTTGAATCGTGCCGTCTTCTCCGAAGGTTCCGTGCAGTACGGGGAAAATGACATCCACGTTAATCGCTCGATCCGAGGCGCGCCGCAGATTCGAGTCGGTCTGAAACGGCGCAAGTCCAGAGTCGCGGCGCGCCGGTTCCGGAGGAACGACCACCGACTCGCCTCGAGCCAGCACAACCGCCCCCGGAGTCGCCTCCGGATCGCCCGCCCGAAGTGGTATCTGCGTGGAGCGGACACTCTTGTCCGCTTGCTCTTCGCCCCGCAACAGTTTTTCCGCATGTTCCGCCGTGAGCCAGCGGCCGTCTTTCGTGATGCCGATGGGAACCACTTCGTATTTCGTTTTATCGATTGCGTTCAGAACGGACGCCGCCGACAGCAACGAAACTTCATGCTCGCCGCTGCGTCCGCCAAAGAGGATGCCAACCCGAAGTTTTGCCATGCCATTTCAGTCTGGCGCTCGGCGTGTTTTTCGTCAATCCCAGCTTTGGTTCCGGCTGCGCGGATCGCACCGCCGAGAGGCCCTCAGGGTCGCGATGACAAAGTCTGGCGAATTGAGAGTTGAAGAGCGGATTCTCACTTTCGCCACATGCTGTTAGGTTATTCCCGGCTTCTCAGCGTCAGCGAGGTGTCCTCGGGGCGATGCGGCGGGTCATTGAGTTCATTCTCGATGTGCTTCTGAATGAGTTCCCATTCCGAGCGCAGCGTCATTTCCTTGATGGCGAACTTGGATTCTTTGCGAGCATCATCCACGCGAACCGCCAATTCTTTGTTCTGGAAACGGAAATCGATGACCTCCGCGAGCGGCACCAGTTGATTGGAGGACTTGCCCACGATGAGAAACACGACCTTATCGGTCACCAGGGTGTATTCCGGGCAGCTTTCCTCGGTCGCTGCGGCTTGCGGCGGGCCGAACGTGGTCATGAAGCCTCGGTGCATGAGCGCGCAGTCGCCCATGCGCATACGAACCACGGTTCCATGTTGATAGATACCGATCGGCGTGGCCAAAGCAACCGAAACGCTGCTCAATGCAAGCGCCAATAGCAACGTGAATTTCATAAGTCTCCAATCAGCGAACGCTGCGTTCATAGAAGTAGCCATTTCGGCTATGGAATGTGAGGTTGAGGTTGTGGGTTGGCAAAAGGCGAAGAGAATGAAATCCATCCTGATGGCTGGGCAGAGCGTAAGTCACCACGTAGGAGGCGCGCAGATCTTCGAGCACTGCGTTCAGCACCGTGGCGGCGCCGTCGCGCAGGGAGAAATAGCGCCCACCAGTAGCCTCGGAAACGCGCCGCAGGAACATGCTGCCCGACGATGGGTTCCGAGGCGTCCCGATATCGACGGAGTAGATCAGGGCGCCCCCGTCCAGCACCGCCTCCAGCGCGTTGCCTGCAGAATGCAGGCTGATGGTGTCGTTCCCGTCCGAGAACAGAATAATGACAGGCCGGGCCCCGGCGCGGCGATGATGCGAGATGAAATCGGCTCCAAATATCAGCGCGTCGAACAGCGGCGTTGTGCCGCTGCTCTTCACCGCCAGGAGTTTGCTCACGGAGTCGGAAGCACGGCAACCGCTCGAGCAGAGGATGGCAGAACTTATGCCACCAAACGACAGAACGGCGATGTTGTCGTCGGGGATCGACTGCTCCCGCGCAACCAGTTGCAGCACATCGCTCATGGCAACTCGAAAGCGCGGCGCGACCGATTCGCTCAGGTCGACCAGCGCAACCACGTCGAGCGAAGTTTCATCGGAATGTGTGAAGCTCCGGAAATTGCGGACCACAAGTTCGTTGTCGACTACGGCAAAGTCCGACTTCGTCAGGGTTGCGAGCGCATGGTTGTTCTCGTCGGTGGCGAAGAAGGTAACCCGGACTTCAGAGACGGTGCTGCGATACGTAGGCAGGCCAGAGGAACGGTTCGTGTCGTCGGCAACCGAAGCGTATGTCAAGACAAATAGAGCCAGGAGTGCCGACCGAATGTGCCAATGGCTTAACATTGCTGTCCATTAGTCCTATCGGCGAACGACGGAACACCCCCAATTACCGTGGTTACCCCTTGGAGATGACTAGGAGGTTGGGAAAACTACGCTGTCCACCCTGCGAAGAACAGGCGCTTCAACTCGTAAAGGACGACAAATAGAAGTTCATGAGGGCTCGCTTGACACCGTGCTGAAACAGGTGTGAAATTGTCGGGACTTCGAAGGCCGGTGCCCGGCCCTTCCCCCATGGCACTCGGACCCAGAAGCTCTCGTCGAAGAACTCATGAGCGGGATTGAAGGCTAGATGAGATTTATCTAGCCGCTCATGTTTCCTGCTGGTGGATTTATGAGGAAAGAGCTTCGCATCTCACAGGAGTGGCTATGAATTCGAGCAACCGAGGAAAGAACGTCCTGCCGAAATGGTCCGTATTGCTGGTTCTTCTCGCAGTAACCGCAGTTGCTTCGGCGCAGACCAACAAGAAGAGCACCTCTGCACCCCACGCAGCCGCTCCGAGCAAGTCGGCGAG
>Ga0208820_1000611_pt1 | contig 24212 bp, 26 predicted proteins | sample June2015DPH_16_5_FD_184713 | JGI IMG/M metagenome (GOLD analysis project Ga0208820, IMG submission 184713) | Peatland microbial communities from SPRUCE experiment site at the Marcell Experimental Forest, Minnesota, USA - June2015DPH_16_40... | ecosystem: Environmental > Terrestrial > Soil >...
CAAGCGATGCGCGTTCGAGATGCTGATCGGCGTTCAATCCCATCTCTTCGAGCATTGCGCGGAGCTTCCTTCTGGCCTCCGTCTTCTTCATGGAGTGAATCGAGCCGAGCGGCACAGAGGTGCGCCGTCTCGCTTCGTCTCCAGGAACGTCAACGTAGAACCTACCGTGCCACATATGGCCCTTGCGGACAACGTTACCGCTTTGGCCGGATCGGAATGACATGCTCTTTCCTCGTTTCCGATTCGGCGTTGCGGGAGCAATTGTAGATGAAGGAAGCACACAGGCACACGTCTTTTGCGAAATCTGTTGAGGTCCACCGACCAAAGCCCCCGGCAGGCATGGCTCCCCGGATACCGCCAATCCCGCAAAGGCGGAGATCAGCGCCCCATTGGGGCCGGGTATCGAGCCGGAGATGTGGAGGCACTGTTCCAAACAATTCTTCCTTCGAAGCTGTGGTCGGTTTTGTGGTGCCAGTCATGTTCGCTAACTTTCGCTGCGCTTCGTTCGAGAAAGCCGAAACAGGAAAGCGTGGGAGCAGGCTGAGCTACGCCCCCACAATGATAAATACCCAAATCCGAGAAAACTTGCCTGCTACTCTTCGGGTGTTTTTCCGAAAAACGTTGGGCTAACCGTGGAGCCTCAGACCGTTTCGGTGCCTTACAGCCCCTTTGCGGGGCTCGAACCCGGCCCGCATCTTCGGTCCCCCAGAAAGCCGCTTGGCCCCCAATGCAGTCTGCACCGCACCGCGATGTGGGCCGTCGAGCGGCGTCTCGAACGGCGCATCTGGGTGACTGCACCTTAACCGCGTGGCTTGGCGGGATTGATTTGAATTGGTGAAGAAAAGTTTTGGAGTGTTGACCCGGGTGAAATCGCGGCCCATTCTCGGTTACGAACTGGGCGGGATTTCTCCCGCCCATTCGGTTATGCGGCTACCACTTGCGATTTGCTGAGCGTTGCCTTGGCGTCCTTCTCGGCGTACCGCAACACGTCCTTGATTTGATACAGGTCGAGACCGAACTCGATGAGCATCGAGGAAATCTCGTCGCCCATGGTCTGGAGTTCGCTCTTGAACTGTTCAAAATAGGCGTAGGGGTCTTTCGTATCGAAACGTGGGTTGACTCCAGCGGCGTCGATGTTATGAATGACCTCGTTGACTTCCTCATCCGTGACCACCGAGCCGATTTTCTCCAGCGACTCGGCAATGACGCGGGTGTCTTTGAAGTCCTTGATTCCCGCCGCATCCATTGCCGTTTGAAGATTCGTGAACGTCGTTTCCATCTGGTCTTTCGCGTCGGTCATAATCTCCCGAGTCACGGGGATGAAGAACCGCATCTCGGATTCCTTGAATTGGGTCATGGGTTCGTATTTTTTGACTTCGCCCAGCCCGCCAACCTTGACCGATGTGAGAGTGAGGTCGGGATTCTCCTGCTGGGTCACCCAATACATGCCACGGATGCTATCGGGCACCCGACAGATGATGCCCTTTATCCATTTGCCCCGACCAAACTTCTGACCTTCAACCACGTCGCCGATTTTGAACTTCGACTCGAAGGTAGAAAGGTTCGTAATGCGCTCACGGTTTTTACGATGCCAATCCTCGGCACGAGCATCTCTGGCTTCTTCCGTATCGAGCAACTGGTTGATGCGGCGGGCGGTCACGTCGAACGCCCACAGACAAAAACCGTTCCAATCGAGTTCGAGTGGCTGGGGATCATGGTCTATCATGACAACCCGACCTGCCGAACCTTGCGTGCACTCAAACACGTTCTGTTTGAGGGCGGCGATGTTTTGCCGCATTTCAAGGGTGAAAATCTCACCGAGTTTTTTGTGGAGCGGCTTGAATTCGTTGCCAGCCGCTATGATGATGTCGAGAACTTTCTTCTCTTCCTTTTTTGGTTTGTAAACCGTCATGCTGTTTCTCCTTTGTGATTGTGAATTTCGTTTGTCACGCTGTTGGGCTCAGCCATCTCGCGATTCGTTTACTGGAAGCGATTTACGCCGCTCGGTCACCAGTTAGCGCCTGCCCATCGTGCACTGAGTCCGCCGCCCTTGGGGGCTCGCTCAGCCTTCTCGCCAAACCCCAGTCTAGGTTCGGCACCTCGTCGTAATGTGTAATACCGACTTTTGGGCCGGTTCAGGACGATTATTTGTCTAGTAAGTTCAACAACTTAGCGCCCAACCTCGGAAATCTTTTCCGAAGTTCATCCTTCAGTTGCTAATAAGTAATCTCTGTGGAACGCGGCTCGGGCGGATGGGTGGGATCGCGCTTGCCTCCGACGCACCTTGGCCATCAAGGTAATGGGGGCCGGCTGCTCCCAACCAGTGCGCCCTTTCGAGTCGCCGCTGGACCGCGACCCTGACCTTTACGGCTAGTCCCCAAGATATGCCGGTGGAAAACTTGGACCTCTTGGGGAGCAAGCGGCCTCCCCGTTTGCCCTACGCCGTCCGATTCCGCCCCTGACACCAGTGGCCCAGAACGACCAACCTGTGCCCCGGCGCCCGCCCTCTATTTCCGGCCTCTGTATGGCTTGTTTTGCCGGCCGGTGCCGACCCTCCTCACCCCAGGAAGTAATTCTGCGAACTGAGGGAGAAGGCCGGCGCCGACTCGGTATTAAAGGGTAAGGGCGGCGATGAACGAGGTCGCCGTTCCGAACAAAATCATTACGAAAGTAGAAAAACACGCACCATGTCCAAGCAAGACGTTGTAGACAAATTAAACGCCAAGAGGAAGGACGCGCCTTCCTCACCCTCGCAGGCGCTCGCTGCCGTCGAATTGCGGACGGCATGGGCGAATCATAAGAAAAACGGGTTAGAGTTCGGGCGAGTGTGCTCGGAATGGCGAACGGAGTTCAAAGCGCAAGGTACGCACACAGACGCTAGCTTTTCAGGAATCCTGAAAAGTCTCGACATCCCTCGACACATTGCGGACTACTGGGCTGACCAGTACGAATTCAAGACTGGCAAGCACTCTATCCCGTGCACGGATTGTACTCAAACGTTTCCCTCCAAAAACCAACTCAAGAAGCACCAGCGCAAAACACACCCTAAGACCACTGGGACACCGAACTACGCAGTCGAAGATTACTCGCAGCATCCCGAGTCACAGGCGGTGACGGGGAATCGTTCTCACGGACAGGGAGTGGGTCGTCTTCGTGCTCAGGCTAAGCAGTTGGGAATTGATTGTCAGATAGGATACACAGCGACCGAGGGTTTCCGAGTCCAATTCGACAAGGACACACGATTGTTTCCCGAAGAATCCGCTGCCAGAGACTTCCTGATAGCCTTCAAATCAAAAGCCGCACAGCAAGAGCCTGAAAACGTGCCAGAGCCGCCCACAACAAAGTGCGCCTTCGACGAATTGATTTCTGCTTTGAACTGCTTGACCAACAATGGCAGCGACGGCGTAGAGCACGAATTCATCGGGATGTTAGAAGATGCGTTTGCCCGATGCGAATCGACCCCTGTCGCTGAAGATGGGCGAGAGACAGTCATCGATCTGCTTGATCGTCTCTCGAAAGACTTTTCATCGTACGCAGAGCGCCTGAAGAAGACGGTGACCCTCCAATGAACGACATCCGACTCGAACGATGCAAGCGCACGGACCCGAGATACGTCGCTATCAGGAATCGGCACTATGTCCCGAACAACGGAGCGTGCGGTCGGCAGTTGCACTACGTCATCTGGTATCGAGAGGAGATCGTCGGTGTGATCTCCGGAGGTAGTGCAGCGTTTGCCGTCAAACCGAGGGATGAGTTTTTCGGACTCGACCTCTGTAAATCGTTCGATGAGCGTGGAGGATTGCCATCGATTAGAAACAGGATGCTCGGCACGATAATCAATAACACCGTATTCCGGCTGGAGATGCGCGAGGACAATTTGGCGACAAGAATCCTTGCACGCTGGCGTCGTCAGGTCGTTGATGACTGGCAGGAGAGGTACGACGATTGGGTGCTCGGTTTCGAAACATACGTGGTCGAGAACGAACATCGAGTAGGAACTTGCTACCGTGCGGACAATTGGACGTTGGTCGGACGAACCGCTGGGGACAAGATGATTTACTGCAAGAAGAACGAACAATTCTCAGACATCTGGAGAGGAGAATGTCTGCTCCCTTTTCCTGTCGTGGAACTGCTTCAGGAGATGTACGAGGCGGGACGATGAGCACTGATTGGAATCCATCTGACCTGGCCGGCGAGATTTGTACCAAGTGGAATAAAGTGAAACTGAAATTGGCTTATCTGGAAGTGCGGATCGGCCAAGTGGACGACCTGAACGAAAAACTCGACCGAATGGCGAAAGAGGCCACCAAGAACCGCGATAGGCTGTCCCCTCTATCCAATGCCCCCGTCGACATCCGCTCCGACGCCGGATCACCGAGGCCGGCAACAGCAGAGCGGACCGCCCGCCGGTAAACGGCGCGGCAATCTTGATTCTCCGTCACGCCACAGCCCCGTTTTTCCATGGCCGCTGCGGAATTTGCCTTCCGAAGGAATTTCAAATCATCCGTGAAAAAGAAAACGGTTTTTCAAAATGCAGTTAGAGGGCGGTTCCGAAAAAATCGTCCGACAGAGGGATAAGGGTGCTGTACTCCCGTGCGGCACCCGGATCTCACGGGAGACTCACGTGGCAAACAAATTCACCGACCTAGTTTTCGAAATCACTGTACTCAAATCCACCCAGAAGATTGTACTGTGGGTGCTGGCGCACCGTGCCGATGAGAACGGCAGGTGTTTCCCTTCCTACAAAAACATCGCGAGGCACGCTGGAGTCCACAAGCGGACTGCTGCTCTGATTATCAAAGAACTCCTGACGATGGAACCATCGGTGCTTTCTCTTGTCGAGAACTACGACGGTCGCACCCGACGGTCGAATAGTTACCAACTCAGCCTCAAGGCCCTCGAAGAGCTTGCTGGGATGCCCCCGGTAGGTGTGGGGCCCAGTGGGCGGAAAACCCACGACCCAGTAGGTCTAGATTCGCACCAGTGGGCGATAAACCCACCACCAGTGGGTCAGGAGCCCGCAGAACACATCATTGAACACTCCAGAGAGAACACGTCAGATGAAGGCGGTGGTGGTGGAGAAGGGGCTTCGCCTGTTTCGGACTCTTCTGAACAGAAACAGGAGACTCGGGTTCTTTGCGATCAAGCCCTGACCTGTCTGGTCCACAAGTTCTGGTCTTTGCTGGGTGAGCCTGACAAGTACAAGAACAGTTCCGTTCTCAGACACTGGGCTCTGCTGGTCTCTCCCAAGGTGAGGCTGCACTCTGTTGAGTACGTCCTCGGCCTCATGACCTACGCCTTGGAGGAATCCGAGTTCTGGGCTCCCAAGTTCCAGAACGTTAGGCGCTGTGACCCAATGCAATACCTGATTGAGAAGTTCGAGAACATCGAATCCGCCCGCGAGGGCGACGAGAAAACCGCTGAGATTCGCAAAAGGAAGTGTCCCACGTTCGGCAGCAACGGAAGAGCCACAGTCGCGTCGGGCTCCGCGTCAGCGGCACACGCCCCTGCGTACAGGAAGGAAAAAATCGAATGGTAGGTGTGGAAGTAAGGATGTTTCGTGAACAGTTGGCGGTCATGCCAAGGGAAGAAGCTCAGAAGGCCGCTTTCCTCTATTGGGTGGAGCGGACTATCTCTCCCCGGTATCGAAACGTCAGGCTAGCTTCCCTTAAGCCGTCCGACAAGAACCGTCTGCCCGTCGAGGATCAGCAAAAGCTGTACGACCTGCTCCGTGCTAAGCCTGACGACAGCTATGCCATCTTGGGTGCCGTGGGAACCGGAAAGACAACGGTATCCATCGCTCTCTACCGTTGGCAGCTTAATGTTGAAATATGCCGCATCTCTAGTATGAAGGAGTACCCCGCAGCTTTCGCCCGCATGGTGATGGATCGCTGGGAACTTCCCGTGGTTCGCGTTGAAGCAAAGGATTTGCTTCAACAGCATCACGACTTCGCAATCAATCGCCCCGTTACCAACGACCGTGGTGAAGAGATTGGTGGTGCTTCAGAGCCGCTGGTAAGCCGTCAGCGTATCGAATATTTCACACGGCGTCACCGCAAGTTCCGTCTCTTCCTTGAAGAGATCGACAAAGTGGAACTGACCAAGGCACGCCGTGACACCTTGTTCTCCGTCGTTAACGCGATCTATGAGCACGAGGGGCAGTTGGTCATCAACACCAATCTGAACAAGACCGAGTTCGCGGACTTATATGGTGCTGAGTTTGTCCGCAGGATCAAGGAAATGTGCACCGTGAAAGATTTGTACGAAAAGGAGCAATGAACATGGCAGAGTTACCGGATTTCCCCGAGGAGCAAGAAGTCCTCGTCAAGTACATGACCAGCAGACTGACAGTGCACGAATGGCCGGTACTGTTCCGCATGTTTGACCATGGCGACCAACTCCGCGAGCTTCTCGCCGAACTGAAAGTACGGGCACCTGAGAAATGGCAACAAATTGCGGATTTTACTGACGCCGAAGAGGAAGCACTCGCAAAGGGAAACGCCCCGACAAATGACGGTTGCCAGAACTGCCAATACAGTTCTGACAGCGAGCGAGTGTTGTGCTTGGACTGCGATGATGAATACGGCCAGCCTGACGACGGCAATTACGACCTATGGCGTGGCTCTGGGCCTTGCGAGATATGCCAAGCACCGACTGAGGGTGAGTCTAACCTCTGCTGGATTCACCTTTTCGCCGCGATGGGTTGAGCATAAGGCAACGGGAGCTTGTGGAGGATGAACCAATGGCAGGATGCCCGCACTTGGCAAAACTGCGACTGCGGCACGGAGGTCTCCGTCGCAGCGTGAAGCTCCCATGGAGCCAGCACTGGTCAGTTCACAGTCGCCCCGCCGCAGAATTTCTTGGCGTGCATCCGGAGGTCGACCTCAGATTCCGCTGCCTGTCGCCGCGACTGAGGGCTGAGCGCCTGGCGCCTAAAGAATAAGTGGCATTACGAATGAGAAAGATCAGATTTGCAGTATTTAGAAGAGGAGGGATTGAGTTGACTACCCTTCGGACGGCGAGTGAACCAGCCTTTGGGCTGCGAGTGACCCACGCCACATTTCGCATATTTATAGGAGTCTCAAATGTCTAATTGGATTGATTACGACCTCGACGTACTAGCAAGCAACCCCGCGGAGATAAACCAGATCGCCGCAAGGCTAAACCAACCGTCTTTCGAACTGGCGACGTGGGTAGCCCAGAGGTTTGGCCAGCCGGTGGGTGAGGTTGCCGAGGGCTTGAAAGAGCTGCTTGAGTTCAAATCGGTACGGAATCTCGGATACATTGATAACGCCGTTAACAAGGCGCGCAGGTTCAGCATCTCGTTCAAGGACAAGTATTCTGGTGTTGTTAAGAGCCATTTGTCCGAAGTCTCTGAGGCGTTTCCCACGGCCATCTTTCTGGTCACTTATTACGACATGCAGGCGAGCTACGCCGGCAAGTGGGTTGAGAGGGCCGGGGATCTAGTCCAGCAGATCCACGACGGCGATCAACAGGCCCAAGCCATCGATTGGGTATTGTTGGATATCTTCGCGCCCTTTAGGGCGGAATATGAACTGGGGCTCGAATTCGGATCCTTGTGGCAAAAATGGCTTGCCGACACCGCTACCGCGGTCCAAGACCTGAGGCGTGAACTTTCCTCTGCGAGCGTCCCTGAAGAGAGAGTGGAGGCCAGATGAAGACGCAATAGACTCTTCAGGGATCCAAGCAAAAAGAAAAGGCAAAACAATATGGCAAATGATTGCAGTAATAAGTTGACGGTAGTGGGGCTCCAATGTGTTCCCGAGGAGTTCACAAAGGCGTTGGAAATCGCCATGTACAGAGAGGAGGTCGAGGAGGGTGAGTACTATTCTGTCGATTCCTTTGAAGGTCGGTCTGAGCAGTTCCTTTTCAAGACTAAATGGCAACCGCCAGTGAATGCCCTGTTAACGCTTTCGAAGCGCCATCCAGCCGCCGTGTTTCTCCTGGATTATCTCTGTTGGGAGTCAGACTTCCGCGGGCAGCTGGTGATCCAGGACGGGAAAGTGATCGAGTCTATTCGGAGGACCGGTTACTACGGTTCTGCATATTTATGGTCCGACATCACGCATCCGGTTGTGGACCTATTTGGGCCGTACGTAGCGCCCAAAACTCTAGCACAACATGCCGCTGAGCGCATTCAGGACGCAATCGGCATCATTAACGGCTTGAAGGAAACTCTCGAAGACGAGCGATTTACGAATTCGCGTTATCGCGCACTCGGTAATGACCGCCAAGTGAACAAGGCAATTGCGGATCTGAGCGCGATGGTGAACATGATGACCAGATGCGCGGGGGACATCAGCTTCGAGGGAGTTCTTGTGGAAGACTAGAGCTCTTCCCATTTCAGTCGAGAAACCAGGAGCGACGCCGGAAACGATGCGGCGGGAAAGTGAGGCTGCCCTGGATGAGTAGCTCAGATGAAAAGTGTAAAGAATTGTTGAAGAAAGGTTGCGGACTTTGTGCAGCCGGAAGAAATAAACATGACGGTACGCGAGAAAATTCCTAAATTGACGGTATTACATGCGGAGGAGCTAACAGCACTATGACAACAGAGCAGTTCTATAAGTTCAACAAAGAACGCATTTCTGCACTCGGGGAGCGTCTCATGGAAGCTACCAACTTCTGCACTGAGCCCAACGACAATTTCAACCTGACACGGGAAGAAGCTCACCTACTGAACGAGGCGTTGAATCTGTTGTACGACGTAGTGCACTACAACAGTGAGCACCCCGATGCACCGTTCCAGACGCCACGGGAAAGCTGAGGGTTGTCACTCCAAGGACGTGCTCGTTAACGTCCTGCCTGCTGCATGTACATGACGCAGGCGATGGCACGACCGAAGGGTTCTCGACTCTTCGACTACGTCCTGACAAGAGATGAATAGGCCCACCGCGGTGCGACTACGCGGCTGGGTTTGGATGCCTTTCAGGAAGCCCGTTCTGCTGAGATTTGGCTGCGGGGAGTGGTTCGGGTCGGGTCGAGCGCTTCAGAGGTGCAGGGAGCCTTTGTGACCACGTAAAAAACGCTTCGGCGTACCGCTCTGATATCGCGGCCCCTCCACTCCGAGGGCCAACATCCACATGTTCTCAAAGTACAGGCGAATATACAGCGAAAGTGCTACACTGCCGAAATGGACGAAGGGCGCAAGAGAGTGCTGGTGATCGCCGCCAGTATCCTCGCAGCACGTACGCTGGCGCAGTACGACAGCGGGGCACGGATTCCAGCCACGGTGAGTGCCATCGCCGATGCTGTCCGCTGGGCAGAACGGATAATGGAAGAGATTGATCGCCGTCATCCAGCGAAGGCTGCGGAACAGACGAGGGCAAGTTAACATGACCTTGGACGATTTTCGCAAATCACTCGCCGAGGCTCAACCGCCTGCGGAATTCAACGTCGCCCTCGCGGGTCTTTGGTGGGATGCCAGGGGCGATTGGACGCGAGCACATGAATCTGCACAGGAGGATGAAGGCCGCGACGGTTCGTGGGTTCACGCGTATCTGCATCGCAAGGAAGGCGATCAGGGCAACGCAGCCTACTGGTACAGTCGGGCTGGCAAGCCCGTTTGCCGAGAGCCACTCGATGCGGAATGGCTAAGCATCGTCAGAGATTTGCTGGTATAGCAGCGAGCCGCTGAGTTGGAAGGGGTTACTTTCGCGTTCGTATGCGTTGATAAAGGTTCCGCACGCTCTAAAATCTTCGATCTTCTGATCTCAAAGGGTATACCGTTCATCGATGTCGGCATGGGCCTGGACCGGAAAAGGGGGTCGATTAACGGCATGATGCGGGCAACCTATTACTCGTCAGAAAATGCCGAAGGAGTCCGAAATAAGGGACTCGCTGAAATGTCCGATCAGCCGGACGACATTTACCGGACGAATATTCAGATCAGTGAGATTAACGCCCTCAATGCTTGCCTGGCTGTGATCAGGTTTAAACAGCTGCGTGGCTTTTACTTTGAAGAGATTCCCTACTATCACCTACTACTGGAGATTGGCGACTTTAAAGTCGTCGGGGAGTCTGAGCTCTGATGAAGTTTGAGATGCAGCGCGTGCACTACATGCCGAAGGAACTGAAACCGGGTGTTCTTTACGTTTCGGAGGAATTCGACATTGCGATGCATCTTTGTCCATGTGGTTGCGGATCGAAGGTCAGAACGCCCCTTGGTCCAACAGAATGGTCGGTTATGGAGACCAAGCGTGGGCCGAGTCTACGGCCATCTGTCGGAAACTGGCAACAAGCGTGCCAGTCCCATTACTGGATCAGCAACGGTAAGGTTCTATGGGCTGAGAAGTGGACGCCGGAGCAAATTGCAGTGGGACGCCGTCGGGAAGAGGAACGCAGACACTCACATTATGAAGCACTTGATCGCAAACGCGGCGGTGCGCTGCAAGGCTCTGGAGCTGGCTCAGGCGCTTATTCACCCGATGACGCCCAAGTCATGGGCTTTGAAGAATGATCGAGAAATATGAAATAGACGGGAAAGCAGATGAGCTGGGCGTGCACGTCGCAAATGTCCAGAGGGACTACGTTTTCGGTTGGCTTCTCGCCGGAATAGCTCAAGCTGAAAATTACTTGCAAAGATCACTGATCCTGAAAGGCGGAAACTGTTTCCGCAAAGCTTATTTCGAGCACGCGCGGTTTTCGAACGATCTGGACTTCTCAACACAGACTGAACTCGATGCCGATGCGCTCGTGCAGGGGCTAGGCCAGGCCTGCACGTACGCGGGTGAAAAAAGTGGCGTCGAGTTTTTGGTCGATCAAAGCCGCGTGTCAGAGCGATCGCTGGCTGACGACGAGGCGAAGATCTACGAAGCGCGCGTTTACTTCAAGAGCTTTTACGGCGAGGAAGACGTGCGCATCCGGGTCGATCTCGACGTGAAGGAATTTGACCGGCTATTCCTGCCCATTCAATCACGGCGGTTGATCCATGCGTATTCGGACGCGGCGCAATGCCAGGCTGACATTCGGTGTGTGAAACTGGAGGAGCTTCTGGCGTCAAAGCTGAAAGCTCTGCTGCAAAGGCAACATTCCCCGGATTTGTACGATTTCGTGCATGCCGTGTTTTTTCAGAAAACCCTCAACATCTCTCGCCGTGAGGTGCTGACAACTTTCCTGAAGCAAACGATCTATGAACCGCAACCGCTGATCGCGCGGAACCTTCTGCTCGAACTGCCGTTCCAAGCGATCCGAGGGCTTTGGAACGAATACCTGGTGTGCCCCAAGCTCTCGATCTTCAGCTTTGAAAACGCGGAGAACTGGTTCAAGACCGTCATTGGCGAAATCTTCGCGCTTGCCGAGCCGCGCGTTTCTTTCGCCGGCGTGCCGGGTCACGCAGGGCTGACGTATTTTCCCTCACAGTCGCGCTCCGACATCATGGAGTCAGCGCGCCTGCATCGGCTTTTGGGGTTCATGTATGACGGGCTGGAACGGGTCATTGAGCCCTACGCGCTCGTGTTTAAAAGGCGAAGGGACGGTGTGGCGCGAGAATATCTCTACGGGTGGGACCTGCGCGGGGGCAGGAGCGGGGAGGTGGGCATCAAGTCGTATATCGCGGATAAGGTTCATTCCGTGGCGATCCTGGATCAAACATTCGAGCCACGTTTTCCGATCGAGCTGACGAAATCAACGGGCTACTTCGCGAAACCCTTTTCCTCCGGTTCAGCCGGAACGTTTGGCCCACGTCGCACCTCAAGCAAGGGTAAGTGTCAGAGCAAACACACGGTTGACAGATTGAATCCGGGTCGGGAAGGAAATGCCGACGATCTGACGCTTTGAATTAATCGCATTCGCGGCACTGCAAAGATCACCATCCACCGTGCCGGGGTCGGTCATCTTACCGTCCGCCAGAGAAAGGCGAGAAAATCCTGATCACCAGCGTTGCTGGCGTAACCCACTACTTCCCCGGCTTCGTTGATCGCGTTTGCGGTTCCATATCCGACCCGCCCACCATGCCCCGATGGTTTATGTCGCGGCTCGCGGTGATAGCCTCTATGGTTTCGTTAACGTAACTCTCCGGCCCGCCGAACGTGCCCATGTCAATGAGCTTGTAGTGGTGCTCTTGTTTGCCGACTCCTGTATTTTGGGCGACCTTCGGTTGTCTCGGCTAGTTTCCACGGCCGGATGTGGCCAATGCGCGGAAGCGCAACCGATGGTTGCGGCGCGATGCAGTGGTCACGCCGGTGTGACAATCTTCCTACAGGAAACAGTCCGTCGGACAAAACCAGAAGACGTCCGCGCTGTCTGCTGACATCGCATATAGAAAGGTGCCAGAAGCATTGGAAAAAAAGTAGGGATATTGGCTTTCAAAGCCCAGGCCTTGAATGGTGCCCGTGACCTGGCAACCTGTGCCCGTAAAGGTCAAGGACACGTCAAACACATTCAGGTTCGCCGCGTTCGACCCCTCTTGTGTGAACGTGCCGCTGACATTGCAGTTAAGGCCGTCCGTTCCACTCAACGTCATGTCCGCACTGTTGCCGGTTCCGCTCGGTATGACCTGGGCCGTGACCAAATCGCCAACCGGGGAACTCTCGTCAAATATAGTCATCGTGCTAGTGAGAGCCGTTGGGGTAAAGGGGGATTGGGGGAGGCCAAGGAAGGAATCAGAATATGTGCCTTCGGTGATGGTGGCGCGGATGGCGGGGCCGGACTGCACGGTGCCCTGTACGGGGTCGGAATACACTTCACCGCCACCCTCCCATGCGCGCGTGACGTAGTACGTGAGGTTCTCGGAGAAAGAGCACGCTCCCGTAATGTTGGGGATGACTAGCTCACTTCCGAAAAATGGAACGAGGTTTGTAGTGTTAGATTTGAAGAAAATTCCGAGCCCCACGGTGTTAATGACCCCTGCCCAGCTTTCATAAGGGGAGTTATCGAATAAGAGACCCCAGTCACCCACCATGTCATACGGACCTCCCGTACAGGTGGGTTTGGTAGCGGAGCTTGAGCTGCCGCAGCTGATTGTCATTGCTGCGATCAGCACTAGACTGGCGAGGCAGATGAACGGGACGAATTTGTTGAGCACTTTGTTTTCCTCCATCATCAGTTACAGGCCCGGGAAACGATCGATTGCCGAACGGCCAAGCCTACATGTTAGTCTTCCGGATTTCATTGGTTTTCTCCTTTTGTCTGGCTGTGCCAAGCGGGACCGAGAGCCGGGAGGAGAAACCGATTGTTGCGATGCGAATGCACCAGAGGCAGGATGTTCCCTGGGACCTCGCGCGGTGTTGGCAGGAAGGATGTTGCTGCACTCGCGTCTTCGAGAGAAGAATTTGCGACGATCAGTGTATTCAAGTCGATCATCGCGTCGTTCTGCCAGAGCAAAATGTGCCATACGCTCCGTTCTTGATCTATTCGGCTCGCGATGGTAAGTGGCGCCACGGATCCATTCTCCGTTCCCGCATCTTACGAATCTTTTCTGGGACGGTTCCGCTCTGCATTTGTGGGTTATCGTTGTAGGTCCATGGCGGGAGTGTCAGGACTCGCACCGCAGTCTTCACTGTCGGCATGTTTACCCTCGCACGCTGTGAGCAGGAAGCCACGATGTTCGCCGTTGGGGAGGCGTCCAAAGCCCGCGATCTGGCCGCGATCGTTGATGCTTAGCGCCTCCAACAGAAACAAGGGGGAATTGGGAGGAATGAGTGTGTTCAGGTCTGTCATCAGGCCGTTCTGCCAGAGGAGCGCGACAGTGTTCCCTTTGAAATCGTCCGAGAAGCCAACCACCTGGCCCTTGTTGTTAATCCCGCCCGCGACGCTCCCAGGGATTCCAGGGAGCGTGCCGAGGTCGTGCATACCTTCGTCCTCGGTCCAGAGGAATGCGTGATGGGTTGTGTCGCCGGGCAGGTCGGACTGGCCGACCACTTGACCTCGGTTGTTGATGTCGAAGGCGAAGTTGCCGGTTACGCCTCCGAGGTTACCGAGGTCGATCGGCGTGCCGTGCTCCCAGAGCACGGCGTGAACATCGCCAGTCACACAGCCGGTGAAGCCGACCGCCTCTCCGTTGTCATTGATCGCGCTCGCATCACCGTCCGAGTCCCCGGCAAGCAGAGGGAGTTCCTGAACCTGGCCATCCTGCCAAATTACGGCCTCAACCTGCAGGAAAGCCGGTGAGCAGGGATCTGAGTTGGGGGTCTCTGACTGCCCAACTATTTGCCCTCGATTGTTGATCCCGGCACCTGAGGCATTGTTCCCACCCAGCGTGGGCAGCACGGTCATCACACCGTTCTGCCAAACGAATGGGAGACAGATGAGGTTGGTGCCGAAACCGCAAAAGTCCTCTCCATTCGGATCGGGAGTGGATGTGTCCGAAAAGCCGGAGACTACTCCTTTGTCGTTGAGGGGCGAATTCGGAGAGTTATTGCTGTTCGGTCCCCCGAGGGTGCCAAGGTCAGCTATCACTCCCCTCTTCCAGAAGAACGCATGATAAGTTTGGTCCCCGGGCAGGGTCGAATGACCGGCCATCGCACCTCTATTGTTGACGCCCCAGGCTTCGGCGAATGTCCCGCCTAGCGTGCCGAGAACGGTGAGTTTGTAGTGCTGCGGTTGCTCTGCTCGTGACCGCGATTCTTGTGCGGCTAGGCCAACCGGCATCGCCAGCGCCGCGAACAACGGGACTGCAGCAACTAACATCAAGAATCTGGATTTCATGGCGCCGTCTCCTGTTTCGTGGTTTCCGGGCTAATTTCTTGGTCTGACTGCAAGACCGGGGAAGCGATACCGGTTCATCCGCCGCATGAGAGACTGAGGCAGCGTGCGACCAGCTGCGCCGCTGACCGAAGGGCTCGGACGGGACGCAAGGCCACTTGCGTCCACCAGGCTGTAGTCGCAGCCGGCGACGTTGGGATGATCATCGTCGCAGGGGATCAGAAGAAAAGCCCGATCCTCACCGCTTGTGAGGGTGCCGCTACCGAACATCTCTCCGCGGTCGTTGATCTGTTCAATGTCGTTAAGGGTCAAATTCGAACCCGGCGTCACAAGATCATTGACGTCGATCATGTCACCCTCTTCCCAAAGGAACGCATCCGCACCAGGCCCAGCACAAAAATTCTGCACCGCTTGGCCGACCACCTGGTCACGAGAGTTGATACCGAATGCGCCAATACAAGTCGTGTCGGCAAACCCGGGTAAGGGCCCCAGATCCTTCAGAACACCGTGTTCCCAGATATACGCATGGTAATCCCCAGTTGCGATCGTGGCCTGGCCGACTACGTGGCCTCGTTCATTTAATGCGTTGGCATCTGACCATGTTCCTCCCAACGTACCGATGTCCGTAAGAGTGTTCCTATCCCAAATGAAACCGTGTTGCGTCACGTCTCCCGCCAGGTTTGAGTTTCCGATGACTTGGCCTCCGTTATTCATGTCACCGGCGAGACCGAATGTTCCTCCGAGCGAACCTAAGTCGATCATTCTGCCCTCCCTCCAGAGGAAGGGATCGACGGTGGGAATGCCGGTAGTTGCGTTGGGAATATCATTAGTGTAGGAGAGTCCTGCTATTTGCCCACGTTCGTTCATCGCCATGGCAGAGGCGTCGGGACCACCCAAGGTGCCGAGATCCTGCATCCCGTTTCTCTCGTCCCATACGAACGCGCGATTCTGAGTACCGTTAGAAAATCCGCCCCCCAAAACGAAATAAACGAACGAGTAGGGATCCGGAACATTATTTGTGGTGGAGCCCGCCACTTGGCCTTGGCCGTTTACCCGGGCTGAGACGCTTTCATATCCGCCCAGGGTGCCAAGGTTAATGATTTGCCCGCCCGTCCACAGCACGGCACTCAACTGCGGCCACCCTGTGATCGGATCAATTGATCCGTTCAACGACTGTCCTGCAACCAGCCCGTTGTCGGTGATGTGGCTGGGCGTACTGCTGTTGGCGCCTGGCAGGCCGCCCAGGTCAATCAACTCGCTGCCGTCGGTTGTGAAGGCGTGGTAGACATACGGGTACGAACCTATAGACCCACCACTCAGAAAAGGGTTGAAATTTGGGTAATAAGGATCCGCAATGGCAGTGTCAGCATCTCCCGCGGCAGTACCCCGACCTGTAATGTTCGCCGCGCCATGGCCCGGGTCCCCGTAGCTTTGAGGGCCGCCGAGAGTACCCAGAACGATGAGCTTGTAGTGATGATGTTTCGGCCCGTGACTTTGGCTATCCTGCCCGTCGAGCGGACTCGGGATCGCTATCGCCACCAAGAAAATAGTCGCGGCTACCAATGCCGCTCGCTTTGATCTCATAGTGTCTCCTTTTGGCCGTGGGCCTGTTTCCCTCTATCTGTATAGGCGGAAAAACCGAGCGAAAACTGGCAAACTCGTGATGCCGCGCCGTCTCTAGATGCCTAGGGAGGCATGTGATAAGCTCACCCGCGAAGCGCTAAGTTGTGAGGGCTTAGGGGCTTATGCGTCCAACATCGACCATCGATGTGACTCGTCTCTTGCAGGCATGGAGCGATGGCGACGAAGAGGCGCTACCCAAACTAATGCCTTTGGTATACGAGGCGCTTCATTCCGCAGCACGCCGTTACATGGCTCATGAGCGTCCTGGACACACTCTCCAAACGACTGCCCTCATTCATGAAACCTACCTACGATTGGTGGATGTGCGGAAGGTAAAGTGGCAGAGCCGCGCACACTTTCTCGCGATCTGCGCGCAACTCATGCGGCGCATCCTGATTGACTTTGCGCGTTCCCGGGCATCCCAAAAACGCCGAGGGGCAGCCCCCCACGTCGATCTTGACGAGGCGCTGCTCATGACCGCTGAACCCGACTTTGATCTCGTTGCTCTGGATGACGCTCTGAACCGGCTTGCCCAGGTGGACGAGCGCCAAAGCAGAGTCGTGGAATTGCGCTTCTTTGGGGGGTTGGATGTCAGGGAGACGGCTGAGGTCCTGAAGGTCTCGGCCGACACGGTGATGCGCGACTGGAAGCTCGCCAAGGTCTGGCTGTTCCGTGAGCTCCGGGGGGGCGCCCGCGATGGGAAATGAACGCTGGCGGCGGGTGGGCGAACTTTATCATTCAGCGCTAAAGCTCACGCCCATCGAGCGTGCTACTTTTCTGCGGAATCAATGTCGAGATGATGAAGACCTTCTCAAAGAAGTCGAGTCCCTGCTCTCCTGCGAGTCTTCAGCAGCCGGCTTCATCGAGTCACCGGCGTTCGAGGTAGTGGCCAAACTTATCGCGAAAGACAGGTCCGATGAGGGATCTGCCGACCTGACCAGCATCGGCGATGTGTCGCCACGGTTTCGTCTTCTCGAAAAGATCGGCAGCGGCGGCATGGGCGTCGTCTACAAAGCGGAGGATACGAAGCTACGCCGCAACGTCGCTTTGAAATTCCTGCCACACCAATTCTCGCAAGATCCGCAGGCGCTGGAACGTTTTCAACGTGAAGCCTACGCCGCGTCAGCGTTAAATCATCCCAATATTTGCACCGTCTACGACGTCGACGAGTATAAGAGTCAGCCGTTCATCAGCATGGAATTCCTGGAGGGGCAAACGCTCGAAGATCGTATCGGCGAAAGGCCAGTGCCCCTGCCAGAATTGCTCGAGCTCTCGATCCAGATCTCGGACGCGCTGGCGGCTGCACACAGCAAGGGCATCATTCACCGGGATATCAAACCGTCGAACATTTTCGTGACAACGCGCGGCCAGGCTAAGATTTTGGATTTCGGTTTGGCCAAGCTGCAGCAGGCTGAGGGTCTTCACGAGCAGCAAAGTGCTGATGTCGAGGTGGACCCGGAGCAACACCTGAATCCGAATCTCACCCTCAGTCGAACCGGCGTTGCGATTGGAACCGCAGGGTACATGTCGCCGGAGCAGATTCGTGGCGAACACTTGGACCCACGAACCGATCTGTTCTCTTCGGGCCTCGTTCTCTACCAAATGGCGACGGGACGCCGGGCATTCGAAGGCGACACCCTGCCGGCTCTTCGTGATTCCATTCTTACACAGTCACCTGTCGCTGTACGCCGAGTTAACTCCAAGCTTCCAGCTAGGTTCGAAGTGATCGTCAGGAAGGCCCTCGAAAAAGATCGCGAAGTACGCTACCAGTCTGCCTCGGAAATGCGCGCCGACCTAGATATCCTGAGGTCTGAGATCGAGCGAAAGGGCCCTTCCACCCGCTGGGTGATCTATTCCGCAGCTTCACTGGTACTGTTAATCGCGGGTTTGGTGCTCTGGTTGGGAAAACACCAACTTTCATCGCCGCAAGCGCCACCGCAAATCAAGTTTCGCCAGCTCACTACGAATTCTTCCGAGAATCCCGTTTCGACTACATCAATCTCTCCGAATGGCAGATACCTCGCGTTTGCTGACCGGCAAGGTATATGGGTGAAGGACATTGAAACTGGTGTGACGGAGGCGGTTTCCCAGCCGAAAGATTCTACTAATGTAGCATTGGACTGGGACGTTCCAGGGGCTGCGTGGTTCCCTGATAACACAAGATTCATTGCCAATGCGCATCCCGCAAGTGAAGGAAGTGCGTGGTCATCTCGGACCAGCAGTATCTGGCTGTTTTCCATAGTGGGCGGAGTACCGCGAAAGCTTCGCGATGGAGCAATTTCGTGGTCCGTTTCGCCCGATGGTTCGTATATCGCGTTTGGAACCAACATCGGCAAGCTCGGCTGGAACAATCGTGAACTGTGGCTGATGTCGCCTGAAGGAGATCAGTCGCTCAGGCTCTTTCTTGCAGAGGAGAACGATGCCATCGAGTTCATGGTCTGGTCGCCCGACGGCCATCGCGGGCTTTCTCTTCTAAGCACTCCCGCAGGTCCCACCGCCGTTAGCTTTGGTCCGGAAGGAGGGGCACCGGTCACATCTTTCAAGGCCGATGAATTTCTAAAGACTGTTCGGGGCGATCTCTCCTGGTTGCCTGACGGACGGTTGATCTATCAAGTCATTGATCCGGGATCAGCGTTGAGCGAGGTCATATCTCCTCAAGACACGTGCAACTTTTGGACCCGGAAGCTTGACCTTCGAACGGGAAAAGCTCTCGAACAACCCAAGCGCCTAACGAACTGGACGGGATTTTGTGTGGGTTCTGCAAACAATACGGCAGATGGCAAACGTCTCGCTTTTGAGCGTGGTTCTATCCACTACACCGTGGATGTCGCCGACCTTCTAGCCGGAGGCAAACGCATCGGTGGCAACCGGCATTTCACGTTGGATGACAGCGAGAATTTTCTGATGGGCTGGACCAATGGCAGCAGAGACGTGATCTTCCTCTCCAATCGCTCAGGTCAATTTGGCATTTACAAGCAGGCCTTAGATCAGAACACGGCGCAACTCATCTCGAATCGCAGTTTTGGCTATTCTGCAGTAAGTCCGGATGGCAAATGGATTCTTAGCACTCCGTGGCCGAAAACTGGCAACCCAAGAGATCCAGATCAGCTCGTGCGGATTCCCCTAACTGGCGGCAGCGCAGAGCTGGTGACGACAGCCTTGTACGGTGTAATTGACGGGGTTTCTTGTGCCCAACCTTCCTTTGAGTTCTGCGTGTTGGTTGAAAGAACCCCAGATCGTAAACAGGAAGTTTTTTCTGCTGTTGATGCCCTCACGGGACGAGGTTCGGTACTGCTTCGATGGGACATCGATCCCAGCGTGGATTTCCTTGCGTTTAACGTTTCTCCTGATGGCACTCGTGGGGCCGTGATCACGAGCTCGGGTGGACCGATTCATATTCTTTCTCTTCGCGGCCAGCCGGAACGGGCGATTCAAGCGGAATTTAGCAATGCTAGAGACTGCCGTTGGACAGCCGACGGCAAAGGTCTTTATGTCAGCGATGACCTGAAAAGGAAGTCAGTTCTCTGGTACTTGAATCTCAATGGGAGTAAACACGTGATATGGGAGACCTCCGGCGGCGGTGAGATCGGGGCAGTTCCGTCGCCAGATGGCCGACACTTGGCCATCGCAGTTCCAACTACCAGCAGCAATGTGTGGATGATGGAGAATTTCTGAAGAACACCCTCGAAAACGGTGGTGTGTGCGGAGTCACATCATGCCCTCATTTCACACCACTCAGAACCTGACTTGCGCCTTCAACTGAATCATTCTGGGGCTGACCCCGGCGCCTACCGCACCAAGAAGACTGGTCGGAGACTGCTCCAACCCCTGAATCTGACCGAATGTTGGATCTGAGATCACAATGTCGGGGAATCCGAAGTTGGGATGATTGAATAGATTGAAAAATTGAAAGGCGATCTCGAACTCCGCGTTTTCCCATCGCGGCAGTCGAGTATTTTTCATGATGGTGAGGTCGGTGTTGAAATAGCTCGGGCCGCGAAATCGATCCCGTCCTTGCGCAAAAGTCACCTGGCGACCATTGCAAGGGCCAGAGGAAGTTGGCAAGTTTCCTGTGTTGAACCCAGTCTCGCAATTCGGCTGCACAAATTTCGCGCTTAGGTTGAGGCTTCCATCCGCGAGTATTTCCGGAGGCTGGCAGGGATGCATAGGTTGCGGACCGGCCGCGCCTTCCCCGCAAGCTGAGGCTGGACCGAGAGGACCCACCGGCACTGCATAGAGGCCACCGAAGGAGTTTTTTGCCGCCAGCGTGTTGTTGTAGTCGACTACCGTATAGGGAAGTCCTGTACGGGCGAAAATAGTTCCCGACACTTGCCAGCCGTTGGTTAGCAAATCTGGACCGCGTCCATGTAATGCGGTTTGCAGCGGAAGTTCCCAAACATAACTGGCATTGAAGGAGTGCCGAACGTCGTACTCTGCCGGCCCATAGGCGGCGCGGAGATCAGTACCTTGGGGGTACATCAGACCGACAGAGGTGAAGTCGGTCAGTCCGCCATTGGAGAATTCATCAAATGCGTGGCTGTATGTGTAATTGGCCTGAAACAATCCTTTGCCCCAATGCGACTGGTGATGTTGAAAAGACGCCACTAGCCCGTTGTAGTTGGAGGTTGCGCCCCAAACGTACTCCGTGACCGCGCCAAACCGAGCGTCAGCGCATGGTGGAACCGGCGGGCTGGCGCAAAGCGCCGGCGGCAGCGAGCCGAAGCCGAAGGCATTTGCGTTTACGTTCTGAACGAGCTCATGAATCCCGTGATGTCCGACATAACCGATGTTCACCGAGGTCTCGCTCCCGAACCCCTGTTGCATCTGCAGGTTCCAGCGTTGGTACTGTGGCGAGTGCGCTTGCCGCCCGGGCAGAGTCAGACTCGGAGGCGAGAAGTTGGGTCCAAAATCCGGTAGCGACTCGCCCGCAAAAAAACCAGTCACAAACGCGGCGTTCGAGGCCTTTGCATCCTGGAACAAGTTGGTACGTTCGTTTGGTGTCAGGTTGTCTCCGAGAACCGAGTATGAATTTAACAGCGGGGGATTTCCGGAGAGCGAGACCACGAGGTTGCCAGGTACGGGGTCATAGAAAAGGCCGATCCCACCACGGATTACTGTGTTCCGCCCAACCCCAAAGGGCTGCCAGGCAAAACTGAGTCGAGGTGCCCACACGATCTCGTCTGTTCTGTCGAACTCCTGTTTTTGATTGATCGCTATGGCCACGTTGTAGGGCTGATCCGGGTCGTGATTTATCGATTCGAATGGTCCACGCGTGCGTGCAAAACAGCTGCGCTGACAGATGGGATTGGATTGATGATCTGCGCGAATGGCAAACGTCAGCGTCAGATTTGGTCTCGCGTGCCACTGGTCCTGAGCATAGAGTCCAAGGCTGTAGAAATTGATGCGCTCGGAAATCTGATTCGTGAATGTTTGTGTCAGTTTTGTGAAATCTGTATTTGGCGAAGCAGGGTCTACTCCACCGTCAAAGAAGGCGGTCAGGGTTTGAGGAATCAGTGTGCCAAGAGTGTTGTTTTGGTAAAAAGTCCCGGTCCAATAGATTCGTTCAAAAGCTGCACCCCAACCAAGAGTGTGCTTGCCATGGTTCCACATGAGATCTTGAGAGAGCTGATATTGGGTGTTCGACCTTCCTTGGGGAGAGCTGAAGCTGCTATTGAATGGACCCAGGCTGGCGAACGTATTAATGACGCCGAAATTCAGCGTCATCGGAAAATCTGCAAGAGCCTGAGAAGCGTGGTCCAACTGCGCGAGGCCCGAAAAATAACTCCCTGCGAGCAGAGATTGGCTCGAAGTAGACGAATCGAAAGTGTGTGTCTCGATGATTTGTCCCTGCCACCAGGGTTGACTGAAACTTGCGTTGAACACTGAGCTGATCGGGTCAGCATAGAAATGGTTTCTTCCCCCGTCATGCTGAATCCGCACGAAGGCACGATCGCTATTGCCCGCGTTCCAATCAATACGCCCAGAAGTCAGTGTCTCATTTACTCGCTGGCTGGGGGAGTATAGGAAGTATCTTGTGCAAGGTCCGCCGTCCGGCAGAGCGAACTCCCCACCACATCCATTTCCTCCACCGGGAACACCGGGATGGGAACCAGGGGCTCCCGCTGCGGAGTTGTAAAGACCGAAGATCTGCTTATAGAACAAATCGGTCTCTGAACCCTGACCAAATCTTTTATCGTTCTCGATGTTAGTGACGGTCGCCGCTTCGAAATCCAGGCTCGGGATCTGCACAACATTGATTGAAGGGAGTAGTATGCGTAGTCCCTCGTTGTCGAAGAAGAAGAATAATTTCTCCTTAATAATCGGGCCGCCGAAAGAGCCCGCCCACTGATTCGCGATGTCAAACGGGCGAGGTTGACCGAATGCGTTACTGATCCAGTTATTGGCATTTAGCACGCTGCCGTTCCAGAAGTACTCCGCATTGCCATGAAAATGGTTGCTGCCCGACTTGGTGATGAAATTTATGTTCGCTCCGGCCGCACCTCCGAACTGACCGGAGTAGCCAATTGTGACGATAGTAGCCTCTTGAATCTGGTTCTGGCCTAGCAGCATATTGCTGGGCCCCGCCACGTTCGTGGCTGAGCCATTGTCATTCAGGTCCATCCCGTCCATGGTGAAAAGATTTGACGTGCCAGGCATGCCCAAAACTGAAAAGTTCCCGTTACCGTTCCCCGCAAAGTCGGTGTTCATGACCACGCCCGGAGCGGTTTGAGCAACGTACGTGATGTCATTACCGGGATTGGGAACTTCGGCAATTTGCTCTGGAGTCATTGTCACCGAGACATCACCGTTTTCGGTTTGGAGCTGGGGTGCTTCACCAGTCACGGTTATTTCACTGCTCGTTGCTGCAATTTCGAGCGAGACATTCAGTGTGCCCGGAGAACCCAGCAATACGCTCACGCTCCGTGTCTCTTCCTGAAAACCACTGTGCATCACGGTGAGCGTGTATCTGCTGGGCGCCAAGAAGAAGAAGCGGTATACCCCGTCACCATCTGTCTTCGCACTTTGCACCGTTCCCTTGGCGGTGTCCCTGACCTCGACGCGCGCATCGGGCACCACCGCATGGCTGGGATCAGTTACGACACCGGTCAACCCACCAGAGGCCGTTGTTTGAGCGCTCACCTTATTTGCGGGGGAAGCCATGGCGAGAAGGGCAGCGAGAAGCATTACCGAAATCGGCCGCAATCGCATCGAGCACCCCACGAGATTCGACCAGGCAAAGCCCGAGATAACGCAGGATGGAATGATACCCCTATTCGCCAGCACGGTCTTAGAAATCGTTAGTGTGCCGGGCGCTTTCCGTTCGGGCACGTGAGGCTGGCCGCGCAAGCGCCCTCTCCGCTGATTGCGCGGATGATGAACGGAGAGAAGAAATCAACAATCCTCAGCTTGGCAACACAGAAATGTGTGATTTTGCGGGATCGGAGCTGCCCAAATAGAAGGAGTAAGTGACGGGAGGCGCTTGATCGGAAGATCGGCGAGCCCGGGGAGAATGGCGAAAAAGTAGTCTCGCACCGGGAGTTTCATCCTGCGGCAGCTCTCCACGACCGAGAGAATCGCCGCAACCTTGGCTCCCGCCCGCGGACTGCCTATGTGCATCCAGTTCTTTCTAGTATCGAAATATTTCGATACTCGAAATTATGTTCACTCCCGGATTATGTGCACCCCTGAGGGAAAGAAGTGCATGATTCCGCAGGCTGACGGTCTGTTCAGTCCAGGGACACCCCGCTGCCGCTGCGCATAAGAAGAGGATGTTCTGCTGTGGACTCTGTGCTTGTCCACGGGAGGACAACATGTTTATCCCTGCTTATCGTGACAGTCTTAGATCGAGTGTTCTGAGACACAGCGCCGACGCCTATGTCGGCTATTTGAAACATCACCAGTATTGCCCGGCAACGATTCGCGCCTAC
>Ga0208820_1000612_pt1 | contig 24179 bp, 19 predicted proteins | sample June2015DPH_16_5_FD_184713 | JGI IMG/M metagenome (GOLD analysis project Ga0208820, IMG submission 184713) | Peatland microbial communities from SPRUCE experiment site at the Marcell Experimental Forest, Minnesota, USA - June2015DPH_16_40... | ecosystem: Environmental > Terrestrial > Soil >...
CCTTTACGCTGCAACCAAGAATCTGTCACACTGGCCACTGATCACTAGCCACTGACCACTGATCCCATGGGCAAAATCCACGTTCTCCCCGAAAGAGTTGCCAACCAGATCGCCGCCGGCGAGGTGGTCGAGCGTCCCGCGTCGGTGGTGAAGGAACTGCTGGAGAACGCGCTGGACGCCGGTTCTACCCGCATTCGCATTCAGGTCGAGGCGGGCGGGAAGAAGCTGATCCAGCTCACCGACAACGGCTGTGGCATGGTGCGCGACGATGCCATGCTGGCCTTCGAGCGCCACGCCACCTCAAAAATAAAAGACACCGACGATCTGCTGAACATTTCGACTCTCGGATTCCGCGGCGAGGCGCTGCCCTCCATCGCTTCAGTTGCCCGGCTCCATCTCGAAACCCGCGCCGAAGAAGAAGCGGCCGGCACGGTCCTAGAAATTAACGGCGGCAAGATCATCCGCGTGGAAGAAGCGGGGCTACCGCTGGGAACTTCGATCACGATTCGCGACCTCTTCTTTAATACGCCGGCGCGCAAGAAGTTTCTGCGATCCGAATCGACCGAACTCTCCCATATCGCGTCGCTCGTAACCCACTATGCTCTCGCGCATCCGGAAAAGCATTTCGAGTTGCACTCGGCAACGAATGCCTTGCTGGTGGCGCCGCCCGTCGCCGGCCATCGCGAGCGCGTGTACCAGGTTTTCGGGCGCGAGACCCTCGACCAACTGATTCCGCTAGCGGCGCTCCAGCCGCTGGAGCGCATCGGCTTGCCCCAGCCTCCTCCGTGGCGCCGTAGCGCGGACACGTGTGGCGCGGGCGCCCCCGCCCGCGGAGCGCCGTCTTCCTCTTCAGCGGAATCGCGCATAGCCAATTTCGGTGAAGTGCGTCTGCATGGTTTTGTTTCTAAGCCGGAAATTCAGAAGCTCAATCGCAATTCGATCTTCATTTTCGTGAACGGGCGGCTGATTCGCGACCGTCTCATTCAACATGCGATCACCGAGGCGTACCGCAACATTTTGCCGCCGACGGTGTATCCGGTGGTCTTGCTTTTTATTGAAATGCCGACGGCCGAAGTGGATGTGAATGTGCATCCCTCGAAGACCGAGGTGCGTTTCCGCCAGCAGACGGTGATTCACGATTTCGTCCGAGAGTCGATACGGGCCGCGCTGATGAAAGCACGTCCGGTGCCGCAGTTCCTGACGGAGATCGGCGCGCAGCCAACCGCCAGTCCTGGCCTCAGCAGTCCCAACCTCAGCCATACTGCGATCAGCCAGGGCGCGACTGGCGCTAGTTTGCAGCGCGCGCCGTGGCGCGACTTGTACGAGCCAGGAACGGAGACGGCGGGCGGGTTCGCGCTGCAAGCCCCACCAGTTCCCGCGGCGACGGCGCGCTTCGAATTTGCGGGAGGAATTGCCGTCGAGGCGAACGCAGCGCTATCGCTGGCCCGAGCGCCCGAGGCAACGGGCGTTCCCCAGCCCGACGCCCAGCAGACGATTCCCGATCACGGCTGCGCGCCGCCGATCGCGCAAAATAACGAGCCCCAAACGGCGCCGACTCTCGAATCGCTCCGCACGCTGCGCCCCTTAGGCCAGATTAGAAATTCATTCATTCTTGCGGTCAACGAAGACGGGCTTTGGATCATCGATCAACATGTAGCCCACGAGCGCGTACTGTTCGAACGAATCCTGCGGCAACGTTCGGCGCAGCAGGTCGAGAGCCAGCGTTTGCTCATGCCTCTGGTCATCGAACTGACTCCCGCACAGCAGGCGATCTTCAGCGACATTGCCGAAGAACTTGCGCACAATGGTTTTGAGGCGGAACCCTTCGGCGCACGCAGCGTGGCGGTGAAGATCGCGCCGGCGGGCGTGGACGCGGCGCAGATCGAGCACATGCTGAACGAAATCTTCGAGCAGCTCACCCGCGAAGAGCAGGCCATCAATCTGGACGCGGTGCGAACCCGTATCGCGGCCTCGATCGCATGCCACGCCGCCATCAAAGTCAACATGCCACTCGAGCAGAACAAGATGGAGTGGCTGCTAGCGGAACTGGCAAAAACCGAGCATCCCATGAGCTGCCCACACGGTAGGCCGGTAGTGCTGCGCTATTCCATGCAGGATATTCAGAAGGCATTCAAGAGAATCTAGGACGCTCGCTTTTCGCGGTTCGCTGTTCGCCAAGAGCAGGAAGCGAGTAGCGCAAAGCGAACAGCGATCAGCCAACAGCGAAAAGCTGTGTTCTAATCGAAATCATGACCGGCGCGGAACTTCTCCAGGCTCGCATGCACAAATGGCGCCTCGACGGCCAGCCCGTGTGCACTCTCGATGAGGCGCGCGCCTTCCTCGAGTCGGTGGGATTTTGCCTGATGTATCCCATGCGCCCCGCGGCTCTGTTGCCGACTTTCATCGGAGCCTGGGTGGGCGCGGATGACAACCTGCCTACGCGCCAGCACGCCTACGCCGATCCGCGGGCCAGAGAAGCGACCGAGTTGATGGTGCGCGCCCTGCGCGACAAGGCAGCTTACGAGGCTCCGCTATTTGACGAGAACAACGCATTCTTGCTGGCCGCCTCTGTGTTTCCTTATTTTTATGCGCTCGTGGGCGAGCGCAACCCGAAGCAGCCGCCCGCCACCGGGCCGCGCTCTCCCTATTCGCCGCTGGCCTGTGACGCTTTCGAAATCATCCGCCGCCGTGGGCCGATTTCGAAAACGAAACTGGGCGAGATGCTGGGCGGTTCGCTTTCGAACGCCGGGCTCGATCGCGGGTTGAGCGAACTGTGGGCTAAACTGCGCATCACGCGCGTCGATTACACGGTGGAGGAAGGCTCGGTGTGGGACGAGTTGTCGCGCTGGGCGCCGGATGTTGTGTGCGAGGGCGTCGGCATTTCTGTGCCCGAAGCGCTCTCGGCTCTGGTCTCGAAATATCTGGACTGCGTGGTCGCCGTGGAAGAGGGAGAGGTCGAAAACTTCCTCGCAAACTTCGTCCCACGGACGCGCGTAAAAGAAGCAATCCACGCCTTGCTCTCGGCGCGCGAACTGAGCTTTGTATATGTCGGGAGCAAGTCGCTGCTGCAGGTAACTCCCCCAAAACAAGCCTACGTGCCCAAGCCCCGCCCCGAGCGGGTGGGCTGATAAGGTGGTGTGGGGACGGGCGCCCTCGCCCGTCCAAGCCGTGCGAAGCGCGGCTCGCTGATTAGGCCTGCGTCCCCTGTGGTGAAGCTCTCCCGCGCAAAAGTGTACAATTCTCAGTTCGCCCAATGCACCCCGCCCAATGACCGATCCCTCCCAGCGCAAACTCATCATCGCCATAGACGGCCCCGCCGGAGCCGGCAAGAGCACCATCGCCTCCCGCCTGGCGCGCAAACTCGGCTACGTGAACCTGGAAAGCGGTGCGATGTATCGCGCTCTGGCGCTGCGCGCCATCGAGTGGGACGCCTCGTTCGACGACGAGGCCGCACTGCTGAAGATGGCGCAGGATTCGCGCATTACTCTCGATCGCTCCATCGGCGGCAATCGTGTGCTCGTCAACGGAAAAGACGTTTCCGAGCGCATTCGCGAGCGCGATGTGAGCGAGGCGGCGTCGCGCGTCTCGGTGCATCCCAAGGTGCGGGAGTGGATGGTGGCGCGGCAGCGCGAGATGGGCATCGGCGGCGGAATTGTGATGGAGGGCCGCGACATTGGAACAAAAGTTTTTCCCGATGCCGATTTAAAGATTTTTCTCGACGCCGATCCCGTGATTCGAGAGCAGCGCCGTCTCGACCAGCAGAAGGTGAAGGGCGCACCGGCCGAGGCGATGGCTGCGGAACTCCGCGAGCGCGACCGGCGAGACCGTACCCGCGCGGCTTCACCGCTCGTGGCCGCCGAGGATGCCGTGGTGCTCGACTCGACGAATATGAGCGAGGACGAAGTAGTCGATCGAATCGAGGAGTTAGTCGAGCAGCGATTGGCAGCGAGCCGCTAAGGGTTTGCGCTCGCGACGAAAAACCCCGCTCAACTGGAGCGGATCCCGCAGAATTTACCGGGAAGGCGTGCTGGTCGCCAACTACACGGCGCCGCGGACGAACTCCCATCCCGCCGAGGTCACGCCTCACCGGAGTCACTTCGAAAGCAACGCTCCGTTGCCGTATAATCAAAAGTACTGTGCTCAAATATTCAATTGTAGTTCCCCTCCACAACGAACAGGAGAACGTCACCGATCTGTACGCGCGGCTTAAGTCCGTGATGGAAGCGAGCGGTGAGACCTTCGAGATGGTGCTAGTCGATGACGGTTCGATCGACGGCACATTCAATCTGCTGCGTGAAATTGCCGCCGTTGACAGCCGCGTGACCGTCGTCAAGCTGCGCCGCAATTTTGGTCAGACTGCCGGCCTCGCGGCTGGATTCGACCACGCCCGCGGCGAATACATCATCGCCATGGACGGCGACTTGCAACACGATCCTGCCGACATCCCGTTGTTCCTCGAAAAAATTGCCGAGGGCTACGACATCGTCAGCGGCTGGCGCAAGAATCGCGTCGACAATTTCTGGCTGCGCCGCATCCCGTCGCGCTGCGCCAACTGGCTCATGGCCAAATTGAGCGACGTCGACATCCACGACTTCGGCACCACTTTTAAAGCCTACCGCCGCGAAATCCTGGGGCAGATTCCGCTTTACGGAGAGCTTCACCGCTTCATCCCCGCGCTGGCTTCATGGCACGGCGCGTCGATCATCGAAGTGCCCATTAAGAACGTGAACCGGGAACGCGGGAATTCGCATTACGGAATCTCCCGCACCTTCCGCGTCTTCTTCGATCTCATCACCATTCGTTTCCTGCTCAAATATCTTTCCCGCCCGTTGCATTTTTTCGGCACGGTTGGGATGTTCAGCATTTTTGCGGGCAGCGCCGTTTCCTTCTGGCTCGTCCTGGAGAAGGTATTGCACCACACCGACATCATGTACCAGCACGGCCCGCTGATGCTGTTCTCCGCCGTGTTGTTGCTGGCGGGCCTGAACATGCTCGCCGTCGGCCTGCTCGGAGAAATGCAGGTGCGCCATTATCACGAGCCCGCGCAGCGCGCCCCGTACTCCGTCGATCGCATCCTGCGCGCCCAGAGCGAAGAGAGCACCATCTCGGAATGATTGCAGAGGTCAGAAGTTAGATTGCAGAGGTCAGAGGTCAGATTGCAGAGGTGAAGATCTCCAGGCGGAGACTTTGATTTTTACTTCTGCAATCTGACCTCTTACCTCTGACCTTATCGACCTCTGACCTCCTCCGACGCGTTATAATTTCAACCGCCGCCATGCCCACAACTACTCAGCATGAATTACGTCTAGCCAGCCGGATGTCGCGGCTCGGAACCGAGACCGCCTTTGAAGTCCTGAACCGCGCCCGCGCCCTCGAAAAGAAGGGCAAAGAAATCATTCACCTCGAAATTGGCGAACCCGACTTCGACACCCCTGCCAATATCATCGAGGCCGGCGTCGACGCGCTTTACATGGGATGGACTCACTACGGTCCCGCCGCCGGTCTGCCCGACCTGCGGCAGACGATTGCCGACTACGTCAGCCGCACCCGCAATGTCCCGGTTTCGAGCGAGGAAGTCGTCGTGGTCCCAGGCGGCAAGCCTATTATTTTCTTCACAATCCTGGCACTTATTGAGGCCGGAGATGAGGTCATCTATCCCAATCCCGGCTTCCCCATCTACGAGTCCATGATCAATTATTCGCTCGGCAAGGCGATTCCCATTCGGCTCCGCGAAGAGCGTGACTTTTCCGTCGATGTAAAAGAACTGGCCTCGCTGATTTCCGACCGCACCAAGTTAATCATCCTGAACTCGCCGCACAACCCAACCGGGGGCACGCTCACCAAAAAAGACGTTCTCGAAATAGCCGAGGCCATCGGCGACCGCAACATCCTCATTCTTTCGGACGAAATCTACAGCCGCCTCATCTTCGAAGGCGAGCACTTCTCCATCATGAGCGTACCCGGCTTCAAAGAGCGCACCATTCTGCTCGACGGCTTCTCCAAAACCTACGCCATGACCGGATGGCGCATGGGCTACGGCGTGATGCGGCCCGACCTGGCCGTGCCCATCGCGCGCCTCATGACCAACTCGACCTCCTGCACCGCCAGCTTCACCCAGGTTGCCGGAATTGCAGCGCTGCGCGGCGACCAGTCCTCGGTCGACAAAATGTGCGCTGAATTCAAGCGCCGCCGCGACGCCTTCGTCACCGGCCTGAACAAGATCAAAGGCTTCTCGTGCCGCATACCGAAGGGCGCATTCTACGTGTTTCCGAACATCACCAAAACCGGCTGGCCGTCGAAGAAACTGGCCGACGCACTGCTCGAAGAGGCTGGAGTAGCCTGCCTCTCCGGCACCGCCTTCGGCGAATACGGAGAAGGCTATCTCCGCTTCAGCGTAGCCAACTCGCTCGAGAACCTGAACACGGCCTTGGCAAAAATCGAAGACTGGGTAGGGAAGAACCTCCGCTGAAACAAAGTGGAGAGCCAGGCGTCCCGCCCGTCAGGACGGGCGAGGACGCCCGTCGCTCCACCGTGTGAATTCCCTAGAGACTCTGCGACCTCCGCGATCCCTCAGCGATCTCTGCGTTAAGGATTCTTTCATGTCCTTAAACCTAGCCGGCCCGATTTAGTGTAAAATTTCGCCGCTATGACAAACATCGACAAGCACCCCGCCGGCTCTTTCTGCTGGATTGAACTCCACACCACCGACCAATCTGCCGCCAAGAACTTCTACGGCTCTCTCTTCGGCTGGGAAGCCCATGACAACCCGATGGGCCCGAACGATTTTTACACCGAATTCAAACTCCAGGGCCGCGAAGCCGCCGCCGCATGCACGCTGCGTCCCGACGAGCGCACGCAGGGCGCGCCTCCGTACTGGATGATTTACATCACCGTCGAGAACACCGACGCAGCCGTCACCAAGGCGCAGCAGCTAGGCGGCAAAATTCTTGCCCCAGCGTTCGACGTTATGGATGCCGGCCGCATGGCAGTCATCCAGGATCCCACCGGCGCGGTTTTCTGCGTATGGCAGGCGAACAAGAACGCCGGAATCGGGATTGCCGCAGTCCACGGCACGCTGTGCTGGGCCGATCTAAGCACTCCCGACGTAAAACGCGCCTCTGACTTTTACTCGGGTCTTTTCGGATGGCAGGTCACAGCCGATCCAAAAGATACCTCCGGATACCTGCACATCAAGAACGGCGAACATTTCATCGGAGGCGTTCCGCCCTCAAAGTATCGCCAGCCTGGAACGCCGCCGCACTGGCTAGCCTACTTCCTGGTGGATGACGTGGATGTTGCGGCATCGAAGGCCAAACAGATGGGCGCCAATTTCTATGTTCCGCCCATGACGATGGAAGGAGTCGGCCGCATGTCAGTGATCGCCGACCCGCAAGGCGCGGTGTTCTCCATCTTCAAATCAGCGCGCTAGATCGGATTCAATGTTTCCGTAGCCCGGCTCGTGTGGGGACGGGCGCCGTCGTCCGTCCAAGCCGAGCGCAGCTCGGCAGTTGCCAGGTCACCGCAACTCCGGATTCGCTATCGGCGTGCGGGCAGAACTCTGCGCGGTTGCTCAAAAAGTTTCCCGGCGTTCTCCGCGTCTCGGCGGTGAAAAATCGGCCGCTCGGGCGGGAGTGCGTCACACGTCACCCCCGCCTGTGACCCCGCTCACTGAACCCCGCGCCCCAGCCCGTTACGCTCATGCTGTAAGCGTATGCGCCGTTTCCTGCCCCGCCCAACACGCGGCGTAAGCGAAGGAGCCACCCCATGTCTATTCAAAATTCGACCACCGGCGAAGTTCTGCGTTCCTACAGCATCGAAGAACTGAAACAGCAGGCTACCTTGATGAGGGGCTACGACCTCGCCGCCCTGTGCGCAGCTACATCCGGACACGCCGGCGGCACGCTCTCCATCATGGACATCGCCGCCGCACTCTACCTTCGCGTAGCCGACCACGATCCCAAGAATCCCAACTGGCCCGACCGCGATCGCATCGTCTGGTCGACCGGCCACAAAGCGCCCTGCCTCTATCTCGGCCTAGCCTTCGCCGGTTTCCATCCAATAGAAGATGTCGCGCTCCTGCGCAAGCTCTATTCGCCCTATCAGGGCCATCCGCACTGGCTAAAACTGCCAGGCGTCGAAGTTTCCACCGGATCGCTAGGCCAGGGTCTAAGCATAGCCGTAGGCATCGCGCTAGCCGCCAAGCTAGATAAGAAGAATCACCGCGTCTTCTGCATCATGGGAGACGGCGAGCAGCAGGAAGGTCAGATCTGGGAAGCCGCGATGGAAGCGGGCCACTTCAAGCTAGACAATCTGGTCGGCATCATCGATCGCAACCGCCTCCAAATCGACGGCTGGGTAAAAGACGTAATGAACGTCGAGCCCCTCGAAGATAAATATCGCAGCTTCGGATGGGAAGTCCTAACCATCGACGGCCACGACATGAAGCAGGTAGTCGAGGCGCTGGAGAATGCCAAAGCAAAAGCCGGCTCCGGCAAACCCACGGTAATCATCGCCGACACCGTAAAAGGCAAAGGCGTCAGCTTCATGGAAAACATTGCCGGATGGCACGGCAAAGTGCCCAACGTTGAAGAGTTAAATAAAGGATTGAAGGAATTAGGACTCGAAGGCCAGATCCCAGTCGAGCAACTTTTCGCTCACGCCAAGCAATATCAAGCCGAGGTCGACCGCAAACTAGAAGCCAAGATGCCCAAGTTTCACCGCAACTACTGGTGGAACGCCGCCGAAAATATGAAGGTCCAAATGAAGCCCACCCGCCTAGGCTTCGGCCAGTCGCTAGCCGCGAATGGCGACGATCCGCGCGTAGTCTGCTTCGGCCTGGATATCTCCGGCTCCATCACCATCAGCGAGTTCTACGCCGGCAAACCCGAGCGCAAGGAGCGCTGGATCAGCATGGGCATCGCCGAGCAATCCGCCACCTCGGCCGCCGCCGGACTAGCCAAAGAAGGCAAGCTCCCCGTCTTCGGCACCTACGCAACCTTCGCCGCCGCCCGCAATCTCGACCAGATCCGCACCTCGATCTGCTATGGCAACTTCAACGTCCTGATCGCCGGAGCCCACGGCGGCGTCAGCGTCGGTCCCGATGGCGCGACGCACCAAGCCCTCGAAGACCTGTTCGCCATGTGCGGACTGCCCAACATGAACGTGGTCGTCCCGTGCGACATGGTCGAAACCCGCAAAGCCACCGACTATCTGCTGCTAAAGCACGTCGGTCCGAAATACATCCGCTTCGCCCGCGAGGCCACGCCCATCGTCACCGACGAAAAAACGCCGTTCGTCTTCGGCAAAGCCAACGTGATTCGCCTGCGTGGCGAGGCTGCGAATTTCATCGAAGCCTTCGAGACCAAACTGGAATCCGAATACCGCAACGAGCGCGAAGACCTCACCATCATCGCCTGCGGTCCCATGGTGCCCGAGGCCATGCGAGCCGCCTGGATCCTGAAGCAGGATTTCGGTTACGAAACCCGAGTCCTAAACATGCACACCCTAAAGCCGCTCGACACCGAAGCCATCGTGCGAGCCGCTCGCGACACCAGCGTAGTCCTGACCGCCGAAGAGCACCAGATCGGCGCGCTGGCGTGGCCAGTCGCAAGCGCCATCACCGAGTCGCCCGCGCTCTATGGCATCCCCACCATCACCGGCGCCATCGGAGTAAAAGACCGCTTCGGAGATTCCGGCGCTCCCTGGGAGTTAATCAAGGAGTTCGAAGTCTCCGCCGAACACATAGCCGCCAAAGCAGTGGAACTGATCGGCGTAAAGAAGGCCCGCAGCGGGGAGCAGGTGGCGGAGGCGCATTTGGTGGGAACGAAGTAGTTGGAAATGCGCAGGTGATGTATACTGTACATCATGAAGCGCACGCAGCTATACCTTGACGACGATCTCTGGACCGCTCTGCACAATCGAGCCCGCAACGAGAAAACGACCATTTCCCATTTAGTGCGCCAAGCCGCACGAGAGCGCTATCTGGGCAATTTAGATGAGCGCCGACAGGCCATGCTTGCTTTCGTGGGAATCAGGAAGGATCGTAAGGATTTGCCCGACTCTACCGAAGAATACGTGCGCAGCCTGCGGCGTGATACTCGGCTGGAGAGGCTTGGGAAGCGGTGACGGTCCTGGTCGATTCCGACGTTCTTATCGAGGTTTCTCGCGAGCGGAATCACGATATCTTATCCCGATGGACGCAACTGGCAGAATCCGGTAGCGCAATTTTGTGTTCGCCGGTAAGTTCCGCAGAACTCTGGGCAGGAGCGTTACCGCGCGAGCATGAGGCGACTGCCAAGCTATTCCGCACTCTTGTTTGCGTCCCCATCGACTATGAGACTGGCCGCCGAGCGGGCGATTATCTCCGTCAATATGGTAAGAGTCACGGCCTGCAAATAACTGACGCGCTGATTGCCGCGGCCGCAGTGTTGAATCGTGCTGAGTTGTGGACGCGCAACCGCAAGCACTATCCGATGAAAGAGCTGTCGTTTTACTGAACGTCCCGCCTTCGCCGTAACCAAGATTTTCCGGTTTGCCTGAGAGTCGATCCCAATGGTACAACCCTCCCGAGGCCCTCGCTCGTGAAAAAGTTAGCCGTTGTCTCGCTCCTTGCTTTCTCCTCGCTGCTCGTTGTCTTCGTGATCGCCCGCGCCGCCGACCATTCGCGCCGAATCAACCTGCCGACCAGCAAGAGCCTGACCCTCCCCGTCCCCGGCTACCTCGCGCGCACCAACAGTTTCCCCGCCACCATCGCCCTCAGCCCCGACGGCCACTATGCCGCGCTCCTCAATCAGGGATACGGCACGCAAGAAGCCGGAGCGCGCCAGTCGATCGCCATTCTCGATCTCAGCAACAATCAACTGCAGGACTTCCCCGACGACCGCCTGAGCGACGACTATTCCACGCCCCAGAGTTATTTCATCGGCCTGGCGTTTTCGAGCGACGCAAAACATCTCTACGCCTCAATCGGCTCCATCACCGACCCCACCGGCCAGAAGCCAAAGAGCACCGGCAACGGCATCGCGGTATACAAATTCGCGGACGGACAGATCACTCCCGACCGCTTCATCAAGATACCGCCCCAGCCCATCGCCGAAGGCAAAGAGATAGCGTTCGGCCTGCGCAAAACTCCCACCGGAACCGCAATCCCATACCCCGCAGGCCTAGCTGTCTTGCCCGCGGCAAACAGCGAAATGGAGCGACGGGCGTCCTCGCCCGTCCCTTTCGCGGGCGATCGATTGCTCGTGGCCAACAATCTTTCCGACAACGTGGTGCTGCTAGATGTCAACTCTGGAAAAATTGAAAAATCTTTCGATTTAAGCCGCAGCCGTTATATTCCCAGCGTGTATCCGTACACGGTGGTCGCCAATAAAGCCGGAACGAAAGCGTGGGTCAGCTTGTGGAACACCTCATCGGTCGCGGAACTGAATCTTGAAACAGGAAAAGTCTCGCGCTGGATTGATGTAATGAAACCTGTCGAGGCCGTCGCGCCCAGTGGACACCCAACCGCAATGGCTTTAAGCCCGGACGAGGAGACACTCTACATCACTTTCGCAAACGCTGACGCCCTGGCTGAGATCCATGTGAAATCCGGAAGCGTCTTCATCCCCTATCGCACCAACGACAGAAACTACGGATCTATGCTCCGAAGGGACCCCGGGTCTGTGCTCCAGGCCATCGCTGTCTCGCCGGACGGAAAATATCTCTTCGCCGCTGCCGGAGCGCTCGACGCAATCGCTGTGTTCAAGGTCAAAGATTTGCAGGAATGTACGAAAAACTGCGCCCTTACAAATGCGCTTGGACTCGCTCTTCCCATCGATTTCATCCCCACCGAGTGGTATCCCAGCGCCCTAGCCATCGCCGGCAGCGATCTCCTAATCGCCACCGCCAAAGGAGAAAGCAGCGGCCCGAACAACATGCAGAACGCGCTAAGGGGTGGCGAGCGCAAAAGAAAAGAGCATCCCTACATTCCCACTCTGATCGGTGGCTCCATCCAACGCCTAAGCCTGGCCGACATCGACAAGAATCTAGCCGCCTACACGCACCAGGTAGAAGAAGACAACCTCGTCCACTCCGACGGAGGCAAGTTAGCGTTCGCCGGCGGAAGCAATCCCATCCGCCACGTGATCTACGTGCTGAAGGAAAACCGCACCTACGATCAAATCCTGGGCGACTTGCCCATAGGCGATGGCGACCCATCGCTAACCATGTACGGCAAAGACATCACGCCCAACCAGCACAAGCTGGCCCTGCAATTCGGAGTGCTCGACAATTTCTACGACAGCGGCGAAGTTTCCGGAGACGGACACCTCTGGTCCACAGCCGCCACCACCTCCGACTACAACGAAAAGACCTGGCCCATCGGCTATCGCAACAAAGAGCGAACCTACGACTTCGGCGGCAGCGTGGCCGAGGAATTTCCGCTCGAGCAGGGAATCCCCGACGTCGACGACCCCGCCACCGGCTTCCTCTGGGACAACCTCGCCCGCCGCAACCTCAGCTATCGCATCTACGGAGAATTCATCGCCGCCGTATGGTGCAAAAGTGAAAAAGCGCATTCGCCGGCGGCAGGAGTCCCATGGGCCTCGACGGCAACCTGCCCAGTCGCGGAAATCAATAAAGGAGAGCCGCTACCGCCGAACGTCGGCAATCCACCGGGTGGGCCGAGCCCGTGGACGTGGGCAATTCCGCAGATCAAGCGCACGCGTCCCCTGAAAGCCGCGCTGCGCGATCACTACGACCCGCTCTTTCCAGATTTCCAAACCGATTATCCCGACCAACTCCGCGCCGACGAGTTCCTGCGCGAATTTGCTGGGTTTGTGAAAGCAAAGGGAACCGCGCAAGAACTTCCGCAGTTCATCCTGCTTTATCTTCCCGACGATCATACCGGAGGCACGCGTCCCGGCAAGCCCACGCCGCAGGCTTCGGTAGCCGATAACGATCTCGCGGTGGGGCGCGTAGTCGATGCTGTCTCCCACAGCCCCTACTGGGACGACACCGCCATCTTCGTGGTTGAGGACGACGCCCAGGACGGCGCCGATCACATCGATGCCCATCGATCCATCGCCTTGGTCATCAGCAAGTACGCGCCGCACCCGCCGCAAACGTTCGTGGATCATAGCTTCTACACGACCGTCAGCCTGGTCCACACCATGGAAGCTCTACTCGGCCTGCCGCCGATGAATCTGTTCGATGCGCACGCCCCGCTCATGTCACCGCCGTTCTCCGGCCCGGGAACGCAGCCGCCGTTCCACGCCGACGAGAAGAATCTGCGCAGCGGGCTCATCTATAAAGTGAACCAAAAGAACGCGCCAGGCGCAAAAGAATCGTCGCAAATGAATTTCTCCAGGCCCGATGCGGCCGGTGCGAAAAAGCTAAATGCGATCCTCTGGCAAGATGCCAAAGGCGACGTCCCGATGCCAACCAGAGAGCGCAGACCCTGAAAGCATCACGTAGGGACGGACGCATTCGTCCGTCCCAAGGAGCGCAGCTCCGCAAAGCCGCCGCAAGCTAAGCTACAATTTGCCAGTGGAATCCCCGATCGTATGCACCAACCTGCGCAAGACCTACGACGGCAAAGTCGAAGCCGTCCGCGGCCTCAGCCTGCAAATCGAAGCCGGCCAGTGCTTCGGGTTGCTAGGCCCCAACGGAGCAGGGAAGACCACCACCATAGAAATCCTCGAAGGTCTGCTAGCGCCCACCTCCGGAGAAGTCCGCATCTTCGGCCACACCTGGAACGACAACCCGCGCCGATTGCGCGAGTGGATCGGCATCTCGTTGCAAGAAACGCGTCTCTCAGAAAAATTAACCGTCCGCGAAACCATCGAACTCTTCGCCAGCTTCTACAGCGAACCGCGCCCCGCCGATGACATCCTCGAAGAACTCCAACTAACCGAGAAATCCGACGCCTGGGTAGGCAAGCTCTCCGGAGGCCAGAAACAGCGCCTAGCCGTAGCCACCGCTCTAGTAGGCAATCCGCGGATCCTATTTCTCGACGAGCCCACCACCGGACTCGATCCCCAAAGCCGCCGCCAGCTCTGGGACATCATCCGCGTCTTCCAGAAAAAAGGTGGCACCGTGCTACTCACCACGCATAACATGGACGAAGCCGAACGCCTCTGCGACCAACTCGCCATAGTCGATCACGGCCAGATCATAGCCGAAGGCACTCCCGCCGACCTCATCGACCGCCTCGGCGGCCATCACGTGGTCGAGTTCCAAGTGGGGACAGTGGAGCGACGGGCGTCCTCGCCCGTCCCACAGAGCGCGATGCACGGCGCTGCATCGGCGATTGGCCGCGGCGGAAATGGCAACGAGCATACCGGCGCCGCTAGCGACGACAACGTCAACCTAGACCGTTGGCGATCGCTGCCCAGCGTGGAGTCCGTCCGTCGCGAGGATTCAACCGTCCTCCTAAGTGTCCGCGAGCCGCACCTAACTATCCCCGCTCTTCTGGATGCGGTAACCAACGACGGCCATCAACTCGAACACCTCAGCACGCGCCAGGCCAGCCTCGAAGACGTCTTCGTGCAACTCACCGGCCGCCATCTGCGAGAAGACTAAATGGCAACCACAGAAACCCACGCGCCCAACCTCCACGCTGATAAGAATCGGCAGCCGCAACCCATCCCACCCGTGCGCCGCAGCGGCCGCTGGTCCGGATACCGTCATCTCCTCTGGGCCCGCATCCTCGAACTAAAACGCGAGCCGGAAGTCGTCTTCTGGGTCTTCATTTTTCCGCTGCTGCTCGCGGCTGGACTTGGCATAGCCTTTCGCAACAAGCCCGCGGACATAACGTCGGTAGTAGTGATCGACGGCCCCGGTGCGCAGAAAACGCTAGCCATGCTCCAGACTTCGAATAAAGGTTCGGATAAGAGTTCGGATAAAGGCTCGTACGATAAACGTTCGTCCAGTCACTCCACCGTCCAAACCACCGTGCTCGATCGCGACGCCGCGTTGAAGGCCTTCCACTTCGGCAAGTTCGATCTAGCGATCGAGTCCAACCCCGACGGCAGCTACACGTACTACTACGATCCCGCGCGCCCAGAGAGCGTTCTCTCCCGCGCCGAAATCGACGCCCGGCTCCAATCCGCGGCCGGACGCAAAGATGCGCTAGCCACGTCCGCGCAATCTTCCAGCGAACCCGGCTCGCGCTACATCGACTTCCTCATCCCCGGCCTGCTCGGCATGAACCTGATGAACTCCGGCATGTGGGGAGTAGGCTTCGCGCTGGTAGAAATGCGTCAGCGCAAACTGCTGAAGCGTTTCGTAGCCACCCCCATGCGCCGCAGCGATTTCCTGCTAGCCCTAACCAGCAGCCGCCTGGTCCTGATGGTGATCGAAGTAGGGTTGCTCTTAAGCTTCGGCGTATTAGTTTTTCACATGCCGATGCAAGGATCCATCCTCGCGGTCCTCCTGCTAGGGTCGCTCGGAGCCGTAGCCTTCGGAGGCGTAGGCCTCCTAACCGCCTGTCGCGCGCAAAAAATCGAAACCGTCTCCGGCCTCATCAATGTGGTCATGATGCCGATGTGGATCTTCTCCGGAGTCTTCTTCTCCTACCAAAGATTTCCAGCAATCACCCACCCCTTCATCAAAGCCCTCCCCCTAACCGCCCTCAACGACGCGCTAAGAGCCACCATATTAGAAGGCGCGACGCTAGCCTCCCAATCGGGGCGACTGCTGGTTCTAGCTGTTTGGGGAGGAGTGTCGTTCGTCCTCGCGTTGAGGTGGTTTCGGTGGACGTAAAAGAGCTGTCAGTCTGTCAGCTCTCGGCTCTCAGTCACCCTATCCACAATTGTCATCCTGAGCGGAGCAGGGACTTCACGCGGGGCTTTCTGGTAGCTTTCCTATAGCTTCTCCGGGGTGACTACAAAATGGTTTGGATCAACTTTGACTGGTTGAAATATGAATCGGAGCAGTTTCAGGAGTCGCTGAATCACCGTATCCGCGATGCGTATCTTGCAGCGCATTCGGTGCTCGAAAAGGCATACGGGGAAACAAAAGAAAAGCTGTACGGAGAGTTGAACAAAGCGACCGATGAAGAGTCCCACGAACTGACCTCACAGGTCATCGACTACGAAGAATTCCGCTGGATAGACCAGACGGAAGCTCTCGCTGCAATGGCTCTCACTCTGTTAGCGAGTCAGATGAAATCGTTTTTGGATGAACAAAAACAACGGTTCAATAAGACCCACCCTCCCGACCCGAAGTATGCGGGAACATCGGAACTGCTCAAGCTGGCGACTGAATATCACGCCCGCTTCAACATTGACCTCGAAAGGATTGAGGGTTTCGAGACGGTGCGGGAGGTTTCGCTGGCACGCAACTGCTGCGTGCACAAGGGAAGCATCCCGAGTGAGGATTACAAGACACAAACTAAGCAACGACTGCTCAACAACAACGGGAACATCAGTCTGACGCCCGAACAACTCGATTCAATTATCGGAGAACTTTCACAATTCGCGAATTCTCTGACGGGTCTGCTGAGCGCAGTTCGCAAGAAGTAGGCTAGCTCTTTGCCCGCCTTGGCAGGGGGAGAACCTTACTCTTTCGGGGGCGGCGTCGGCTGTGCTGGCGGGGCAGGTGCCGGAGTTTGCTGCGTCGGAATGGGTGTCATTCCGGGGGGCATCACACCGCCTTTGACAGAACCCGGATCGATCGGCGTCATAAGGGCAGGTTTTAGGCTATCAGTTGTTCTCATTACAATCCTCCATTCTAAACGTCACTTCTTAGTCGATTGAGTGATTGAGTGGACTGTGCGGGTGCATTTCCCGAAGCAGGTTGCGGCGTTCCTTGCGTCGGCGCTGGCGTCATCGGGACTGATTGTATTCCTCGGTGTTCTCCGTTGGTCACGGCGGGCGTCATTTGAGGCGGTTTGAATCCCTCCGACAGGGGCGTCATTGCGGCGGGTTTTAGCGTTTTCAGAGAACCACCAGTGACAACTTTCTGCGCGTTTTCCGGCTTACTCATCCTATCCTCCCTAACATTCGCGATGACGAACATCATGGTGAAGATGACGCCGAGCGCGAAAGATACGACTTGTCCCAGCGTACACCAGCCCACTGCCCTCGACCAGAAACTTTGGAGATGTCGGTTGAACGCATCTTCCTTGCCATGCAAATAGTATTCATTTAGAGCAGGAATGGTGCTCTCAAGGGCTTTGACGCTGCACTGGAATGACATCAGCGTAACGAGGATGCAGAGCACGAACGCAATCCAAGACCCAATGAGCGAAGCGATCCAAACTGCCTTACCGAGCGGAACCACATCCTTGACAAATGCCAATGAGAGCGCGAGTGCCCCACTCGAAAACGTAAGCATGTACTTATCGAAGCTCTCAGTGCTGGACTTGATGTCTTCCCACACTTTATCCCGGTGCCTGTCATAAAGTTCTTCGGGTCTTCGATTCTCTGCCACCGCACTCTCCCCAATAGCACAGTAGCACAATAGCGACGGCGAATACATAGCGAAAGCAGCATCGTGCCGGGATGGACGAAGGCAGAAAAAGAGCGATCGGGATCATGGCAGCGATCCTTGCGAGCCTGCACATGCAGACAGCGGATGACCTCTTTGGAAACGCCGCAGGGCAGCCCGCGCACGGACAAGCTCATTGATGCGAGCATTTCAGTGGGCAGAGCGGATCATGAAGAGGATTGTTAACGGCTTCGGGAAGGCAGACTAGCGAGTCCCGTCCAAGCTTCGCTTGGGCGTTGGTCTTCGAAATCACTCCCATGCGGGCGGGTTCAGCGGTTCACGATGGCTGTTGATGACTTCCTCTAGATCGCGTGCAAAGCCCCCGTCGAGCGTTGCAGTGGAGGCGTGTTCTTTGGCCAGCCGTAGAGACTCCGAGAGCCAGCGAACATGCGGCTCGGCCGGACGAACCACGGCCACGGGACGCGCCTCATCTCCCGCATTGTCTTCAATGACGATCTCGTCTCCAGCGCGTACCCGCGCCAGCAGTCCGGCGAAATCGCGGACGGCTTCCGCTTCCGAGATGTGAGTAACGTTCTTCGCCATAGTCGGCATTATATAGCGATTCCTCGATGGGAGAGCTGACCGTCCAAGCTTCACTTACGCGAGGCCTTCGACTTTTTTCATCACAAACAGCCGGGCCATGCCTCACAGACAACCACCCCGCCATGCGCGACAATAGGAACCTGATAGGCGCAGCCAGAAGTGTGCCCGTCTCCCAAGACGGCCCGCGAAGCTGGCCCAAAGCCATTTTCAGCGCTCTTTGACAACCTAAGTTGAGGCGTTTAGCGGGCGTGACCCTGAGCGTAGTCGAAGGGGTGAGCCCGCTGCCGAAATCCTGAGCGAAGCGAACGGATCTCGTAAGTCGTTTGTTCTCAAAGACTGTACCTGTAAGTCCTTTTAGAATCAAAGACCGGCCGGAAAATTTCCTTCTAACCTCATGATTCCAAGAGGGAGGGGGGGAGGGGGGTACGGTGAAGAATGGGTTATTATCTTGAGAGTAAACAGGCGAATGACAAAGCCGCAGGCTCGCGCGGGTCGATTTCGCAGAAGTGAATTCCTCTCTTCCTGCCCGTCGCACAGGCGACTCCGAAACGAACCTCAGCCACCACGCACTGTGAAAATAACGGGTAACTTTCCGGCGCGAGCCGGCGTCCAAATAGATGGAGAACTCTATCGGTTCCGATTGCTATCGGGAGTATAATGGCGTCAACCGACTGGGTTTCTGCGGGGTATCCAAATGTCGTTCCGTAAGTTGCTCGTCTCCCTGAGCCTGCTGGCGCTGATGGCGTTGCCCGCGCTGGCGCAGGATCAAACTTCCCAGGCCCCAAACGCGCAGCCTCAAGCCTCGCAGCCGCAGGCATCACAGCCGCAAACCTCACAGCCGCAAACAGCAAAAGATCAAACGGCGCAGCCGCAGAGCACGCCGCCCGCGTCTGGCTCAACGACGGGCTCAACAACCAGTTCAACGCCAGCTCCGCCGCAGGATCCCTCGGCAGGCACCAGCCCGACTCCGCCCGCGGACACTTCCGCGGATACTTCTGCGAGCAGCAGCCCCGCCGGCAGCGACTCAGTCCCCACTGGGCCGCCTCCCATCCAGGAACCCGACGCCAGCAAGGTCAAGCACGACGGCAAGGAGGACGATGTCGACGCCATCGGCAATCGCAAGATCGGCGGCCGCGGTTTGGGCAACTGGTACTCGCTCGAAACCGAAGTCAAGATGGGCAAGCAATACGCGATGCAGGTCGAGAGCAGCGTGAAGCTCGTTCAGGACCCGGTGGTGACCGAGTACGTCAATCGCATCGGCCAAAATCTGGTGCGTAATTCCGACGCGCAGGTTCCGTTTACCATCAAGGTCATCGACTCCGATGAAGTAAACGCGTTCGCGCTCCCCGGTGGATTTTTCTACGTAAACTCCGGCCTGATTCTGGCGGCGGACGAAGAGGCGGAACTGGCCGGCGTAATGGCGCATGAGATCTCGCACGTTTGCGCCCGCCACGGGACGCGCCAGATGACGCGGGCCCAGTGGGCGAACATCGGCACCATTCCCTTGATCTTTATTGGGGGAGGCATCGGCTACGGAATCTACGAAGCAGCCGGCTTGGGTTTGCCGCTCACCTTCATGAAGTTCCAACGCAATTTCGAAGCGGAAGCGGACTACCTCGGCCTGCAATATATGTATAAGACGGGATACGATCCGCAGGCTTTCATTAGTTTCTTCGAAAAAATTCAGGCGAGAGAGAAGAAGAAGCCGGGTACCATCGCCAAGGCCTTCGCTTCGCACCCGCAGACGCCCGACCGCATTGCGGCGTCGCAAAAGGAGATCGCGACCATTCTTCCGGCGCGCCCGCAATACATCGTTTCCACATCGGAGTTTGACGACGTGAAAGCGCGGCTGGCCACGATTGAGAACCGGCACAAGATCATCGAAGAGAAGGATGGGAGCAAGCCCAGCCTGCGCCGCACCTCAACCAGCGACAAGACTAGCAGCACGGACAAGAGCGGCGACGACGATCGCCCAACGCTAAAGCGCCGGGACGACAATCCGAACCAGAATTAACACAAATCGGGTCATCGGGTCATCGAAAAACCAGTGAGGACGAGGATTTTCGATCACCCGATGACCCGATGGTGAGATGACCCCCGATTACCTAAGATCCCGCGGCCACCGACTTTACCGTGATCGTGGTGCCGTCCACTTCTCCGGTTACCTTTGCCTTCGCTCCGGCCAGATCGTTCAGCTTGTCGAGCGCGGCCTTGTCCGAGGTCTCCAGGATGTAGACTTTGTCGCCGACCACGAGCGCGTATTTCGATCCATGCTGGATGCAGCCGCGCGTGCAATCCGCGGCTTTGCCGGGCATTTCATGTTTCGCCCCGCACATGGCGTCGCTCACTTCGCCGGTCAAGGTCTGGCTCTTACCGGCGGCCAGTGCTGGAACCGCCGCCAGCCCGATCAACATCTGCATCCCAAACACCGCAGTTGCTATTCGATTAACCTTCATTGTGCTTTTCTCTCCTGTGAAACGGCGTGATAGTTCAGGCGTGATAGTTCAAAAGTGGCCACTCGATGATCTCACAATCATGATGTCAATATCACGATTCTCATGCAAGCTTCGAATTACAAAAATATTTGCTCCTCTACACGCCACAGTTTTCAACGCTACTGCTGCTTGAAACGGATCTCCACGTCCACGGTCTTGTCCTTAGCATCCAGCGATTCATGAATGCTCACGGCCCAGCGCACGGCGCGGGCAAGGAGCTGTCCGGTATCGTCCACAAATTTCTTGGGGTAATCGGCGTTGTAGGGCTGACCTTCGCGCAGATGCCACGCTGCCTGCATCCGAGCCTTGGCTTGTGTGTCGAGTCCTACGATCTCCAACTCGCCCATCTTGTAGAGGTCGCCTTCGACGATGTTCAGGTCGTAGTGCACGGTGCTTTTCTCGTCGTCGAGCCGGGCGTCGGGCGTGATCTGGACCGTCATGTAGCCGCGGCTGCGGTAAAGCTTGCCCACATTTTCGAGGTCGCGGAGAAGCCGCACCGCGTCGACGGGCTGCCCAAGCGGCATGTGGATGAGCGGCGCGACTTCGCTGATGGCAATTGCAGAGTTGCCTTTCCAGTCGACACTGGAGGTTGAATAAATCCTGCCCGGCGTCACCGGGACGATCGCATCCACCTGAAAGTCGGCGGGTCCCTGCGCATCCGCCGCAGGGGAAGGTGGCGGCACCACGCGCGCGTCAGACGGCCCAAACGCGGTCTTCAAGTATCCACGCTGGAGGTACACGGGGAGCAGGTCAAACTTAGCGACCGCGGCGAGAGATGAGCGCAAGTATTCCGCTCCCATGAGGCGGCGCCCTGCGTTGGTGAGCAGAGCCGTCTGCTCCGGCGAAGCTCCCGGGAACTCGACGCCGCGAATCCGGATAGTGACTGCCTCGACCCGATAAACGATTGCGTTCAGGGCGCCGCCCGGCTCTTCTGCATCGCGCAGGAAATCTACCCGCCCGGGAAATTGCTTCTCGCTGAGCATGGCCTGCAGCGCCTCGGAAACCCGGTCCGGAAGATTGCCAGCAATGGGCAGCAACTGCTTGAACAGCGGAACGCTGCGTTGCACGGCGGTGCACAGTTCGTCGTCAGTGAACCAGACGAAGTTTTCAAACTGCGCGGGAACCAGCTTGCTCTTGTCGGCGAGCTGCAGTTCGAGTCTTACGCCCGTACTCGAAGAGGAATACGAATAGATAACGCTGCTGAACAAGCCGGAATCGCCCAGGCGCTGCACCGCCTCTTTGAAATCAGCGTCGGCGGCGTTCTGTCCGATCTGCAGGCCGCTTGCGGCAAGAATTTCTTTGTCGGTGTAGCGCGCAGTTCCCGTGGCTTTCAACGCGATGAGTTTGAAGGGGCCGGCTGAGGAAGCTTTGCCGCTGGTGGGCTGCTTCTGGCCTGCAGCGGCCGACAAAAGCAGGGACAGGCAGAGCACCAGACGCATAACCCGGCTCATTTGGATCGCTTCCCAGCCCCGGCCGTGGAAAAATTCTTTTGCTTCACTGCGATGTCCATGAAGGCTTTGGCGGCGCGGCTAAGCGATTTGTCTTTGCGGAACACGAGCGCGAGGTCGCGCCGGATTTGCGCGTCGGCGAGCGTGATCGCCACCAGGGCCCTGGCCCGGATATCCTCCTCGATATTCGAGCGCGCGATAAATCCCACCCCGACATCGGCCGCCACAAAACGCTTCAGCAGTTCGCTCGAATCGAGTTCCATAGCCAGTTTTGGCTTCAAGTGATGGTCATAGAACAGCGCATCAAGCGCGTCGCGAGTATGGCCCAGTTTGGGCACCACGAGCGGATAGGTCGAGACCTCGGCAACGGTGACGCTCTTCTTCGCCGCGAGCGCATGATCCGGAGCTGTGATTACAACGAGTTCATCGCGATGAATCATCTGCGCCTCGAGCCGGTTATCGGTCACGGGCAGCGAGACCACGCCAAAGTCCACCACATTTTCGATGATCGACTCGAGAATCCTGGCGTAGTCCGAGCGTTTGATGCTCACGGCGACGTTCGGATAGTCGCGTTTGAATTGCGCGAACACCTCGGGCAAGATGTGCAGGCAGGTGCCTTCATTTGCTCCCACGACAATTTCGCCGCGGGGCACGCGCTCGGTCTCGGCGATCTCGGTGAGGATGGTCTTGCGCCGCTCCAGCGTCTCCTCGGCATACTTGAAAAACAATTTGCCGGACATGGTGAGCGAGACGCGGCCTCCGGAGCGGTCGAGCAGGCGAGCGCCCACTTCTTCTTCAAGCGCGCGAATCTGGGAGGAGATGGCGGGCTGGGTGCGAAAACGCTTCTCCGCCGCGCGGGAGAAGCTCGACAGCCGCGCCACTTCCAGAAAAATTTCAAGCTGATCGAAGTCCATCGGGTGCTGGCCTCAGACACTATAGCAGTCGGAGGCGATCACGAAAGAGAAATCAGAGACCCGGCGCATGACCGCCAGAGCGGCAAGAGTGGTGTGGTGACGGGGCTTTGCCCCGTCTTGGCGGGGCGAAGCCCCGCCACCACACGTACCATCCGAGTCGCCTAGACGTTGATCACCGCGATGAGTTCTTTCACGGCGGCGGCGCTCTTGTCGAGAGCCGCTTTCTCTTCCGGAGTCAGTTTGATCTCGATGATCTGCTCGATTCCCTTGGCGCCGAGTTTCACGGGGACGCCGACAAAGAGCCCGTGGATGCCATACTCTCCGTTAAGATAAGCGGCGCAGGGGAGAATCTTTTTCTTGTCTTTGAGGATGGCCTCGACCATCTCGGTGGCGGCGGCCGATGGGGCGTAGTAAGCGGACCCCGTCTTGAGATATTTGACGATTTCGGCGCCGCCGTCGCGGGTGCGCTGGACGATGCGATCGAGAGTGGGCTTGTCCATGAGTTCGGTGATGGGAATACCGGCGACGGTGGAATAGCGGGGAAGCGGGACCATGGTGTCGCCGTGTCCACCGAGGACGAAGGCGGTTACGTTCTCGACGCTAACGTTGAGCGCCTGCGCGATAAAAGTGCGAAAGCGGGCGGAGTCGAGTATGCCGGCCATGCCGACGACGCGCTCGCGCGGAAAGCCGCTCAGCTTGTAGGCGGCCTGCGCCATGGCGTCGAGAGGGTTGGAGACGATGATGAGGATGCAGTTCGGCGAATGCTGCACGACCTTGCCGACTACGTCGCTCATGATTTTGAAGTTGGTGTTCAGAAGGTCATCGCGGCTCATTCCCGGCTTGCGTGGAATTCCCGCGGTGATGACGACAATGTCAGACTTGGCTGTGTCGGCATAGTCGTTCGTGCCGAGGATGGTGGAATCGCGTTTCTCGATCGGCATGGCCTGGAGCAGGTCGAGGCCTTTGCCTTGGGGAACGCCTTCGATTATGTCGACAAGGACGACATCGGCTAGCTCTTTCGCTGCGATCCAGTGAGCGGCGGTGGCGCCTACGTTTCCGGAGCCTACGATCGTTACTTTATTGCGCATGAAGTTTCCTTTCGTTATGTTCAGCAAACAAGCCCCCCTGTAGAGACGCGGCTCGCCGCGTCTGCCACGGCGGAGACGGGGCAAGCCCCGTCTCTACATGAAAGCGATGTCTCAGTCCGCCGCCACCGCGACGCTCATGTTTTCGATCATGCAAGTGGCAAACTCGCTGGTCTTCACTTTGGTGGCGCCTGGCATCAAGCGCTCGAAATCGTAAGTTAC
>Ga0208820_1000616_pt1 | contig 24092 bp, 22 predicted proteins | sample June2015DPH_16_5_FD_184713 | JGI IMG/M metagenome (GOLD analysis project Ga0208820, IMG submission 184713) | Peatland microbial communities from SPRUCE experiment site at the Marcell Experimental Forest, Minnesota, USA - June2015DPH_16_40... | ecosystem: Environmental > Terrestrial > Soil >...
AGCGCATCCGCTCTACCGGCGCTCCGGTGATCCACTTCGGCACCGGCGCTTCCGGTTTCTTCAAGGAACTGCACGCCGCCGGCGGCGACGTGATGGGCGTCGACTGGCGCATGAATATCGACCAGGCGTGGACGGACATCAGCTACCGCTCGGCCATCCAGGGTAACCTGGATCCGGTGGCGCTGTTTGCGCCGCTGCACGAGCTGCGCATCAAGGTCCATGAGCTGCTGAAGCGCACCGGTGCGCGGCCCGGCCACATTTTCAACCTGGGCCACGGCATTCTGCCGGAAACACCGGTCGAGAACGTCAAGGCGGTGGTTCAACTGGTCCGCGAATTCCGTCCATGAAGCAGGGGGTCCTGCTGGTGGCGCACGGCGCGCCCGAACGGGTCGAGGACGTGGAAGAGTACCTTGGCTACGTGCGCGGCGGCAGACCCGCTTCGCCCGAAGTGCTCGCCGAAGTGCGCAGCCGCTACATCGCCATCGGCGGCGGCTCTCCCTTGCTGCGCTGGACGCGTGCCCAGGCGGAAGCTCTCGAGCGCCTGCTCGGCCTGCCGGTTTTTTTCGGCATGCGCAACTGGCACCCTTTCCTCCGCGAAACCATGGACCAGGTGCGCGAGGCCGGCATCGACCGGCTCGCCGCCGTCTGCCTGGCCCCGCAGTTTTCCGAGCTGAGCGTCGGCCTCTACATTCGCCGCACGCGCGAGGCTGCCGCCGCGGCCGGCGTGGGGGCGGAAATCGTCTGGGCCACCAGCTTCCACACCGAGCCGCTGCTAATCGCAGCTTACGCCGAACGGTTGCAGCCAATGCTGCCGGCGGAGAAGATGCTCTTCACCGCCCACTCCCTGCCGCAACAGGCGCTGGCGGCGGGAGACCCGTATGAGACCGAGTGCCGCGCCACCGCCGCCGCGGTTGCCGCGAGCGCCGGCATCGCACAATGGGATTTCGCTTTCCAAAGCCAGGGGTTGACCGGAGGTCAGTGGCTCGGCCCCACCGTGGAATCCTGCCTGGACCGCTACGCCGCAGCCGGCGTCCGCGAAGTGGCGATTGACCCGGTGGGCTTTGTCGCCGACCATGTCGAGGTGCTGTTCGATATCGACATACTGTTCCGCGAGTACGCCGCCGCCAGAGGCATCGCGTTGCGCCGCCCCGAATCGTTGAACGATTCGGCCACGTTTACCGCCGCTCTGGCCGAGGTAGCCAAGCGATGTTTGTGAACCACAGTAGGACAGACGATCGGTTTTTGTCGTCTGTCAAGGTTTCCGTCGTCAAGGTTTCCGTCTTAACGAAGCATGACAGACGACAAAAACCGATCGTCCGTCCTACCTGTTTTCCCCATGTCTGACACCGTCATCATCGGCGGCGGCATTTCCGGCCTGGCCGCGGCTTATTACCTGGCCAAAGGCGGCGCGGCGGCGACCATCGTCGAATCCCGGCCGCGCCTGGGCGGCGTGATCGAAACGGTGCACGTCGAAGGCTGCACCATCGAAGCCGGCCCGGACAGTTTCCTTTCCGCCAAGCCAGCCGCGCTCGAGCTCATCAACGAGCTTGGCCTGGCGGACCAGGTGATCGGCTCCAATGACCATTTGCGCGTCACTTTCGTGCGCCGCGGCGGCCGCTTGACGCCGCTGCCGGACGGTTTGATGATGATGGTGCCGACCAAGATTCTGCCGCTGCTCGGAACCAGCCTGGTCGGCTGGCGCACCAAGCTGCGCATGGCGACGGAGTTGCTGCGCGCGCCCAAGCCCAGGGTCGGCGATCAATCGGTGGCCGAGTTCATCGAAGAGCACTACGGGGCCGAAGCCGTCGATTACCTGGCCGAGCCATTGCTCAGCGGCGTCTACGGCGGCAATCCCGCCGCGCTGAGCGTCACCAGCGTGTTGCCGCGCTTCGTCGAGCTGGCCAATCGATATGGCAGCCTGACGCGCGGAGTGCTGGTGGAGCGCGCCCGTGCCGCTAAAGCGCGGTCGCGTGGCACGCCCGCGGCCCCGCTGTTCCGCACGCTCAAGGGCGGGCTGGGGCAGATGGTCGACTCGATCGCCGCCGCGATTGCCGGCAGGATCGAAGCCCGCCGCGCGCGCGTGCAATCGATCGAGCGTTCGGGCGGCGGCTTCCGCGTGCGCGTGGACGGTGACTGGCTGGAGGCCCGCCGCGTGGTGGTGGCCTGCGAAGCCCACGCCGCCGCGCCGCTGGTGAGCGCGGTGGACGCCCGCATTGGCGAGTTGCTCGCGACCATCCCCTACAGCTCATCGATGACGGTGGCGTTGGGATTCAACGCCGCCGACCTGGCCCAGCAACCGGTCGGCTTCGGTTTCCTGGTGCCCAAGAAAGAGCGCCGCCGGCTGGTGGCCTGCACCTGGGTGGGAACCAAGTTCTCGCACCGAGTGCCGGCGGGGACAGTTGTGGCCCGCTGCTTCCTGGGCGGCATGGAAGACGCGGGCGTGCTCGACGAATCCGACCAGCAGGTGCTGGCCGCGGTTACAGCCGAACTCGCGGAAATCGCCGGCGTGCGCGCCGTGCCGCGCTTCAGCCGCATCTTCCGCTGGCCGCGCTCGATGGCGCAATATACCGTGGGCCATCCGCAGCGCCTGGCCGAGATCGAAGCGCGCGCGGCCCACGTGCCCGGCTTCTATCTGGCCGGCAACGCTTACCAGGGCATCGGCATTCCGGATTGCATACGCATGGGGAAAGCTGCTGCGGCGAAGATCCTTACAAGCTGAGTTCCCAGACCCGGCGCGGCTCCGGCTCTCCGAAATGCGCGGGCGGTGGTTCGCCTGCCATGCGGAAGCCGGCCTTCGCGTAGATGTGCTGCGCGGCGTCGAGATCGGCTTGCGTCACCAGCATGATTTTCCGGTAGCCGCTCGCGCGCGCGAAGCCGATGCATTCCTCCACCAGGCGCTTGGCAATGCCCAGGCCGCGGGCTTCCGGTTCTACCAATAACAATCGAAGCTGGGCAGTATCGGCGGAGGCCTTCACCAGCAGAACCGAGCCCACCCGCGCGCCATCTTTTTCGGCGATCCAGCAGCGCTCGCACGCGGCATCGAACTCGCGCAGGAATTTCGCTGCGATCTCGGCCACCAGCGCTTCAAACTCCGTCCCCCATCCGCATTCCTGTGCGTAGACGACGCCGTGCCGGTGAATGATCCACCCGATGTCGCCCGGCTGGTGGGTGCGCAGCGTGAAAGGAGCCGGCGGCGCGGCTTCCGGCGTGAGCAGCGTCTCGATGGTGCGCATGGCATCGATCAGCCGCGGCCGGTCCTCGCGGCGCAGCGGGTCCAGCATGGCGGCCGATTGGTTTGCGGAGCGCCCGTCGAGCGGAGCCAGCGCCTTGCGCCCCTTGGCGGTCAGCGCCAGGTGGGCCTGCCGCCGGTCATAGAGCGCCGGCGTGCGGCTCACGAGGCCGCGCCGTTCGAATCGCGCCAGGACGCGGCTAAGATAGCCCGCGTCGAAATCCAGGCTGTGCGCCAGCTCGACCGCCGTCACGTCCTGGCGCTGCGCCAGCTCATACAGCACGCGCGCTTCGGTTAGCGAATACGGGCTGCCCAGATAGCTCTTGCGCAGCAAACCGATTTGCCGCGTGTAGAAGCGGTTGAAGCGGCGCACCGCGGCGATCTGCGCAGGGTCGGCCGATGGCATCGAAATACCTCGAAGCCCATTCTCCGCCCACTACTTGACTCTGTCAAGTAATCTATTTGGCTGGCGGCACGGTCAACTTCGCCTGGCCGCTTTCGCCGGACCACGACAATTCGAAACCGTTGTTGCGGGCTCGTCCGGGGGGCTTGGGGAAGTAAAGATACCCAGCCACGGGCTCCGTGATGCGGCCGGTGGGCAGTTGCCTGGAAGTGAGCGACTGATCGAGTCGGTCGCGCGCGGCAGCCTTGGCCGCGGCATTAGGCGGCGGAGGCGAGTCGGGATAGGTGTTGACGCCGATGCCCTGGCTGGCGGAGACGCCGCCCTTCGGGCCGATGTCAGCCGTTCCGTGTCCGCTGCTGGTGCTGGTGGCGATATTCGCGTCGTTCTGCAGCTTGGGTTGCCCGAAGGCTGGATCGGGAATGGTGGCGGCCGCTATCACACCCGGCTCAGCCGCGCGCACGGTGGTGCCATCCGGGCCGAGGCAAAGGGCAAAGTCGCCCAAATACACGTTGGCTTCGCTGCCCGGCTCCGGATACAGCGCCACTTCGAACACGATGTACCCGGCTTGATCGATCCTGGCGCGGAAGATCTTCTTCACCTGATCGGTTGAGACCGTGGTCGCCGCCACGGTGAGTTGTCCCGCGGACGCATGCGCCGCGTAGTCCGACGGGCCGCCTCGGGGCGCGAGCCCAGTGCCCGCGATTGCCAGCGCTGCCACCAGAGGCATCGACAGAACTCGCTTCATGGTTCGACCTCCGCTGCTTCGAGTCTGCCGAATTGAGCGAATAAACGCAATGGCCCACAGAGTCATCCCGGCGAATCACCGGCGGCAAGGGCAAGACCGCCGGCGTTACCGAACCTATCGCAGCCGCAGGCTGTTGGTGACTACGGTGACGCTCGAGAGGGCCATGGCGGCGGAGGCCAGCATGGGCGAAAGCAGGCCGAGCGCGGCCACCGGGATGCCGAGCGTGTTGTAGGCGAAAGCCCAGAACAGGTTCTGGCGGATGATGCGCATGGTGCGGCGGGAAAGTTCGATCGCGTCGGGCACGCCGTTGAGGTTGCCGCGCATGAGCGTGATGTCGCCGGCCTCGATGGCGATATCGGTTCCGGAGCCCATGGCGATTCCCAAATCCGCCTGGGCCAGCGCTGGCGCATCGTTGATGCCATCGCCGACCATGGCCACGCGCTTGCCCGCGGCTTGCAGTTTGCGAATCTCGGCGGCTTTTTGATCGGGCAGCACCTCGGCCAGCACGTGCTCGATGGCCGCCTCGCGCGCCACGCGTTCGGCAACGGCACGGCTGTCGCCGGTGAGCATCCACACCTCGAGGCCCATGGTCCGCAATCGCGCAACGGCGGCGGCAGCTTCTGGCTTGATGGTGTCGGCGATTTCGAAGCTGCCCGCCGCGGCGCCATCCACCGTCACCGCGACTCCCGGCCGGCCGACCACCACCTGCCGACCGTCCACGCGGGCGCGCACGCCATGACCGGCGGTGGCCGCGAACTCTGCCGGCTCGGCGAGCGCAATCGCGCGCGCGGCCGCCGCTTCCACCACGGCTTTGCCCAACGGATGTTCGGAGTAGCGCTCAGCGCTGGCGGCGAAGCGCAGCAGATCGGCTTCGGTGAAGCCGGCGGCCGGATGGATGGCGGTGACGACCGGCTTGCTGTGCGTGAGCGTGCCGGTTTTATCGAGCACCACGGTATCGATGCGATACGCCATCTCAAGCGCTTCGCCGCCCTTGATGAGGATGCCGCGCTCAGCGCCGCGGCCGGTGCCGACCATGATGGCAGTGGGCGTGGCCAGCCCCAGCGCGCACGGGCAGGCGATGATCAGCACGGCTACCGCATTCACCATGGCGGTCGCAAATGGCCCGAGCGAAAGCCACACCGCGAAGGTGAGGGCCGCGGCGGCGAGCACGCCCAGCGTGAAGTAACCGCTCACCACGTCCGCCAGCCGCGCCACGGGAGCGCGTGCCCCTTGCGCCTGGCGCACCATTTCGATCATCCTCCGCAGGACGGTGCCGCTGCCCACTTGGGTGGCCGCGAAGCGGAAGCTACCGGAGCGATTGAAGGCGCCGGCGAAGACCGCGGCGCCAGGACCTTTTTCGACCGGCATGCTCTCGCCGGTGAGCATGGATTCATCGATGGCCGATTCGCCGGCCACGATGGCGCCATCCACCGGGATGCGTTCGCCCGGCCGCACCACCACGGTGTCGCCGAGGCGCACTGCCGCCACCGGGATTCCCACCTCAGCGCCGTCGCGCAGAACGCGCGCGCGGGGCGGCTCCAGATCCATCAGCCGGCGTATGGCTGCGCCGGCTTTGGCGCGGGCGCGTGCTTCCAGCAGCCGGCCCGTGAGGATGAGTGCGATGATGACGGCGGCGGCTTCAAAGTACACTGCGTGCCCGCCGCGCGCGGTCTCGTAGACCGAATACAGAAATGCCGTGCCGGTGCCCAGCGCAATCAGCGAATTCATGTTGGCCGACCGGTGCCGTAGCGCGGTCCACGCCGCGGCGTAGAATCCGGCGCCGGAATACAGCACCACCGGCAGCGTCAGCGCCAGTTGCAACCAGGGCCAGCGGTGCAGCATGCCGAGCGCCATCACCGGCAACGCCAAGCAGGCGGCAACTATCAGCCGACGGCGATAGAGCTGTTCGGCCGGCGGCCGCGCGGAAACATTTTTGTCGCTGGCGGGCACGCTGTAGCCCAGATCCTCGATGGCGCCGATGAAATCTCGCACGCGGGCGCGGGCTGGATCGTACTCGACGGTCGCGGTCTCGGTCGCTAGGTTGACGCTGGCCCGCGCGACGCCTGGGGTCGCCGAAAGGGTCCGCTCAATAGAGCGGGCGCAAGCGGCGCAGGTCATGCCGCCCACGGGCAGGTCGATACGCTCTGGCGCGGTGACGCTCATGCTCCAACTTCGTAGCCAAGCTGGCGGATGGCGCCAGCCAGCGCTTCCGGGTTCACGCGCGAGGAGTCGTATTCCACATCGGCGGTAGCGGAGTTGAGGTCCACGCTGGCCTTGCCGACGCCGGGTGTGGCGGCCAGCTTGCGCTCCACGCTGCGCGCGCAGTTGGCGCACGTCATGCCATGTACCGAAAATCTCACTGTCGAATGGGCCATACTTTATATGATGCTCTCTTGGCCCTCGTCGTCACAGGAGGCGTTTTGACTTTTGCGGATTTAGCCCTGGCGCGCCGCATTGAGGGCGCGCAGACCGCGCAGGCGCTCGGCTGCGCGCCCGGCGGCGCGGCGGCGCTCGAGATCGCCGGCGGTTGCGCCATTTTCGCGGGCGTCGATTCGCCGCTCACGCAAGCCGTCGGGCTGGGCCTGAACGGCGCCGTGAGCGAGGCCGAGCTGGACGAACTGGAAGGCTTCTTCCGCTGCCGCGGCGCGCGGGTCTCGATCGAGGTCTGCCCATTGGCCGATGCCCGCTTCCTGGAGATGCTGGGCGATCGCGGTTACCGGGTAGGCCAATTCGACAACGTGCTGGCGCGGAGCCTTACCGGAGTCGAAATCGTCATCACGCCGCGCGTGCGCAGGGCGACCCCCAACGAATCCGACCTGTGGGCACACTCCGTGGGCCGCGGCTTCTTCGAGCAAACCGAGCTCACCTCCGAGGAGATGGACGTGGGCCGCTGGGTCTTCGGCATGCCCGGCGCGATGTGCTACATGGCCTCGGCCGAAGGTGGCACGCCGGCCGGCGGAGCCGCGCTCATCGTCACCCAGGGCCTGGCGACGCTCTTCGCCGATGGCGTAGCGCGCCCCTATCGCCGGCAGCGACTGCACCAGGAGTTGATTGCGGCGCGCCTCAATGAGGCGCTGGCGCAGGGCTGCGACATGGCCGCCGCCGCCACCGCTCCGGCCGGCGCCTCGCAGCGCAACTACGAGCGGCTGGGCTTCCAGGTGGTTTACACCAGGGTAACGTTAACCAAATAAGCGATGACTGCCGTGGCGCACGCACTCGTGCGTGCCGCGCCGGCACTTCTGCCGACGCCCGGCGCATCGGGTAAAGACGCGTCGAGAAGAGTCTCGACGTGGCATTGCGCACGGGTGCGTGCGCCACAAAGATCGGCCGAGATTTCCACAGCGGCGCGGCCACTACGTCCAGTAGGCCGAGGTTGCTCTCATTGACGTCCGACAACCGGCTGGTGGTCTGCCTGATTTGCTTGGCGGTCTGGATTCTGCTCAGCGGCCTGGACGATCTGTTCATCGCGCTGGTCGCCATCTTCCCCAAAGGCGAGCGCCGTTGCCGTTGGCCCACGGACGCGGAGGCATCGAGCGTTCCCGAGCGCCGCATCGCCATTCTGGTTCCCCTATGGAAGGAGGAGCGCGTCATCGGACGCATGCTGGAACGCAACTTGGCGGCTATCCAATATGCCCATTACGATTTCTTCGCCGGCGCGTATCCGAACGACACCCTTACCACGGCAGCGGTGGCCGAGGCCGCCCGCCGATCGCCGCGCGTGCACCTCGCCCTGGTGCCGCATAACGGGCCGACCTCCAAAGGCGATTGCCTGAATGCGATCTTCGATTGCCTGCTCGAACATGAAGCCGCCCACGGCGTCCGCTACGACGTGATCGTGACCCACGACGCGGAGGATGTAGTTGCGCCGGAATCGCTGCGGATCATCAACTGGTTCTCCCGCGATTACCAGATGGTGCAAATCCCCGTGTTGCCATTGCCCACCGGCCTCGCCGAAATGACCCACGGCGTCTACTGCGACGAATTCACCGAATGTCAGCTCAAGGACCTTCCGGCGCGCCAGCGGCTGGGCGGGTTTTTGCCCTCCAACGGCGTCGGTGCCGGCTTCGAACGCAACGCCCTGGAGCGGCTGGCGGCCACCCGCGGCGGCCGCATTTTCGACCCGGCCTGCCTCACCGAAGACTATGAGAACGGCTTCCGCCTGCACGCCCTCGGCTGCCGGCAGATCCTTGTGCCGCTGCGGCTTCCGGCGTCCGCGCTGGTGGCCACGCGCGAATATTTCCCGCGCCGGCTGCGCGCCGCCATCCGGCAGCGCAGCCGTTGGGTGGCCGGGATCGCGCTGCAAGGCTGGGAGCACCACGGCTGGCGCGCCCCATTGCGGCAATTGTATTTCTTCTGGCGTGACCGCAAAGGCCTGGTGGGAAACCTGCTTTCGCCCATCGCCAATCTCTTGTTTTTCTTCTGGGTGGCCGGCTGGCGCGGCATCGGCGGCATTCCGGCGTGGGCGGCCCGCTTGTGCACCGCGACTGTGAGCCTCTCTCTGATTCATTTTCTGATCCGCACCACGTTGAGCGCGCGCGTGTATGGCTGGCGGTTCGCGGCCGGCGTGCTGCCGCGCATGTTCTGGGGCAACCTGCTGAACTGCGCGGCCACCATTTCCGCCTTGCGCCAGTTCGCCGCCGCGCGCCTGCGCGGGCGCGCCCTGGCCTGGCGCAAAACCGATCATAAGTATCCCGCGTGTCCCACGCCCGGGCAGGGCCGGCTGGGCGAATTGCTGGTGCGCATGCGGGCCATTTCGGTCGAGGACCTCCAGGCGGCGCTGGGTACCTGCCCGCCCGGCATGCGCCTGGGCCAGCACCTGTTAAAGCTGCGCAAGCTGAAAGAGGAACAGCTCTACCAGGCGCTGAGCGCGCAGGCCGGCCTGGAGCTGGGTGTTCCCGATGGCGGCGAAGTCGTCCGCGCGGCCACCCGCGCCCTCCCCGCCGAGACCATCCGCCGCTTCAGCGTGCTCCCATACCGCGTCGATTTCGGCCAGCTCCACCTGCTGACCCCCGAAGTGCCCTCGCTGCGCATGACGCAAGAATTAGCCGCCCTGTGCCCGCTCGATCTGCGCTTCCGCCTGGTCCGCCCCAAGGAATTCAAGCGGTTGTGCGAGCAGTATCTGGCGTGAAGAGGTTTCATTTCCCGCTTGCACTCTGTATACTGTACACGTACACTATACAGTGATGACACCGGCGCCCCGGATCGGCATTGACCTCGCCTCGCCCGTCCCGGCAGGAAGGCAAATCGTGGATGCGATCCGCGCCCACCTGGTAGAGGGCGAGCTGGCGCCGGGCGATATTCTCCCCTCGGTGCGACGGCTGGCCATGGAGCTGGGCGTGCATTTCAATACCGTGGCGCAGGCTTACCGCCAGTTGGCCGAGGAAGGCTGGCTGGATCTCAAGCACGGCCGCCGCGCAGCCGTGATCGGCCGTGGCGCGGTGGGCGACGCCGGACCGGACCGGATCCCCTATTTCCAGCGCCGCTTGCGCGAAATGGTGGCCGAGATGCGCGCGCACGGCGTGGCGCCGGCGAGCATTGCCGCCGAGTTGCGGCTGTTCGCAGAAAGGCTGAAATCATGATCGGCATTCGCTTGCTGTTGTTGTTCCCGCTGGTCCTCATTCTGATGCTCCTGCACGCGCTTCCGCTCCTGCCCAGGCGATCCAGACTATTCGGCGCGGAGGTGCCGCGCGAAGTCCGTTACGGAAGCGAAGGCGGCAGGCTGCTGCGCGGTTATCAGGTGCGGCTGCTGCCGTTCAGTATCGTGGCCTTGCTGGCCGCCTGGTGGGCCCCGGTCACGTGGCTCTGGCTGACGGTCGCGTCGCCCTCCATGGCGGCGCTGTGGCTTCTGTACCGGTGCCACGCCGCTGCGGTGCGCTTCGAGCTCCCGGCGCCATCCACCCGCGAAGCGTCGTTAAGCGGCGATGCGGGCGGCCTCGCCCGCCGGCTGATGTGGTTCGCGCCCCCGCTGGCTCTGGTGACGGCAGCCGCGCTCTATCTCTATTTGAACTGGAGCCGCATCCCCGAACGCTTTGCCCGGCACTTCGATTCGCAGGGGAACCCGAATGGCTGGGCCTTCAAATCCGTGCGGGGATGCTTCGGCCCTCTAGCTCTTGGTGCGGCGATCATCTTGTTCTTCATGGCGCTGTATATGGTGATGGAACTTGGCTCGAGACGAGGGACCGAGCGTTCGGCGATGCTGGCCTGTCTGGCCGCGCCCGGTTATTTAGTCGGGCCGATGTTCGCCATCGTCGGACTGTTGCCTATGTTCGTCCCGCCGCTGTGGGTGTTTGTCCTGCTCCTCGGCGCATACGTGCCAGGCTTGATCGTGGTGGTGGTCCGCGCCGTTTCGAAGGTACCTGACGGCCCATCCGAGGTGACGCCCGATGGCTGTTGGCATGGCAGTTTCTACTACAACCCGCAAGACCCCGCGCTGTTCGTGGGCGGGCGGACGGGGTTCGGATTGACCGCCAACTTCGCGCGCCGTCTGGTCTGGCTGCTGCTGGCGATTATCCTCCTGGTGACTGTGGGGCTTTTACTATTGGGCTCGAAACTGTTAGCTCAGACCGCGACAGCGCCGGAAGACGTCGCCAGACAGACCGTTGTCCGGCTGGTGGACGGAAAATACGACGAGCTCTATCAGTCGTTCTCGGCGGACATGCGCGCCGCGCTCTCTCTCGAGGCTTTGAAGTCCCAAATCGGTCCACAGGTCAGCGCGTTTGGGAAGCTGATCGAGACCCGCAAACCGGCCATCCAGCAAATCGGCGGCAACACCGTGCTGATCGTGCCTGCCAAGTTCCAGACCCTTTGGATCGATTTCACGATCTCGGTGAATGGCGCCGGCCAGGTCGCCGGACTTTTCATGAAGCCCGGTCAGGCGCCCGATTCGGACCGGCATCCGCCCGCATACAGCAAGCCGGATTCGTTCAGCGAGCGCGCCGTGACCGTTGGCGCCGGCGACTGGAAGCTGCCCGGCACGCTCACCCTTCCGCGGTCGCAGACGCCCGTGCCCGGCGTGGTTCTGATCCACGGCTCCGGACCGGAGGATCGCGACGAGACCAGCTTCGGCAATAAGCCATTCCGGGACCTCGCGGAGGGCCTCGCCTCTCAGGGCATCGCCGTGCTCCGCTATGAGAAGCGAACCAAGGAGTACGAGATGGCGCAGATGCGCAACCTGACGGTGCAGGAGGAGACCGTCGAGGACGCCGTCGCCGCCGTGACCCTCTTGCGTGCACAGCCCGGCATCGACCCGAAGCGCGTCTTCCTGCTGGGCCACAGCCTGGGCGGCTACCTGATGCCCATGATGCTGGATCGGGCGCCGGAAGCGGCCGGCGGGATCGTGCTGGGCGGGAACGCGCGACCCCTCGAAGATGTCATGCTGGAGCAGTTCGAGTACGCCGGAACGCTGCCCGGCGGCGACACTCCCGAAGCCCGGAAGCAAATCGAGGAGTTACGCAAACTGGCGCTTTCGGTGAAGGCCTTGCAGCCCGGCCACGAAGACGGGCCAGCGATCCTGGGAGCCTTCCCGCACTACTGGCTCGACCTGCGCGGCTACGACCCGGTTGCACAAGCGGCCAAGATTACGCGGCCATTGCTGATCCTGCAAGGCGAGCGCGATTACCAGGTGACGATGAAGGACTTCGAGATCTGGAAGGCCGCGCTCGCGGGACATGCGAATGTCACGCTGAAGAGTTATCCGGCGCTGAACCACTTGTTCGTCGAAGGCAAGGGCAAGAGCGTGCCCGCGGAGTACATGACGCCGGGGCACGTGTCGGGCGAAGCGATCGGCGACATCGCACGCTGGATTCTCGCGCGCTGAGCGTCGCGGCGGTTGGCAGGCGAAAGCGACTGCCCCACGGCGCTACGGCGCGCTGGGGGGTTGCGCGGGCAGGGCCGCGGGATAGTAGCCATCGCGGGCGCGAATCACCACGCCGGGCACGGACGGGATCAGCACCTTGATGTGATGGTAGGTTTTGGTCTTGGCGTCCGGGGAATTCTCGGGCACGTAGCGCAGGATATATTGCGAGGTGATATCGCCGGTAATGCCCACGATGGCGCTGGTAATCGCACCCGAAATTTCCGCCGCGTAACCGCCGGTGCCGGCTTCGTAGACGTAGTTGCCGGCATCCTTAGGCACTGAAATGTACCCGGAGACGTCCTTGTACAGGTCCTTGTTCAACGGGTACTCGACGTGGCCGCCAGTCTCGTTGGTAAGCTTTTCCAACTCGTCCTCGGATCTGTTGCTGAAGCCGAACGACTGGGTGCTGATGGCATAGATGGTCACCAGGCTGCGCTTGGCCAGCTCCACCACCTGTTCGAAGCTGATCTTTTTGCTGGCGGTGTCGTGCCCATCGCCAATCACGATCAGGATGCGGCGCGGTTCGTAAGGCTCGCCGTGCACCAGCGTGCGGCTGGTACACGCCATATAAATGGCATCGTAGAAGGCGGCCGCGCCGCCGGGCCTGGATTTGCGCAGCACGTCGGTGATCTTATCGGCATCCTGGGTGGTGTTGACGGCCACTTCGGCGTCGTTGGCGAAAGTGATCAGATATCCGCTGAAGCGCTTATCTTCGACGGGCAGCAGGTTCCAAACCAGATCCATAGTGGCGTCCTGAAAGATATTCCAGTAGATCCGGCTGGAATTGCTCAGATCCACCAGGAAGCCGACCACGATGGGCTGCTTGGAATTGTGGCTGAAATAAGTGAGGCGCTGCTGCTTGCCTTCGTCGAGCACCTGGAAATCCTTGGCTTCGAGATTCGATACGAAGCGGCCCTTCTCGTCGGTGACGGTGACGGGGAGGATGACCTCGTTGGCCTGGACCGTGAATCGCGCGGCGGGCGGCGTCTCCGGCGGTGGCGCCTTAGGCTGTTCGGGTGTGGCTTGCTGGGGGATGGCCGCCAGCGGCAGCAGAACGCACAGGGCAAACAGCGGCACGATTCGACGCAGCATGATTTTCACGGCTTGTCCTCATTTTAGCGCGCACACTCGCTGCTGCGCGGAGGCGCAGCCGCGGGCGTCCGTCCCACGGTTGGTTGCGAAGTAGAATGGGATTAGAAAGAAAGCCGAGACGACTCTCGGCTCAGCAGGCTGACAGCCTGCGCCACGATTAAGGACACCTCTTTGCACCCTCCGATCAAAGTGCTGATTGTGGACGACGAAGCCAGCCAGCGCAGCGGCCTGGCGGGGATGGTTTCCGCCTGGGGCATGACGGCGGAAACGGCGGCCGAGGGCGAGGAAGCGCTGCACAAACTGGCCACCTTCCACGCCGACGTGATTCTGACGGACCTGAACATGCCCGGCCTGGATGGCTTCGGCTTTTTGGCGCGGCTGCGGGACGCCGGCGAAATGCCGCCGGCCATCGTGCTGACCGCGTACGGCAACATCGAAACCGCGGTGAAGACGGTGCATGAGCTGGGCGCGTACTGGTTCCTGGAGAAGCCGATCCAGCCGGGGCCGCTGGAAATTCTGATCCGCCGCGCCGGTAGCCACGCCGCGCTACGCGCCGAAAACCGAGCCATGGAACGGAACCTCGGTTACAAGGGCGCGGTGGGCGACCTGGTGGGGACGTCGCCCAAGATGCAGGAAATTTTCGCGTTGCTGCAACAGGCGGGCCCCAGCCGGGCATGCGTGCTGATCACCGGGGAAAGCGGCACCGGCAAGGAGCTGGTGGCGCGCTCGCTGCACGCGCTCAGCACGCGCCACGGACCGTTCGTGGCGATCAACTGCGCGGCGCTGCCGGAAACGCTGATGGAAAGCGAACTGTTCGGCCATGAGAAAGGCGCCTTCACCGGCGCCTCCGAGCGGCGCGCCGGCTGCTTCGAGGTGGCGCAGAACGGCACCCTGCTGCTGGATGAGATCGGCGAAATGCCGCTGGCCACGCAGGCCAAGCTGCTGCGCATTCTGGAAGATTCCAAAGTGAGACGGCTGGGCAGCAAGACTGAATTCGAGGTGGATGTGCGGGTGGTGGCGGCCACCAACAAAGCTCCCGCGGATGCGGTGCGCGATGGGCAATTGCGGCAGGACCTGTTCTACCGCCTGAACGTCTTCCACGTCCACTTACCGCCCCTGCGCACGCGCAAGGAGGACATTCCGGCGCTGGCGGAGGCGTTGATCTCGAGCCTCAACCTAAAGCACGAATGCCGCGTCACCGATCTATCGTCCACGGTGCTCGAAGCGTTCGGGCGGCACGATTGGCCGGGCAACGTGCGCGAGCTGCGCAACGTGCTGGAGCGGGCGGTGATCCTGGCCGGCGAAGGCACAGTCGAGATGAAGTACCTGCCCGCCTTTCTGCAAAACCGCCCGTTGGCAGCTGCGACGGCGCCCGGCGCGCCGGCCGCCGAGGATCGCGACGTGGTCCACTTTCCGATCGGCGCCACCGTGGGCGAAGCCGAGAAAGAGCTCATCCTGCGCACGCTCGAACATACCAACAACAATAAGACCCGCGCCGCGGAGATTCTGGGCATCAGCCTCAAGACGCTGCACAACAAGCTGCGCGAGTACAACGCGAAGGAAGATGGCGGAGCGGCGGGCTGAATCGGGGTGCGGCGGGTGCGCCGAACTCAGAGGCCCCGGCGTGCTGCGGTTACCGGCATGCCGGAATAATGAACGTGAACGAGAACCCAACGGCCCGCCTCGACCTTGCGGTAGATCTGGGTCTCCCTGCCGTTGGTGACCACTGTAGACCCGTTGCTTCTTGACTTGGCCTCGAAGTGCCAGTAGAATTCGGCCCAGGCGGAGTTGCCGTACACATGCACGGTGACATCGCGGACGGTCAACTTCCTTTCGGAGAAGGGCGCCCCCATGATGTTCCGATAGAAGTTCTTCACCTCTTCCCAACCGTGTTCATGGCCCAGTGGATGGATGAACGAAACATCCGGCGAGTTGTCCCACACTTGGGAGGCGAGATCCACGTCCGCGCCGTCAGCCGCTGCGGCGTATTTCGCAATGAGCTGTTTGATCCGATCGCTTGCCTGATCGGTGTCGGCGGCCGTTTTCGGCGGTTGCGCGCCGCAGGGGATGGCGAAGGCAAGGCTGGCAAGAGCCAGCAGCAACGCTTTCATAGTCTCTCCTTTTCGCGCAGCAAACCAGGCGAGGATAGCACGAAAGCCGGGAGCTCGTCCCGACCCCCCGGCTCGTCGCGGGCTACCTCTCAAGAAGTTCCAGTCCGCGCTGTTCCCAGGTGCGCAAGTTCGCGATCTCAGGAAAGGGATGGGGCGTCCTGGGATCGTAAACGACCACCTCAAGCCAAATTGGCTCGCCCTCACGACCCCACAGGATGAGGTCTTCCTGGCCATCTGAGTACACTGCCGACGCGTCAGCGATCATGCGGAGGTGGCCCTCATTCGCCCCGAAGAACAGGCTGGAACAGCCGCAATCGCATCCTCCCACGACGCGCAGATCCTCCAGCGGGCGAAGCCGGTATCCGGAAACGTCGCCAACCGGTGCGTGATCGAGAAGCCACCGGATGACGCCGGCTTCACTCGGGGTGACGGGTCGATCCATGGCGGTCCTCATGTTCGATTATGCGCTCGAATGGACGCCGGCACGGGTCGTCAAGTCTGCCAAAGCACCGGCGGCGAGGCTAAAGACCGCCGGCGTTACCAGGAATGCCGCGCGGTAACGCCGGCGGTCTGGTCTTGCCGCCGGTTCTCTTGGCTGGCCCTGACGGCCTTGCGCCACTTCAGAAATTGACGATGGAGGCGAAGCCTGCCGGATCGAGACTGGCGCCGCCGACCAGGACGCCATCGATTTCGGGCTGCGCCATCAGGATGCGGGCGTTGTCCGGCTTGACGCTGCCGCCGTAAAGGATGCGAATCGCATCGGCGGCTTCCTTGCCGTACTTGTCGCGCACCTCGCCGCGGATGACGCGATGGGCGTCGGCGGCGATCTCGGGCGTCGCGGTCTTGCCGGTGCCGATGGCCCACACGGGCTCATAGGCAATCACGATCTTGGCGAACTGCGCCGCGCTCAAGCCGGCGATGCCTTTCTGAAACTGGCTGAGCAGGACGGCTTCGGTCTTGCCGCCTTCCCGCTCTTCCAGCCGCTCGCCCACGCACACAATCGGCGTGAGCCCGTATTCGAGCGCGGCCTGCGTACGCTTCAATACGGTCTCATCGGTCTCGCCGAAGTATTGGCGGCGTTCGCTATGGCCGACAATGGCATGTGACGCGCCCGCGGTGGCGATCATGGGCCCGGAAATCTCGCCAGTGAAGGCGCCTTCCTTGGCCCAGGCGATATTCTGGGAGCCGATCCGAATGGCGGTGCCCTGGACGGCAGCGACGGCCGCGGCGAGATTGGTGAAGGGCGGCGCGATCACGATCTCGCAGTGTCCGGACGCCGCAACCAGCGGCCGGAATTTCTCGAAGAATGCGGTGGTTTCGGCGGGGGTCTTGTACATTTTCCAATTGCCCGCCATGACTGGTTTTCTCATAAGAGTTCCTTTAAGAAGCTGGCGCCATGATTGATGGAGACGCCGAAATTAGCGGCCACGGTCTGGCCGATGTCGGAAAGCGAAGCGCGCAATCCGAGATCAACGCCGCCGCGCACTTGAGGGCCGGCGGCGAGCAGGGGGACGTACTCGCGGGTGTGATCTGTGCCGGGGACGGTGGGGTCGCAGCCATGGTCGGCGGTGAAGACCGCCAGATCGCCCGGGCGCAACGCGCTTTCGAACTCGGGCAGCCAGGCGTCGAATTGCTCGAGCGCCGCGCCGTAGCCTTCCACATCGTTGCGGTGGCCGTACTGCTGATCGAAATCCACCAGGTTGACGAAGATCAGGCCGGCGCCGGGTTCCGCCATGGCGGCCAGCGTCTTCGCCATGCCGTCCGCGTTGTTTTTGGTCTTGACTCCGTCCCGGATGCCACGGCCGAGGAATACGTCGAAGATCTTGCCCACGCTGCGCACCAGGACGCCGCGCGCCTCGAGCCGGTCGAGCAGCATATCCTTGGGCGGCGGCACGGCGTAATCGTGCCGGTTGGCGGTGCGCGTGAAGTTCCCCGGCTCGCCGATGAAAGGGCGCGCGATCACGCGGCCCACTTCGTGCGGGCCGCGCAGAATCTCGCGCGCCGTTTGGCAGATCTTGTACTGCTCCCAGAGCGGGATGACCTCTTCGTGTGCCGCCACCTGGAACACGCTGTCGGCAGATGTGTAAACGATGGGCGATCCGGTGCGCATGTGTTCCGCGCCCAGCTCGCGGACGATCTCGGTGCCCGACGCCGCGACGTTGCCCATCGAGTGGCGGCCGATCCTGCGCTCGAATTCGTTCAGCACCCCGGCTGGAAAACCGTTAGGGTAGAGTGGGAACGGTTTGGCCAGGTGAATCCCGACCATTTCCCAGTGCCCGGTGGTGGTGTCTTTGCCGGGTGAAGCCAGCGTGCAGCGCCCATAGGCGCCGGTGGGAGCGGCAGCGGGCGGGATTCCCTGAAACGGCTTGATATTACCGAGGCCCATCCGCGCCAGGTTCGGCAGCTTCAGCCCGCGCAGCCGTGCGATATTGCCGAGCGTATCGGCGCCTGGCGGATCGTGAAACTCCGGCGCGTCGGGCATGGCGCCCACCCCGACGCTGTCGAGCACAACCCAAACGATGCGTTCAAACACCAAGCATCGAGATTAACATGCGGCATTCGCCGGGCCGCGGCGGCTGGCCGTCCCGATGCGGCGGGGGTTCTGTGTACACTGCCGGCGTGCGGGCCGCGACGCAAAGCCTTGGGGCTACGAGGTCGCGGCAGCGGCGGCCGCCGCCAACTCGGAGTTGGTGGTGGTCCAAATCGATTTAATGTTGCCGCCGGCGCTGATGAACAGAGTCGCCGCCGCCAGTGAAACGAAAGCGATCAGGAGGGAATGCTCGATCAGGTTCTGTCCCTCGTCTTCCCGCCAAAAAGCGCGCATCGAGGCGCCAAATTCTCCAGACAAGTTCCGCATAGCAGTTTCGCCTTATGTCGTGGCGATCGGGCGCCTCCGTCTTGCTGCCGAAACCACGCTCGGGGATGCCGCCGCCACTAGTGCTTTCGATCTTAGGTTATGGCAGCGACCGCCCTAAATGCCAGAGTCTCTTTGGGTCACCGGAAATGGCTAACCGATGGATGACTATGGTGAATTCACCAACGTTAGCAGACAAATGCTAGCCAAAGTGATTATGTGGGCCGGCCGCGACGAGCGCAAATGAGACGGACGTTTCCGCTGCGAAAATAACCCGCACGCAAGCGGGCGTTGGCAAGCTAAAGCACGCCCCACCATACGCTTACAGTATGTAACGGCTGAGGTCCTGGTCTTTCACGATGTCGGCCAGGTGCTTGCGCACGTAATTGGCATCCACCTTGACGGTTTTTTTCTTGAGGTCCGGCCCCTCGAAAGAGACTTCCTCGAGCAGCTTCTCCATGATGGTGTGGAGGCGGCGCGCGCCGATGTTCTCGGAGCTCTGGTTGACCTGGGCGGCGAAGCGGGCCACCTCTTCGAGCGCATCGTCGGCGAGGAGCAGCTTGATGCCTTCGGTTTCGAGCAAGGCGACGTACTGCTTGGCCAGGGCGTTTTTCGGCTCTTTGAGGATGCGGATGAAGTCTTCGACGGAAAGCGACTTGAGCTCGACGCGGATGGGGAAACGGCCCTGCAACTCGGGGATGAGGTCGCTCGGTTTGGAGACGTGGAAAGCGCCGGCGGCGATAAACAGGATGTGGTCGGTGCGCACGAAGCCGTAGCGGGTGTTCACGGTGGTGCCTTCGACGATGGGCAGGATGTCGCGCTGGACGCCTTCGCGGCTGACGTCGGGACCGTGGCCGGATTCGCGGCCGGCGATCTTGTCGATTTCATCGAGGAAAATGATGCCGCTTGATTCGACGCGTTCGAGAGCGGCGCGCGTCACCTGATCCATGTCGATCAGCTTCTGCTCTTCCTCCTGGACCAGGTAATCGAGCGCCTCGGCCACGCGCATCTTGCGCTTGCGCGACTTCTGGCCGAACAGATTGGGCAGCATGTCCTTGAGGTTGATGCCCATCTCCTCGATGCCGGCGTTGGTGGTGACTTCGAGCGTCGGCGCGCGGTCCTTGACGTCGATCTCGACCATCCGTTCGTCGAGCTTGCCGGCGCGGAGCCGCTCGCGGAGTTTCTCACGCGTGCGTTCGACGCTCTCGCTGGGCTCCGGCTGCGGCGGCATCAACAAATCCAGCAGGCGGTCCTCGGCGTTCATCTCGGCGCGGTCGGCCACTTCATCGAGGCGTTCCTCGCGCACCATGTCGATGGAGATGTCCACCAGGTCGCGGATCATGGCCTCGACGTCGCGGCCCACGTAGCCGACTTCAGTGAACTTGCTGGCCTCGACTTTGAGAAACGGCGAATTGGAGAGCCGTGCCAGGCGGCGCGCCAGTTCGGTCTTGCCGACGCCGGTGGGGCCGATCATGAGGATGTTCTTGGGCATCACCTCTTCGGCCATTTCCGGCGACAGCTTCTGGCGGCGGATCCGGTTGCGCAAGGCGATGGCTACGGCGCGCTTGGCATCGGCTTGGCCGACGACGTGCTTGTCGAGCTCGCGGACAATTTCCCGCGGAGTGAGCTCGTCGAGAACCGGTTCTTCGTCCACGGACTGGCTCGGCAGATAGATCACCATGGCGCTACCCCAGCTCCTCGTAGGTCACGTTTTCATTGGTGTAGATGCAGATCTTGCCGGCGATCTGCATGGACTGCTCGGCAATGTGCTTGGCGGAAAGCTTGGTATTGCGCGCCAGCGCCAGAGCGGCGGAAAGAGCGAACGGGCCACCGCTACCGATAGCGGCGATGCCTTCGTCGGGCTCGATGACATCGCCGTTGCCGCTCACCAGGTAGGTGATCGTCGAGTCCGCCACCAGAAGCAGAGCTTCGAGGTGGCGCAGCACGCGGTCGGTCCGCCACTCCTTTGCCAGTTCGACCACCGAACGCGGCAGATTGCCGTTGAATTGCTCGAGCTTCGTCTCAAAGCGCGCGAAAAGGGCGAATGCATCGGCCGTGGAACCGGCGAATCCGGCCACGATTTTGTCGTTATAGAGGCGGCGGACCTTGCGCGCGGAGGCCTTGATCACCTCGTTGCCGAGGGTCACCTGCCCGTCGCCGGCCATCACGACCTTGTTGTCCCGGCGGACGCAGAGCACCGTCGTGGACCTGATTCTTTCCTTCATGTTTGTGCGCCTTCATTGTATCGCACGGACTTCGCGTGGCCGTCCGCGGTGGGGCGATTACAGCTTTTCGAGCACGCGATCGAGCAATTCGCCGCTGGCCACGCTGCCCTGTGCGATGCGGGCGCTTCCGCCGCCACGGCCGCCAGCTTCGGCGAGCGCCGCTTTGAGCAGCTTGCCGGCGTCGATGGCGGAATCGGCGGAAACCGCCAGCAGCACGGAAGGCGGATCGTCGGCCGCGGCCACGAAGACCGCCTTCGACTGCTCGGTGAAGCTCTGCGCCAGCGCGCGCAATTCCTCCAGGCCGCCACGTTCCAGGCGCCGTGTGTGACGGTGCAAACCGTCGGCGTCCGGGACCGTGGCGGCATAAAGCTCGCGACCCTGAAACGCCGACAGTTCCACTTCAAGCTTGCGGCGGGCTTTGTCGGCGGCGCGCGCGGATTCGATATGCGAAGCCGCAGCCGCGGGCACGTCGTCCAAAGACACGGAGAAGAGTTGCGAGGCGCGGGAGAGCGCATCAAAGTCCGCGCGCGCGCGGCCGACAGCGCGGCCTCCACAGACGAACTCCACGCGGGTGGTGTCGCGAACTTTCTCGATCTTGCGGATCAGGATGGTCCCGATCTCACCGGTGGAGCGCACGTGGGTGCCTCCGCAAGCGCTGCGGTCCAGGCCCGCGATGCTGACGATGCGCAGCGTACCCTCGCGCTCGGAAGGCTTGCGTAGGCCGCTGGCCGCTGCTCGATCTTCGAACTCCACCGACATCGGGCGGTTCTCGAAAACCACCGCATTGGCGCGGCGCTCGGCTTCGCGCACGGTGCGCGGGTCCGCCGCTCCGCCTTCCAGGTCGATGGTCGCGCTATCGGCGCCCAGGTGGAAGCTCACCGTGCGCAGCGCGAAGTCTCCCGCGAAAACGGCCGAAAGAAGATGCTGCCCGGAGTGCTGCTGCATGTGGTCGAAGCGGCGTTCCCAATCGATGGCGCAATCGGCCACGCCGGCGGCGAGCGGCGCGCTCAAACGGTGCGCGATGCGCTCGCCTTCATCGACGATCTCCAGCACGGCCCGGCCGGCAATCGAACCGGTGTCGCAGGGCTGGCCGCCCGAAGCCGGATAAAACGCGGTGCGGTCGAGATACACGGTGAGGCCGCCCGCGGCCGCCTCCACCACTTGCGCGCGGAACGAGCGCAAGTAGGAATCGGCATAGTACAGACGTTCCGTCATGGGGACACCGCTATTGTGCCAGAAGTGGCGGGCGCTCCGCTTGCGCCGGCGCCGCCAGGTTGGTTACATTGATAGAGTCAACCCCACGGCGCGCCCGTAGCTCAGTTGGATAGAGCGTCTGGCTACGAACCAGAAGGTCGGGTGTTCGAGTCACCCCGGGCGCACCAAAATAAACCACTAAAATTCAATTACTTACGGGGGATTCGGTCCCCTTTGGCTTTGGCGTTTTCTTCGCGGTATGCCTAGAAGTATGCCCACGTTGAGCTTTTCTCGCCCTCGCCATGGCCTTGAGTGTGTCCTGTTGCTGGGGATGAACATAACGCCTGGTGGTCCTGATGTCGCTGTGGCCAGCCAAGTACTGGAGCGTGAAAACATCCATGTGTGGCGCCCAACGGGTCAGACACGTATGCCGAAAGGTGTAAAGGTCGAAGGGATCGAGCTTCGCCAGCCTACAAGCCTTTGCATGCTGTTTCTTGAGACTCGACGGCTCGATGTGCCCGCTAGCGGTCGGAGCCGGAAACAACCACGGGGAGCCATCGCGGCTTCGATCACGAGCCTTGATGATGGCATCAACTCGAGGGGTCATCGGGATCTTGCGGACTGCGTTTGCCGTCTTCCCCCAGGGGATCTCGAGGTTTCCATGCTGTATATGCACCGGCTTCAGCCTGAAGCACTCTTCTGGACGCAGCGAACAATCGACCAAGACGGTCGCCACATCGCGCAGCAGCGGTGCCGTCTGGCCTAGATACCGCTTCTCTTCCTGGGACGTGAGAACGCGGTCGCGCTGGTTCTCGCCTTTGAGCATCCGGACGCGATCAAGCGGGCGTTCCACGACCTTCCACTCGTAGGCGAGATTGAACATGCGCCGGAGAACCTGGAGTTCCCGATTGATGCTCGATATTTCAAGCTTTACGGCGTTGCGCGTCGCGACGTATGCGGCAACGAGTTCACCAGTGATTTCATCGATCCTCTGGTCCGCTAGCCTGTCAAAGGCGAGAAGATTGTTCAGACCGTTTTCATAGTAGACCTGCGTTTTGCGTTTGGCAGCAAATGTCGCCTTAACAAAGGGCCGAAACCTTTCTTCGGCGAACTCGGCAAGCGTCGGAATGCGCGCCATGTCACGGATCCCAACTTCACCTTTCGCAAGTTGCGTTCGGCGAGCCGCCTCCATCTGCTCAGCGACGCGCATATTCGTCTGCTTGGTGCTTTCGCGGACCGGCCTTCCGTTCCAGACGAATTTGTACCACCAATACTTGCTCTTCGGTTGCTTGTATACTGCCATGGGCTCTTCCTCTCGGCCCTCGCCAGTTTGGTCTTCCCCGACCCGGTCCTGCCTCGAGAAGTGGGTCCTCTCCCACATTCCGTCGACGGATCAACCCTATTATCGAGCAAAAGCGTTCTTGGGTGAAACGCCCCGATTGGAATCGCGGAACGGTCTGGGAACCGGAAACGGAGAGCAATCTGTTTGACGAAAGTTCTCATCTGTCCTATACAAAGGGCAGCCCTTCTCAAGGAGTAGCAATGTTGAGCACCGCCTCCCCCAAGGTCCAAATGCCGGCAAGTGCCAGGTCTCCACGCGTCGATGCCGAAATCGGCTTGGTTTCAGATTTCGATAACAGCTCAAACAGTACCGGCCTCATTTTAGTCACAGAGTCGGAAGTGTCGCGTTTGCTGCAAGTCAGCTTGGCGAGGCTTCGGAAATGGAGAGTCGAAAAGCGCGGCCCACGCTTCATCAAGATTGGTTCCTTGGTTCGATATCGATTAGCGGATCTCCACCGGTGGCTCTCCTTACAGCCGACCGGAGGGGATGGAACTCTTGCGAGCGGCTCGACGGCGGCGACGTTTCGGAAATAGCTCAAACGTGCCCGACCAATGTTCAGTTTTGCTTCGGAACCTCGCTACCCGTCAATTGCCTTCGGGTGGATGGAGCTATTTCGAATCACCCCAAGCAAGCCTCGAAGCAACATGTTTGGCCGCACTCGTCCTGGCGTCGGCAACGGAGGGCGGTACGGGCTCAGTCATGAGGCTGTTGCTCAAGTGGCAGTTTCCCGACGGGAGTTGGCCGGCGTTTCAGGGAGATTCGGAGGGTTCTTGGACAACTGGTCTTGCGCTGAGCACGCTGATTGCGATGAATGGACCGGCAGACTCCGGAGCCAGAAGTCTGAGCTGGCTGCTCGAAGAACGCGGCAAAGAGGGGCACTGGCTATGGCGTTGGAAATTCAAAACGACCGATCATAGCGTTCGCTTCGATCCCGATAGGTTTGGCTGGCCCTGGACTTCGGGTTCGGCTAGCTGGGTTATCCCAACCGTCTTCAGCGTCATCGCCCTGAAACAGTTCACCGCATGCAATCGCAGAGAGCGGG
>Ga0208820_1000621_pt1 | contig 23813 bp, 22 predicted proteins | sample June2015DPH_16_5_FD_184713 | JGI IMG/M metagenome (GOLD analysis project Ga0208820, IMG submission 184713) | Peatland microbial communities from SPRUCE experiment site at the Marcell Experimental Forest, Minnesota, USA - June2015DPH_16_40... | ecosystem: Environmental > Terrestrial > Soil >...
GAATCTGGTAGTATGCGGGTGGGAGATCAACTCCAGACCCTTCAAGGGAACTGGCGCAGGGTGGTTGCGATCACTCCTCTGCCAGGCCAGGAAACCGTCTACAACTTCACCGTCGACAAAGATCACGACTACTTCGTCGGTGAAACTGGGTTCCTCGTTCACAACGCTGGCGGCTGCGGGTGCAATCCGCCATTAGAGCCGATAAGGTTTCCTCCTGAAGTTCTGCATCCCGGAACCGTGACTCCCGGAAACCCATTCGGCCTATTTCAGTACCCGGCGACCGGAAGTTACGGCTTTGACGAACAGTTGCTCTATGAAGCTGCAGGCATTGATCCGGGCTCGTCAGAAGGTTGGGTCAGCCATCATGTGAGCTATAACCCGCGGACAGGGAATATGACCGGGCAGCTTGTTGATTCCGACTACCACTCACATCCGCACCGTGGCGGGGTCAGCGACTACGAGAATGCAACTGGATGCGAATACCTTCCGTGATGGAAATAAGGGAGCCTTTTATGTCTCAAGAAGACTTTTTCAATGATGCTCGGGCACAATTCAGCATTGTTGGGCCACAAATCTCGGAAGCTGAAATCAACGCTGTCTTCACGTGGACATTTCCTGGAAAGGACGATCTTGTGCAGTTTTATCTTCTCAACAACGGGGGAAGCCGGAGTGAGCAAGGTAGTTTGGCCTACTGCGGAAACCCGGAACATCAAGCGTCCCGTGATCATCTGGAGAAAATTCGGATCGAAGGATTCTTCGCGATACCACACGACCCAGGGCAAAAGATGCTTAAGTATCGCTCCATGATCAAATATTACGCATCACGATTGCAGACTTTTTCCGAAATTCCTGAGATGAAAGCGTTTCTTGAAAGTCACAGGCCAATTGCATCCGACCATACGGGAAATGATTGTTGGATTGATATCCAAAGCGGACGCGTTCAGTACATCTTGTGGGACACGTGGAAGGAAGGGCCAATCGAGATCGCATCCTCTTTCCGTGAATTTGTAACAAAGTTTTGGAATAACGGGTTTGGCGGGTGCCCGACAGACCCTCCATCGTCAAGCTGAAGACTCTGGTTATACCTACGATTGGAGCACTGCATTTACGACGTATCCCGTCGTAGACTTTCGATCAAAACCACGACTACTTCGTCGGGGAAACCGGCTTCCTCGTTCATAACATAGATTGCGGCTGCAATCCGGTTTTTGATCCAAACGATTTACATCCAGATACAGTAACGAACGGGAACCCTGAGGGGTTGTATCCGATTAAACCGACTGGAAGCTACTCCGGGGATAGGCAAGCACTGCTTGACGCAGCAGGGATCGACAACCCTGGTCCCGGATGGGCCGCCCACCATCAGAGCTTTGACCCTGGATCGGGAATGATGATGATGCAGCTTGTGGATGGTGTTATACATAGTTTCTTCACACACAGAGGCGGAGTAAAAGATTGCGGAATGAAGTACATTCCGTGATGAACACCGGAGAGGGAAAGCTTATGTTGCAGGAAGATTTCTTCCGGGACGCTGGGGCACATTTCTGTATCGTTGGACAGCAGATTTCGGAGTCTGAAATAGACGCGGTGTTTCCGGAGCAGTTTCCGGGAAGGGATGCCTTAGTGCAGTTCTATCTTCGCTATAACGGAGGTAGCCGGACTGAACTTGGCGGTACGGTCTATTGTGGGAATCCCGAACATCGAGTGTCGCGCGATCATCTGGAAAAGATCAGAGTGGAGGGTTTTTTCTCTATATCGCGCGATCCTCAGAAGCGGATGCTCGGCTTTCACTCTATGCTTGGTTGCCGTGCGACGCGATTGCGCACGTTCTCCGGTGTCCCAGAGATGAAGACCTTCCTCGAAGGGCACATGCCGATTGCCTTCGATCACAGCGGAAACTATCTTTGGATCAATTTGCAGAGTGGCCATATTCAATTCCTCGACTGGAATGCGTATCGGGAGGGGCCGGTCGAGGTCGCGGCCTCGTTCCGGGAGTTTGTGACCAAGTTCTGGAATAGTGGTTCTGGCGGGTGCCCGACATCAGACCCGCCGGTAAACTGAGGTCGACCGTCCCCGCCATCCATCCCTGATCCAGCATCGCAAAACCCGTCCATGCTTCGCATGGGGATTAGGGGGACACATCACCCCAGAATGGGAGCTGCACAGTAACCTTCGGTTACTGTGCGGTAACAACAACAGAATCAATACTCTAAAGGGAACAATCTCAATAAATAAGGCGTTTACAGGTTACCGAGCGCGAACCATAAGAAAACAAGCGACTAAAGAGAAAAAGTCTGTGAGCCGGGGTATTCTATAAGCACGTTCCGGTTGCTGATGGGTAACTAGATGATTTTCCAGCCTTTAGCTGAAAATCGCCGTGTGCAGCCGCGAACGCGGAGGAATCCATGGACCAGTCGAAACAGCCCCCGGCCAGCCAATCGGAGCCAGCCGCAACGCCATCGCCAGCGACAAGCGAGCGCCCGCCGAGCCTTCGACAATCGGCCTCGGTGCGGGAACACATCACGCGGATGGTTGCGGCGTTGAACAACTTCAAGGCGAAGGAGTGAGGCATGGTGAAGGCATCTCTGCGCACAAAGTCCGTTGGAACCAAGGTCAGCGACGCGGAGTACGCGGCGCTTGAGGCGCGAGCGCGAGCGGAGAATCTGACGCTTTCGGAGTGGGTCCGGGATGCACTCCTTGGGAGCAGCCGCGCCGAGAAGGCCGAGGCGGCGGGCGATCTTGTGGGCGAAGTTTTGCTGGCGGAGGTTCTTGCGTTGCGGACGCTGTTCTTGAATCTTCGCCCGCTTCCCGATCATGCTGTTCCGGGCGAGGGCGAGGTACGGGCGGAGATCGCGCGGGCGGATGCGACCAAGATGCAGCGGGCGCGGGAGCGGTTGGCGGCGCAGAAAAAGGCGAGCGAGGCGGGGCGATGAGGGACTGGTTCGCTCCGCGCAGGTACTGGACGTGGACGCGCTGGACGCTGATCGCGGCGGGCGTTCTCTTCTGTGTTCTCTACGTTCAGTCTTACCGGAACGACTGGAGCGCGGCGGAGCGTCTTTACCTTCGGGTTTACCTGGAGAGCGGTGTGAGGGGCAGTCTCTCGGAGGACTCTTGGACGAGTTACAAGCTGCTTGAAGGCGTGACGGCGAAGAAGGTTTTTGTGCCCGTCGATGGCGATGAGATCGAGGCGGTGACGGGGCCGGATGGCAATCCGGCGTACCGGCTGACGGCGGCAGGCAGCCGCGCGTATGTGCGGCTGGAGTGGCGGACGGGCGAGCACAACGACCGCTGGCTGCATGGTTTTTTGCGCCAGTGGATCTTCCACGACGATCTTTACGAGTCGGCCCGGAGTTCGTTTTTCCGTGTGTTGGTGCTGCTGGCGGTGTTGTTGCCGGTGGCCATTCCGAAGGACCGCTGGCCGAAGTTCTCCTACGAAGAACAGTTGCAAAAGCTGATGGATTTTATCGAGCGCAGGCGGCGCGCGGCGGCTCCGGTACAGGCCGCAGCGCCCGCCGTACAACCGCCGGTTGCGGCGCCGGTTCCGGTTCCGGTTGCTCGGCTGCAAACGTCTCCGAATCCGCCGCCGGTTGCAGCGGCAAAACCGCCAGAGGCGCGTCCCGCCGTGGCGAAGAAACCACGTCCCCGTTTCGAGTAGACAACTATGATTTCCATGTCCAAACCGATCAGCGCGAGCCAGGCGCAGGAGTACCACAAAGAAGAGTTCGCCAACGCGCGCGACAACTACTACACCGAGGGCGACCAGGTGCGCGGCGAGTGGCAAGGCAAGCTCGCCGAGCGTTACGGACTTGCGGGCGAAGTGGGCGAGGAGCAGTTCGCGCGGTTGAGCGAGGGCCAGCATCCGGCGACGGGCGAGCAGCTTGTCCGGCATCAGACGGCGCGGGAATATGTGAACAGCCAGGGCGCGACGGTGAGCACGATGGAGCACCGGGCGGGGTGGGATGCGACGTTCAGCGCGCCGAAGTCGGTCTCGTTGACGGCGCTGGTTGGCGGCGACGACCGGATAAGAGAAGCGCACCGGGAGAGCGTTCGAGTTGCGCTCACCGAGATGGAAAAGTACGCGCAGGCGCGCATCGGCGGCAACCATCCGGCAGAGACGACGGGCGCATGGGTGGTGGCGAAGTTCGAGCACGACAGCAGCCGTCCGGTCGATGGCTACGCCGCGCCGCAGTTGCACACGCACACGGTGATTTTCAATATCGCCGAGACCGCCGACGGGACGACGCGGGCGTTGCAGCCGCAGGAGCTTTACAAGACGCAGCAGTACGCGACGGCGGTTTACCGTTCGGAGTTATCGGCGCGGTTGCAGACGCTTGGTTACGAGATCGAGCGCGGCGAGCATGGCCAGCCGGAGATCAAAGGTTACACGCGGGAATACCTGGAAGCGTCGAGTCCGCGGCGTCAACAGATCACGGAACAACTTGCGGAGCAGGGCCGCAGCGGGCCGGAGGCCGCGCAGATCGCGGCGCACAAGACGCGCGAGGCGAAACTGGATTTAACGCCGGAGCAGGTGCAGGCGCAGCATCGGGCAATGGCCGCAGAGTACGGGCATCAACCGCAGCGCGTGATCGAGGCGGCGCAGCAGCGGCGTGGAGTAGAGTTGCAGCCGGAAGAGTCGCGGCGCGTGGCGCAAACTGCCGTGAGTTATGCGCGGGAGCGCGGCACGGAGCGCGCGGCCATCGTCGATGAACGGACGCTGATGCAAGATGCGTTGAAGCACGGCATGGGCGCAACCAGGTTGCCGGAGGTGCGGGCAGAGTTCGAGCGGAGCGTCGCCGCGCATGAGTTGATCGAGGTCACGCGCAGGCCGGGGCTTGCGGGCCGCGCGTTCACAACCAGCGAGATGCAGGGCTACGAGCGCGAGATCGTCGAGCGGATGCGCGCGGGCCAGGGCAACCGCGAAGTGCTTGCCGATGGCGCGGCACGGCAGCGGGTCGCGGTAAACCATCCGCATCTGAGCGTGAGCCAGCGGCGGGCGGTTGAAGACGTGCTTGAAAACCGCGACCGGATGATGGCTCTTGAGGGCGTGGCCGGAGGCGGAAAGACTACTTCTTTAGCCGCCATCCGGGAGGCCGCTGTCAGTGCGGGCTATGAGGTCAAGGGGCTTGCGCCCACGTCCGGCGCGGCAAAAAAGCTGGGCGAGTCGGGCATGGAGACGGAGACCTTGCAGCGGCACTTGACGCGCGGCGACCGCGCCGACGACGGACAGAAGCGGCTCTATGTGATCGATGAATCGAGCATGGCTAGCACCAAGCAGATGCACACGTTCGTAGAGCGGCTAAAAGAAAATGATCGTGTGTTGTTCGTTGGCGACGTGCGGCAGCATGAAGCGGTCGAAGCTGGCCGACCGTATGCGCAGTTGCAAGAGGCCGGGATGCGCACGGCGCGGCTTGACGAGATTATCCGGCAGAAAGACCCGGCGTTGAAAGAAGCCGTGGAGCAGCTTGCGCGGGGCGAAGTCAAAGAAGCAATCGCCAATCTCGACAGCCAGGGCCGGGTACATGAGATCGAGAACCGCAGCGAGCGCATCCGCGAGATAGCCCGCGAATATGTGCGCCAGCCGGAGAATACGCTTGTCGTCTCGCCCGACAATGAATCCCGCCGCGAGATCAACCGGCACATCCATCGTGCGATGCAGGAGTCCGGCCAGGTCAAAGGCGTCGAGCATCCGGTACGAGTGTTGAATGCGCGGCAGGAGTTGACCGGCGCAGACCGGCAACAGGCGTTCCACTATGAGCCGGGCGACATCGTGCGTTATGCAAAGAGCAGCAAGGCGCACGGCTTCGAGGCCGGAGAGTACGCGCGCGTTGCGCGCGTGGACCAGGCCGCGAACACGGTCACGGTCGAGCGCAAGAGCGGCGAGCAAGTGAGCTACGATCCACGGCGGCAGCAGGGCGTGACGGTCTACCGGGAGGCGGAGCATCGCTTCTCGGAAGGCGACCGCGTACAACTGACGGCCCCTTATCATGCGCAGAAACTCGCCAGCCGCGAGCTGGCGACGGTCGAGAAGATCGACGGCGACGGCAATCTGAAACTGAAGATGGACTCAGGCCGCGAGGTCGAGTTCAACGCGCGGCAGCATCCGCATCTCGATTACGGGTATGCGGTGACGAGCCACAGCAGCCAGGGCCAGACCGCCGACCGTGTGCTTGTCCATGTGGACTCGGAGCAGGCGCACGGCCAGCTTCTCAATAGCCGCATGGCGTATGTGTCGGTATCGCGGGCGCAGTTCGATGTGCAGATGTACACCAACGACGCCGGGACGCTGGGCCATGAGTTGAGCCGGGACGTGTCGCATCAGTCAGCCATCCAGCAGGAGCCAGCGGCGCGGCAGATCGAGCCGGTGCCAGTCGTGCAGAAGGTGGAGCCGGTTCCCGCTCACGCGCATGAGTTCGATATGGGATACAGTCTTTAGCCGCTGACGCGGCTATATCCTCCGCTCCGGCATCCGTAAAGGCTCTCCGCTTCGCTCCGCCCGCTGCGGCGGCGCTTCGCGGCCTTGACTGATGCCTCCGCTACGGATGTTTTTCAGCTATGAAAAGAATGTCTTCTTTTCATGTTTCCACGGAAACCTGCACTCTCCGGCCACTCATCGCGCGACCGCAGCCCCGCGCAGCATGGAATCGAGTGCGCTCAATACGAGTGTCTGTTGACGTGGCGGCAGCTTCTCAATCTCTTCCATGCGGCGCACGAGCTTAAGGCTTGGCTGCTTGCCATTTTTTCGATTAGCTGCCGTCTTGGGGGCCAGCAAGTCATCGACGGTGATGTCCAGAGCCATGGAATACCGCACGGCCATCTCAGCCGACAGGCGCAGCTTGTCCAGTTCGTAGTCGGAGATGAGCGTCTGAATGATCCCGATCTTTTTGGCGAGATCGACTTGGGTGTAACCGCGTTCCTTGCGCAGCCGAGCAAGACGCTGGCCTACGGTTTCGTTTCCGTAGTCGAGCGGGGGAAGTTGTCGTGTTGGTTTTCTTGGCATGGCAATGTCAGTCTATTGCTTACCGGGAATACGGCTTGACCGCGTAAGCTATGATACAGTATTTTTGCAGGCGTTAAAAAGTTCATTTTCCTCTTGACAGGTTTTTCAGGAAGGCGGTCGAAATGGCGCGAATCCCAGAATCCGAGGTCGAGCGGCTGAAACGGGAGGTATCGGTGCAGCGGTTGGCGGAGGCGCGGGGCATCAAGTTGCACCGGCACGGTGCCGACCTGTTGGGCCTCTGCCCGTTCCACGACGACCGCAGCCCGTCGCTGGTTATCACTCCGGCGAAGAATCTCTGGCACTGCCTTGGAGCTTGCAACGAGGGCGGCACGGTGATCGACTGGGTAATGAAGGCCAACGGGATCAGCTTCCGCCATGCCGTCGAGCTTCTCAGAGAGGACCATCTTCCCTTAGCCGCCGATCCGGGCACACTCGAATCCAGGCCGGTCAAGCACGGCACGGTGCGGAAGCTGCCGCCGCCCGTGGCGCGGGAAGCGGACGAGCGCGAGTTGCTGTCGCAGGTCGTGGGCTACTACAGCGAGACGCTGAAACAGTCGCCGGAGGCAATGCGGTATCTGGAATCGCGCGGACTCAAATCTTCGGAGATCGTCGACCGCTTCCGGCTTGGCTTCGCCAACCGGACGCTGGGTTATCGGCTTCCGGCGAAGAATCGCGCCGCCGGCGCGGAGATGCGCGGACGGCTGCAAAAGCTGGGTATCCTGCGGGAGAGCGGGCACGAGCACTTCAATGGCTCGCTTGTTATCCCGATCCTGAGTCCAGCGGGCGACGTGCAGGGGATGTACGGGCGGAAGATCAACGACAATCTGCGCGAGGGAACGCCGAGCCACCTGTATCTACCGGGCGAGCATCGGGGCGTATGGAATGAAGAAGCCCTCATCGCCTCGAAAGAAATCATCCTGTGCGAGGCGCTGATCGACGCCTTGACGTTCTGGGTTGCGGGGCACCGCAACGTGACGGCGAGTTATGGCGTGAACGGCTTCACAGCCGATCATCGCGCGGCCTTCGAGAAGCACGGCATATCGCGGGTTTACATCGCATACGACCGCGACGAGGCGGGCAACAATGCGGCGGCGAAGCTGGCCGAAGAACTGCGGCAGATGGGCATCGAGTGCTTCCGTGTTCTCTTCCCGAAAGACATGGACGCGAACGCCTACGCCTTGAAGGTGCAGCCAGCGGCAAAGAGTCTGGGCGTGTTGCTGAATAAGGCGGAGTGGCTGGGCAAGGGCCAGCGGCCAGCGCCGCGCACGTTGGAGCCGGTCATCGAGGCCGCGCCGGAGCCAGGCACAATGCCAGAGCCAAGCATCGAGCCACTGCCAGCAGAGACAGAAGCAGCAACTAAAGAAAAAATCATCGAAGTTACTCCAGAGCCAGCCCCCGCCGCATCCATCCCCGCCGAGATCGAAGAACAGGTTTTTTCCTTAGCCGCCGAATCGGAGCCGGTCCCGGAGCCGGTTGCGCCGACCGTGCCGGAGCCAATCCCGGCAGGACCCGCGCCGACTATCGACGTTCCGGTCGAGATGCGCGGCGAGGACATCTTCTTGCAGCAGGGCGACCGCCGCTATCGTGTGCGCGGGCTGGCCAAGAATATGAGTTATGAACTGTTGAAGGTCAACTTGCTTGTCTCAGGCAAGACGCCGCGCGGCGAATCAGCCTTCCATGTCGATACGATGGACCTTTACTCGGCGCGGCAGCGCAGCGTCTTTACCAAGCAGGCCGCCGAGGAGCTTGGCATCAAGGAAGATGTGTTGCGCCGCGATCTGGGCCGAGTGCTGTTGAAACTGGAGGAACTGCAAGACGAGCAGATCAAGCGGGCACTTGCGCCGAAGGAAGAGGCGGTCACGCTGACTGACGACGAGCGGGCCGAGGCGCTGGCGCTGCTGCGCAGCCCCAATCTCCTGGAGCGGATCGTCGAGGACTTCGCCCGGTGTGGAGTCGTGGGCGAGGAGACGAACAAGTTAGTCGGCTATCTGGGCGTGGTCTCGCGGCACTTGGAATCGCCGCTCGCGGTGATCGTGCAATCGTCATCAGCTGCGGGCAAAAGTTCGCTCATGGAAGCTGTGCTCGCGTTCCTGCCCGAAGAGCAGCGCGTTCAATACTCCGCGATGACCGGCCAGTCGCTCTTTTACATGGGCGAAGCCGACCTCAAGCACAAGGTGCTGGCCATCGTGGAGGAAGAGGGCGTTCATAGCGCGGCCTACGCGTTGAAGCTGTTGCAGTCGGAAGGTGTGTTGACCATCGCCTCGACCGGCAAAGACCCGGCGACGGGGCGGCTGCTGACCCATCAATATAGAGTCGAAGGCCCGGTGATGATCTTCTTGACGACCACGGCCATCGATCTTGACGAGGAGATGTTGAACCGCTGCATGGTCCTCACGGTCAACGAGGACCGGGAGCAGACCCAGGCCATCCACCGAGTGCAGCGCGAGGCGCAGACGGTCGAAGGGCTGCTCAGACGGCAGGACCGGAATGCCATCCTTGCCGTCCATCGCAACGCGCAGCGGCTCTTGAAGCCCGTCCCGGTCGTCAATCCCTACGCGCGGGAGCTAACCTTCCACGACTCGCAGACGCGGACCCGGCGCGACCACATGAAGTATCTGACGCTCATCCGCAGCGTTGCGCTGTTGCATCAGTATCAGCGGCCACCGAAGACGGTCCAGCACAATGGCCGCGCGGTCGAATACATCGAAGTCACGTTGAACGATATAGCCGTGGCCAACCGGCTCGCGCATGAAGTGCTGGGCCGCTCGCTGGACGAGTTGCCGCCGCAGACGCGGCGGTTGCTCCTGGCCGTCGATGAGATGGTCACGGCGGAATGCGAGCGGGCTGCGATGGAACGCTCCGATTATCGCTTCTCCCGGCGCGATGTGCGCGAGGCGACGGGCTGGGGCGATACGCAGTTGAAGACGCACTTGCACCGGCTGGAGGAGTTGGAATACCTGCTGATCCATCGCGGCGGCCGTGGCCAGAGCATGGTTTACGAACTGATGTTCACGCGCCCGAAGGACGGCGGAAAGCCGGTGTTGGGCGGGCTGATCGACGTGGAGAAGCTGGGCAAGAAATGAGTACGACGAAAAGAAGTCGGGGCCGGATGGCGAGAAGTCGGGGCCAAGTCGGCCCCAAGTCGGCGGGGTGTCGGGTTCACTAAATGCCACTCTTCGCCAATGCTGATGCGGGCTTTATGTGGTTCGGTATCGGAAGCCGAAAAAACACATATACGGGGCAGGAAGAAACTCCGCTCCGTCGTAACCATGCTTCGAGCAGAAAGGAGGCGCACGAATGGCGCGCATAACCAAAACCCGTAAACCGCAGCCGCTCCCGGAGACACCGCTCGAATCGCTGCTGCTGGAGCATCTGCGCGAGATGTCGGTCAAGAACTTCTCGGCGCACACGGTGCGCAATCGCCGGATTTACATCAACTTCTTCCTGGGGTGGTGCAAGGAGCGCGGCCTGATCGATCCGGTCGAGGTTACGCGGCCCGTGCTGGAACGCTATCAGCGGCACTTGTTCCACTACCGCAAGAAGGACGGGGAGCCGTTGAGCTTCCGTTCGCAGCACTCGTATCTGGTTCCGTTGCGCGTGTGGTTCCGGTGGATGACGCGGCAGAATCACATCCTGCACAATCCGGCGTCGGAGATCGAGTTGCCCAGGCTGGGCCGCAGCCTGCCCAAGAACATCTTCTCCGCTGCTGAGGTCGAGCGCATCATGCAACTGTGCGAGATCGAGGAGCCAATCGGCTTGCGCGACCGCGCCATCCTCGAAGCGCTCTACTCGACGGGAATGCGGCGCATGGAGGCCGTCGAGTTGAAGCTGTACGACCTGCAATTCGACCGTGGTCTGATCCTGATCCGGCAGGGCAAGGGTCACAAGGACCGCTATGTGCCCATCGGCGAGCGGGCGATAGCATGGCTTCAAAAGTATCTCCGGGAGGGCCGTCCGCAGTTGGCTATCGAGCCGGACGACATGACCGTTTTCCTGACGGCGCAGGGCGAGCCGTTCAGCCGCAATCATCTGACCTTCGTGGTCAAGGAGCGCATCGACGCGGCCAAGCTGGGCAAGACGGGATCGTGCCATCTGTTCCGGCACACGATGGCCACGCTGATGCACGAGAACGGAGCCGACATCCGCCATATCCAGGCGCTGCTCGGCCACGAGGACATCAAGACCACGCAAATTTACACGCAGGTTGCTATCCGAACCCTGCAACAGGTCCATGCAGCAACCCATCCGGCGGCGATGCTCAAACATGGCGAACATCCAGCCATAAACGCCAGCAATCCAGACGCCGAAGCCCTGTTCTCCGTTCTCGAAGCGGACGCCGAAGACGACTGCGAATAGATATATAAAGTTCTTCTTTTAGTAGCTTCTTTAGCTGCTAAAGAGGGGCCGTTCCCTCCCGGAATCGGCCCCCGATGCGTTACAGAATCGCCGCCGATCCGCGCCGCAAGCAAATCCGCAAACGCGCACAATCTGCGCTCTTCCGTCGCGCAATGCCGCGCACAATGTCGCGCACGGTCCGCTGCTCTTCCGTTGCGCAGTCTGTGTGCAATGTCGCGCACGGTCCGCTGCTCTTCCGTTGCGCAGTCTGTGTGCAGTGACGCGCACAACCCGCAGCACTTCCGCCGTGCAATCCGTGTGCAGTGTCGCGCACCATCCGCTGCTCATCTGTTGCGCAGTCCGTGTGCAATGCCGCGCACGGTACGCCGCTCTTCTGTTGCGCAATCCGCAGCACTGTCGCCGTGCAATCTGTGCGCAGTGCCGCGCACAACCTGCTGCCCAATGTATCCCCTCAAGTCGTACAATCGAATGCAATGGAGCCAACACCGAACCATGCGTTCTGTGAATCGCTTCTAGCTGCAATGCCGCAGCTAAGAAAAAAACCGCATCTGGGGGTTGGGAGTAAAAATCCGGGACTGCATCAGGGGGATGATCTTGTTAAGGCGATTGCGGTGTAGGGGTTGCGTGGAGTGTAGTGTGAAATCGGCGTCTGGTCGTTCTCTCTCGATCAAAACCACGACTACTTCGTCGGCGAAACCGGGTTCCTGGTTCACAACGCCGGCGATTGCAATTGCGGGCCGCGAAATGTAATTGGCAGAGTCAAAGATCTCCAGAACCTACCGCCAGGCGAACAATCACTCCTTGATCGTCTCCCGAACCTCGGAAATCCTCAGGCAAACTGGAAGCAGAATTATGGAGTCCTCCGTCAAGTGATGGGCCTTGGGCTTCCTATCGGGGATAAGTCGCCAGGCGACACTGGAGGTCAGTTCCTAAATGCTGAAAGGTACACACTCCAGGATCGAGGGTGGACTTTTGATGAAGAAACAAACCTATGGTGTCCGCCTGAATGAGCAGATATATGGATAGTGACAAGTCGGGGATGGAAAGGCTTCGCCAGCATTTTGCGGATGAGGTCAGGAGCAGGTTTGCATTCCTCAGCGATCTAGGATTCACCGAGATCGAGGCGACGCTTGCTCTTGTGCGATTCCAAAACCTCAATGGTGACGTGGAAGTTGGCGTGTACTACGAGCGTCAATCCTACGAACTTGGAATTACGGTTACCCATGGAGGGATAAGCTGCTCTTTAGGTCAAATGATTCGAGTAGTCGAACCTCAGACGGGAAAGGAATATCGTGATTTCGCCGTAACCACGGAGAGTGGACTTACGGAGGGACTTGAGCGTCTTGTGAAGCTGACCAAGCGTTACGGTCAGCGAGCGATTCAAGGCGATCTCGAGTTTTATGCAGACCTTGAAATCAAGCGTAAGTCCTGGGTGCATGAATATGCGCTTGATGTGCTCGTAAACCAGTTGCGCCCGAAGGCGGAAGAGGCGTTCCGCAGAGGGGACTATCGCAATGCAGCCGAACTATACGAGCGCATCCGATCTCGCCTTACCGCCGCAGAGTTGAAGAAACTTGCGATTGCGACGGAGCGGGATCGAGCATAGCTGGGGCCGTCGTGAAGCAGTTCCCGCCCCGTCCCTCCATCCCTGATCCAGCGTCGTGAAGGGCGCGGTGCTTCCCACCGGCAAGGGGGTTGACACGTCTTGTATGAAAACCTCTCTTGCGAGGCTGGGACCCAGAAAGATCGATATGAAATCAAGTCGTATCGTCACATTAGTATTTTTGCTCATCATGACATGCCCGCTCTGCTTTGCCGCGGGCACGCCGGTGCATACCGACCACGGCGGCGTACCGATTGAAAAGGTCGAGGTGGGCGATGAGGTTCAGTCGCACAACGCTAAGACCGGCGAGCTGGAAAACGAGCCTGTCACGGCGCTGACGCCGCAGCATAAGGATTCGCTGTTGGAACTGCGCATCGAGGGTGAGCGCGACCCGCTGCGGCCGAGCACGCATCACCCGTTCTGGGTCAAGCGCGGAGAAATTCCTGGCGGACGATGGATCGAAGCTGGTAATCTACGTGTGGGCGATCTGTTGCAGACCGTCCTGGGCACTTGGCGCAGGGTGGTTGCGATCACCCCGCTCCCAGGCCAGGAAACCGTCTACAACTTCACCGTAGACCAGAACCATGATTACTTCGTCGGCGAAACTGGGTTTCTTGTTCACAACGCAGGCGGATGCGGCTGCAAGACGAACAGGCACCATTACACACCGAAGTTTATAGGCGGCAATCCCAAAGGCCCATTTTCAACCATTCCTTCGGCGTACCACGACCTCATCACAGCAGCATTCAGAACCGCAGCCACGAGCCGAGGGTATGGCTACCAGTACTGGCGCAACGGTTTCCCGCCTGAGGATGTACGGAATGAAATCATGGATGAGGTTTACTCGCAACTCCCCTGTTCGATAGATCCAGAGTGATGAACGCCTTGTGGGTAGCACAGGAGGAGAGTGAGGAATTCGGATGAAAGAGACTTATGACTTTCGACTATCTACGGAGCGCGCCCGCATTCTACTGGGACTAGGCCACGATCCCATCAAAGGATCGCGGCCTGGTTTCGAGGTGTTCATGGCTAAGGGCACCGTGGGCGACTCGCTCTATCGCAGAATGGAAGATGCTGATCGCCAATTAGCGCAATCCTCACAGCGAAGCCCTATCGCCGGATGGGACATTGTGCGTACCTATACCGCTTCGGAAATCGAAGGGGCGCAACTCTTCTTATTGCGGCTCGACGGCGTGAATGCAGCAGGCGAGGAATACGGAACCTGGTACACCGATGGAATGTTGAACGAGAACTGTGCTTTTGAGCGCAAGATACTAGTCAATTTCCAGACCAGTCCGCACAAGTCAATCTACGAAGACAACAAGGAAATACGGTGCGCGCTCAGTTCTCGCCAGATCGGGCCTCTGCGGATTCCATTTCGAAAGATGCGGAAAGGGTGCGACATCTTCTCTACATGGGCTGGCGAGTTGATAGTTTCGGAACGATTGGTAAAGCTGATTGAAACCGGCGGCTTTACGGGAGGCAATCTCAACACGATATGGAATATAGGCGTGGAACCGAAATCGATGCCCGATCTGTCAGAAGTTCCGAGCGGCAGGGAGTTGCTTGCACGCGCAGAAGCGAAAGGTTTGGGGCCAAGCGATAAGGGCTTTTGGTCGTGGATCGAGGAGGAGAGACAGTTACCGTTGCTCGACAGGGCACTTTGGGAGCAAATGGAACAGGGGCAGTCCCGCCGCAAGGGTGCCTCTTTAGCGACAAGCTATTCTCAACTGATTGTTCAATCGAGACCTCTGTCCGTTGCTAGCAAGACCCTGTTTGGCGAAACACCGTTTAGGCCGGGATCAGGAGACCGCTGCAAATGTTCCTTTGGGGAGGTGCGTGGCAAAAGGCTCTTGACGCCTTTATCTGTAATCAAGAACAGTTGGGATGGATCGGATATTTGCCTAGGCGACGCGTATTGGAGTGGTCGCCAAGGTCTGTTTCGTCCCTGGCGGCTCTTGGTCGTTTCGAAGCGGCTGTTCGACGCAATGCGCCAAGCAAGGATGAAGGGCTTCGATTTCGAGGTTGTTGAAATGGTGTAGGGCTGTCGCGGAGCCGGTCACGGCGCTCACTCCGCTGCACAAGGACTCGCTGCTGGAGATACGCATCGAGGGCGAACATGATCCGCTCAGGCCCAGCACTCGTCATCCCTTCTGGGTCAAACGCGGCGAGGCGCAGGCCGCCTGGATCGAATCTGGTAGTATGCGGGTGGGAGATCAACTCCAGACCCTTCAAGGGAACTGGCGCAGGGTGGTTGCGATCACTCCTCTGCCAGGCCAGGAAACCGTCTACAACTTCACCGTCGACCAAAACCACGACTACTTCGTCGGCGAAACCGGGTTCCTCGTACACAACGCAAGATGCGAATGCTCGGCAGGACCTTTCAATGGAAGGTCTGGCCCTCCAGGAAGACTCAATCCATTAAATCCCGGCTTGGCAGCAGCAGCAGAAGCAACAGTTGGTGCGATTGGGACATTTTACCCTGGGGTTGCACATCCAATTGGAGCCTGTGCGGAATTTGATGCTGCGAATCAGGCGATGAATGCAGGAGGAGATTTGCCGACAGGCCCAGACTTTGGGCCTGCTACCCGTGGCGGAGAACCGGTAGCTCCATGCCTGATCTGCCAGATGGCTCAGAAAGCGCTCAAAACCACACAAAAACAGCCTTCAGCACCCTGATCGAACCCTTAAGAGTTGAAGAAAGCAGAGGTCAAGACCTCAGCATTCCAGGTCAGGAGACTCGCGGCCCGTGTTCCCAGGCACGGGTCACAACCATAACCTGAGAGGCTCCGCTAATCCACAACGTGCGGACTAGGGTCCTCACCAAAATTCTCATACCCACCAAGAAACCGCTATGCCCTAAAAGGTGGTAGTGGTATATTCAGGAGGTGCCCGTTTGACGGCCAGTCGCGCCCGGAGGAATCATCTGTGTATTTGAAGACAATCATTGCCGCATTAGCACTTGGCTTATTCCCATCGCTCCTCATGTCGCAAGCGATGCCGACAGCAACTCGCCGGCTCGACATGCAGGTAGGCGGTTTGTTCTCCATCGCAAATCCCGGCATTGCCAGCGACGCAACCATTCGCTACGGCCAAATGAACTTCAAAGGGGGCGGTCTGTACACAACGATTGACCCCGCTAATCATCTCGGCGTAGAGCTGAGCGTGCGCCAGGTGTTTGGAATTGAAGGCGTTCACGAGCGCACTTACGAGCTCGGGCCACGGCTCTACCTGACCCACGGGCGTTTAATGCCATACGGGAAAGTCCTCTTCGGCCGCGCAGTGTTCAATTTTCCAAACGATATGGCGAACCAGGCGTTCACCGAAGGAGCCCTTGGGGGAGGCCTCGACTACCGCGTTAGCTCGGTGTTCTACCTTCGCGCCGATTACGAGTATCAGAGATGGTTAGGGTTTGGAACGCAGGTGAGTGCTTTCCCGGGATCTTTGAGTCCGAGTGTCGCCTCGTTTGGGGTTGCCTATCACTTTGGCGGGGATGCCAATTGCGCCTGCGGCAGGTACTAGAGCACGGCGATTTCCGCTCAAAAGGGGCGATAACGATATGAGTATCTTTGATTCTCCAGAACGAACGCATCAGTCCTTGATCGACGTCGGTTATCTCACGAAGCGGGAAATCTCGACGGTGATCTATCTGGCTGGGAAACAGAATAGGCCCCTACTACTAGAAGGGCCGGCCGGCGCCGGTAAGACCGAGCTAGCCCTCAGTGTTGCGAAAGCCGAAAAGATGCGTTTTATTCGGCTTCAGTGTTATGAAGGCATCTCCGACAAGCAGGCAGTCGGCGACTATAACCGAGCGCTACAGGAGATGTTCGTTATCCTGCAGTCGAAGAACCAGACCTGCTCGTGGGACGAAATTCGCAAGGAAATCATCGGTCGCGCGTTTTTTATCGCCGGACCGTTGCTTGAGGCTCTCGAATCACCCGAACGGGTAGTGCTCTTGATTGATGAGTTGGATAAAGTGGACCACGCATTCGAGGCAACACTACTTGAGATCCTTTCCGTCTGGGAGATGTCTGTTCCCCTCTTGGGCACCATCAAATCTACTCATCCGCCCTTCACAGTGATTACGTCGAACCAAGAGCGTTTTCTCGGATATCCGCTGCGTCGCCGCTCGTTCTATATTCAGATCGAACATCCTACCGCACAGCTTGAAGCGGCAATCGTAGCCCGCAAGACACCCAACGCATCACACGAACTACACGCATTCATTGCTGGCTTTGCTCAGGCGCTTCGTGCCTACCCGATGGACAAATCTCCGTCGATCTCAGAGATGAATGACCTCGCAATGGCCTTGACGGGTCTTGGTCGGGTATCGCTCTATCCGGAGGACAAAGAGATTCTATTGCCTCTGATCGCGAAGACCGAGGGGGATAGAAAAAGGCTTCTGATGAAGGACGGCTTCGAAAATCTCGTCGAATTGGCCAGGAAAAACGCGGAGGCGATGATTCGCTTGGAACGTGTCGAAGCAGATTTGTTAGTGCCGTTGAAGAAGGAGTTTGTAGCGGCGACCAGGGGGGCCACTGCGTGAAAACGCCTACGTTAATAGTTGGGACAATCCTTATCGGCACATCCTTCGCTTGTGGCGCACAGAATCCACAGCGGGAACGTCCCGCCGAGATGGTGTATTACGCCAATGCTTATGCCGACTTTTACCACGTCCCCAGGGAGATTGTATACGCCGTGATCACCCACGAGTCGGGGTGGAACGCTACGGCTATTTCGAACAAGGGTGCGCGTGGACTGATGCAGCTTATGCCTGCGACCGCAGCTCACTACCGTGCTGCGGACCCGTTCAATATTTCCGAAAACATCGGAGCGGGAGTTCATTACCTTGCAGATCTCATCGCACAGTTGGGAGATTGGAGACTGGCAATTGCCGGCTACTATTGCGGTCCAACCTATCCTCTAGAGCGAGGTCTAGCGTACGCGAATAGAGATGTTGTTGAGTATGTGAACGCAATACAGCGGATCTACACTCGCGAGCTATCGACGCCACCAAAGCCGGAGGTGCTACCGGCCGCACCCCCATCTGAGCCAATCCAGCAAGACACGCAAGAGGTAATTCCATGATCCGTAGCACACTCGCAACACTTACCGTATCGATGGCCGTGGCGACCGTGTTCGCGCAGTCGGCAGACAAATCATGTCAGTCATCGACTGTGAAGAAGCCTTCGGCCGCAATTTCGAGTTCGAGGCTAAAACCAGCGGTTCTGCACGCAAAGCCGTCGGCAGGGACGACTATACCTCGAAAGCCGCGTGCGGTATTGCCGCCTGTCACCAATGCGCTATTCGGACCAAAGCCTGCTCCACCGGCGCTTGTGGTGCCATCGACGTTACCAGCTACTGCGGCTTTGATTGTGCCACCGATTGCGCCGCTGATCGTGCCACATCCCAGGGATGTATCAATTCATCCGAATTTGGAATTTGTCCCGACGTCCAACGAGGTGGTTCGAGACATGCACCTGCGTCCGCTATATACGTCGACTATCCATGTCGGAGAATCTGTCAGTTCGCTCGTTGTGGGAGCGCCAACCCTATTCGAAGTCGAACACAAGGATAGCGAGCCAAACCTCATCTTTGTGAAGCCGTCGACTCATCTACCCGCTGAAAGCAACCTGCTCATTGCATTCGCGTCCGGCGAGACGATCAGCATTCGTCTTATATCCCCGGGAGATGCGGGGTCGACTGACCCGACTGACTTCGTGGTGGACTACCGCGGACGGAAAAGCATGTTTGAGAGTCGAGCCGTCGTACTGGGGACACCAGGGAGGGACTTAGTGGGACCGCCCCCGGAGAATGTCCGCCAAGTAGAGGTCAACGAAGAAGAGCCATTAAGTTCCCATTCGGATATAACCGTGTCCGGACACTCTACGCTCCCCCTGAGCGCAGATTCCGCTCTTGATCATCAACTCATAGTTGGATCGCCCCATTGGGTGACAGTCCCTGAGCTAGCCAAACTGATAAAGGCAAACGCATTGGCTCCGAACTGTATTGCAATAGCCATCGGGGACATCCGGCAAGAGGGAGACGACATGGTTGTCAGCTTCTCGATCCTCAATATCAGTCACCATTGGGTCAGTATCATGCCGCCGCAAATTGAGTTGACCAACCCACTACTCAGCAAAAAAGACGCAAAAAAGAAGGGATCCTTTGCGCAGCCGATTGCTGTCACGGAGTACAAGTTGGACAACCCGAAACTGAGTCCCGGTGCTCGCGCGGATGGCTCGATCACCTTTCCGAAACCAGACTCCAAGATTGCCAAAGAAAGTCTGCTGCTTCACATCGCTACGTCCGCGTCCATCGACACTCCGGTTTACTATCCACTGCCGTTCGTGGCCCCATCATCTGAAGAGATCATCGCGCAACAGGGAGGTGCAGATGCCCGCACTAATTGAAAAACAGATACCGCTGCCAACCGAGGAGACGGCAACTCCGGTTGCTGGCACTATCGAAAGCCCGGAAACCAACCAAAGCACGGGTTTCTTTGTATCGAGGCGGAAACTGGACCTTGGGCAGAACAGTAGTAAAGCGATGACAATCGCCGCCATCGTAGCCGTACTGGCCATTGGCGGCGTGTTTGCCCTGTCCCATCGAGAAGGCCCAGGCGTCAAGAAGCCGCAAGCAGCGACGACCGCAGCGCCTGTGAAGCCGGTCGCTCAATCAAGTGCGGCATATACGCCTGGTGACCAGGCAGCCGTGAACGCGGATGGAAAGCGTGACCAGGCAGTTTCACCGTCCGATATCGAAAACACTAAAAATAGCGATCCCAATGGAGATGCGTCCCTCGTCAGGGCAAAGCCCCAAATAGGGCCAGCGCCCCCTAAGTATGCTGCGTCTCAGAGCGTCCGCTCGAACCTCGGTGCTGTACCGCCGTTTCAGCCCCCCACATACACGTACGGAGCATCCGCTGTTCCACCAATACCAAGCATCAACACGGCTGGGGCGACGGAACAGGCGAGGCAGTACCAGGATGCGGTTACGAAGCCGTCGTATGTCTTCGCAGCACAGCTTGCATCTAGCGGCGCCGGGGGTGATTCGGCCAGTGAGTCAATCACCAATTTTGGGCTCGAGCCAGGCTTTCACTTGCCCGCCCATCTTGAGTCGAGTGTCAGTACGTTGGGTGGCGTTCCTGCTGTCGCGATCATTGAATATAACTATGTTCGCGGGGGGAGGGTAATCATTCCGGCGGGGAGCCGCGTAATTGGCAAGATCGGCGGTGCCAGTTCCACAGGGCTCGTGCAAATAACTTTCACTGAGATATTTCTGCCCAACGGAACAACCATACCCATTAGCGCGGTGGCCTTGGACTCATCGCTTCACCCCCTCAAAGGCATCGTTACTGGGAAAAACACGGGTAAACAGATCATCCTCGGTGCATTGAGTAGCGCGGGGTCGCTGGGTGCGGGCTTTCTGAACTCCAGCAATACTGTGACGCAGACGGATCTGGCCCGGAATCAGATCGCGGGCAATATCGGCAGGTCTGGCGATCAGGCTATTCAGCAACTCCAGGTTGGCCAATCGATTGTTGTAACCGTGCCGTCAGGACAATTGGTTTACGTTACGTTCGTCGCGCCCGTTCGAGCCGCGCTACCGGAGGCGTCTCGCGCTAGCACTGTGGCAGCAGCAAAGAATTAGGTTGCTTGTTCGGTAGTGCGAAGATAGGCCGAGCTTGCCATCAACCTTGCGTTTCTTCGAAAAAAGAAGGCAGAAAATGCGTTTTGCACTCGAATTGTCCATGGACGTAGTCGTGGTATCCCCACTGACTGGGGTGTTGGCGGGATATTTGCGAGTGTGTGCCAATCGCTGCAACCTTACATCAGCTCACGCCGGCAGCACGCGTACGTCGCCTTAGCTTTCGGTTCTCGTCATGAAGTGGTCGCGCGCAAAAGATTTATCGCTATAAACAGTGGCAGTGGTATATATTGGAGTAGAAAACAAGGAGGTATGTTCATGAAATGCAATCTCAATTCCACAAGACCTTCGACGACCACGGACTCGTCGAAAGGCTCTTCGAGTCGGGGCAGGTCTATGACCAAACCCGATGCAGACCGACCTCAACGTATCATGTGCTGGCTCGCGCTGATCTTTATGTTCGGCGCGGTTACGATCGCTCCGGTCATGGCTATTGCTCAGACCACCGGCAGTTCGCCAACATTCAACGCGACAGTGCAGGGCCAATCCGCAAGTACCGTCGAGGGCACCTTCGGAAACGTTGTCAACTATATCGGGAATGTAATCTGCCCGGTTGGTGCTGCGATCATGGTTGCGGCTTGTGTTGTGCAGGTTAAGAACGGTAAGGGCTGGGTCGGATCGGCAATTACGGCTGGCGGCTTGCTCGCGGTTAGCGGTATCACGCGACTCATCGAGTCGATGGTTACCAACGGTCAGTCCGCTCTCAAGTAATACCTGTCGCCCTTCGGGACGTTGCGGCGCAGGCCTCAACGTCCCCTTTCTTTGCGGTACTGGAACCTAAGCATGCAAACGCCCCAACTATTCAATGCGCTTTATTCGCTTCTTCTGACGTGCGCGACGCCCCTAGCCCTATTTTGCTTTGTGATGGCAGGCTTTCAGCTAAGGGAGGAGGGGGGTACCAATTTCTCCTCAAACGGCGGTTTCTTTCGGTGGATACTCTGGGGCGCCGTCTTCTTGACCTTGACCGGAATATTTGCATGGTTGAGTGCTGAGGGGTTCGGCGGCGCGTTTGGTGCCAGCGGAGCCACGGCGCCCTATACGGCGACCATCGCCTCGGCTGTCCAGGATTTTGTATACAACGTCCTTCGCGATCGCATTGTGCCGGTGATTGCAGGGGCGTTGGTTCTCAAATCCCTTCTGGATACAGGGGAAGGACGCAGTCCGTTCCCGTCCATCATTTCCGCCCTATTCCTCCTTGGAGTCGGCGGTTTCTTTACTCAGGCGCAAGGGTGGAATGACGGATCTGAGTATGCAACCTCGAACATGCTCAAGAGTATGTTGAATTGGGCTATGACCTCTGTCGCTCCTGTTCTTGGGGCGATGTCAATCTACGGAGCAATCGTGCAGTTCGTCCGCAAGCAAAACTGGTCCATCTATGTCATTGTCGGCGGCGGGCTCCTTATGGTCCCCGCGCTGTGGGCACTTATCCAGAAGTGGGCGGGAGTGACAATATTATGAATTTCAAAACACCAAGTCCTCCAATATATGTTCGCGTTTTATCGTGGACGTGCGCATTTACCGTGTTGGTCGTCGCGTTTTGGGTGGCACGATTTGCGTTTCATCGCCTGCCAGTCTTTGCGTTCCTTGGACTGACTGGATTCAAGTATGCCTCGATGTTCTACGTGGCCGGACGCTTGATCGAGCAGGCGTGGTGCTCTGTCAGTAAGGTGGTGACACGAATCCTATTGAGCACCAGTGACAGTGAGGTCTCGCATGGGTAGCGGTAGCTTCTTGACTGGACTGGAGGGCCTCACAGAATGGTTGGGATACCTAATCCTCCCAACCCTGGCCGGCTTCTGTGTTGTGATGGCGATCTACAACTACCGGGAGGGGCGCAACGGTGAACGCAGTATGGTGGCGGCCATTCTATGTCTAATGGGACCCGCATGTGCTCTCCTTGTCAGCGCGTGGGTAACGAATGGCGCGCCGGCAGCGGCAGCGGGGGCAGACGCCTACTCTGGCGCACTAATGAACGCGCTCAACTGGGTAGGCAATGTAATTCTACCGCTCTCGGCAGCTTACAACGTGGCAAGGGGCGTGTTACAGGGCCAGATGAAGCATTTCAATAGCGTGCAAGATAGGGCCCACTACTTCATCGTCGCTTTCGCGTGCCTATGTGTTTCTGGCATTCTGCGCCTGCTTGAGCATTTTGTCCTAACTGCGAAGGCCGTCACGTTCCTCCAGTTTTATATCCACATCTCCGGGGGTGTCCACTCATGCCTTTACGTGTGAGCCCTGTTTCTCGCAATCTCAATGCCCAGATCATGCTCTTCGGCCTTGAGTTCGAGGATTTGCTCGTCATAACCGTCCTTGGCGTGGCGGCGATGTTGATCGGGCAGTTCTTTTTCTCGGATCGCTACCTGTTTTTCTTGCCGATGAACTGGGCCCTTTTACTGATAGTGGTCTGTTCCAGTGTTCCCGGTTTAATGCTGCTGAAGTACGGTAAGCCGCGTGGATACACCGGCGCCCTCTTTAACTGGTACACAAAGCCACGGGCCTACTCAGGTCTTGAGCCAGACACGGCGCTACTCGGCCCGTACATCGAAGATTCCGAAGGAGACGAAATTGCCTAAGACCACCGAGCAGAAACTCAAAGAGATCACGCGGCCTGCTGTATGCGACTTGCTTTCCGTCCGCGACTTCCTCGACGATGTGATGATCCGCGCCGACGGCGCATATGTCGCGGGCTTCCATCTAGGCGGCGCCCTCTCCTACTTTATGGATGATGACGGGCGTAACCAGACAAAGAGGACACTCGAGTCGCTTTTCCTCACGATCCCCGAAGAGAGTATGCGCGTGCAGTTCCGCTACGAGGTTATCGAAAACGTAGGTTCGCTGCTGGCGCAATATGAAGCTGCGCGAACAACAACGCTCGAACACGTCATCGCTATGGACCAGCAGAGAGTGGACGCATGGCGCGCTGCCGATCACTCTGGAGAGTTCCTAACTCGCGTCGCGGCCGTATATTTCATCTGGAACCCAGCGACTCATGCGAGGGTGATGGCGGAGTCGGGCGGGCCTCTCAAAAAGGACGACAAAGCAAAGGCCTCGGGCGGAGGCATAACTGGCTTCATTGAATCCTTATTATCTTCCGTCTCAGTTTCCAAGAACATTGCCGCGAGCAGGGCGAGGCACTTCGAGAACCTC
>Ga0208820_1000622_pt1 | contig 23805 bp, 18 predicted proteins | sample June2015DPH_16_5_FD_184713 | JGI IMG/M metagenome (GOLD analysis project Ga0208820, IMG submission 184713) | Peatland microbial communities from SPRUCE experiment site at the Marcell Experimental Forest, Minnesota, USA - June2015DPH_16_40... | ecosystem: Environmental > Terrestrial > Soil >...
GTTTCAGCCAGTGCAGGTCATCTCGTTCCTCTTGGCTCATCGCGATTCGTTCCATCCTTCAACCTTGCGGTTGTCAAGAGGAACTTTCTACTTGGCTCAAAGCGGAACTTTCTATTTGGCCGCGACATACTGTAGCATCGCGAGCGGCGGCGGCCGCGGATCTGCTATACTTGACCTTTCGACTCGATGGGGAGATTTGTGCTTTATGGCAAGAGTATGTGATATTTGCGGCCGCGGACCAGTGTTCGGAAACCGCATCAGCCACGCCCACAACGTCACCAAGCGGCGCTGGGACCTGAACCTGCAATCGGTTCGCGCCGTGGTGAACGGGGCTGCTCGCCGCCTGCGCGTCTGCACGTCGTGTATCCGCAGCGGCAAAGTTCAGAAAGTCGCGTAGTCCGCATCCCTCAAAACTCCTTTCGTTTGGGCAAGCTAAAGCCTGCCCTACCCACGGCAACGTATTGGTAGGGCATGCTTTAGCTTGCCGCTGCGTTTGCAAGAGACTTGCGAATAAACGCACTTGTTTCGAGCCGGTCCGCGGCCTAAAATCGGACTGGAGGGTCCGATTGATATGGCTTCGATGGAGCGGGTGCAGGATTTTCTGAGCCAGAAGCGGCTGGCGTTCGTGGGCGTCTCGCGGCAGCCGAAGGATTATTCGCGGGCGCTCTATCGCGAGTTCGGCGCGCGCGGCTACGACGCGGTTCCGGTCAACCCGGCCATCGCCGAAATCGAGGGGCGCCGTTGCTTCGCCCGCGTGCAGGATATCGAACCGGTCCCCGATGGCGTGGTCTTGTTGACCTCGCCCGCGGTCGCCGAGCAGGTGGTGGGCGATTGCATCCGTGCCGGCGTGAAGCGGATCTGGATGTGCCGCACCCATGGGAAAGGCTCGGTCAGCGCGCAGGCCGTTGGCGTTTGCGAAGCTCATGGGGTCTCCGTGATTCCGGGCGAGTGCCCGTTCATGTTCCTCAAGGGCGATTACCAGCAGGGCGGCGGATGGGTCCATCGCTTCCACGGATTCCTGAAGAAGATCACGGGCTCGTACCCGAACTGATCGGCGACTCAGGGAGCTTTCAAAAAGACCGCGCCCGCAAGCGGGCGTTGGCAAGCTAAAGCATGCCCTACCAAAAAGGTAATGCGGATTATAAGAACAGTTGAAGAGATGCGGGCGGAGGCGGAGACTCGGCGCCGCTCCGGCGACATCGTGGGACTGGTGCCGACGATGGGTTTCTTTCATGAAGGCCATCTGTCGCTGATGCGGAGGGCGCGTGGGGAGTGCGGGATGGTAGTGGTGTCTCTGTTCGTGAACCCGACCCAGTTCGGGCCCGGCGAGGATCTCGCGGCATATCCCAGAGACTTCGAGCGGGATTGCGCGCGCGCCGGCGCGGAGGGCGTGGACGCGATGTTCGCGCCGGAGGCCGGCGAAATGTACGCCGGCGATCACGCCACGTTCGTCAACGTGGAGCGCCTCACCGGAAACCTGTGCGGCGCGTCGCGGCCGGTTCATTTCCGGGGCGTGGCGACGGTAGTGGCCAAGCTGTTCAACGCCTGCCGGCCGCAGCGCGCGTACTTCGGGTTGAAGGATTATCAGCAGGTGCGCGTGATCGAGACCATGATTCGCGACCTGAACTTCGATATCGAACTGGTGCGATGCCCGATCGTGCGCGAGCCGGACGGCGTGGCGATGAGTTCGCGCAACAGCTATCTTTTCGCGGAAGAACGCCGCGCGGCGACGATTCTGCGCCGGTCGCTGGTGGCGGCCGGAAAGCGAATCGAGGAGGGGGAACGCGACGGCGCCGCGATCGCCAGGCAGCTACGGGAGGCGATTGAGACGGAACCGCTGGCGAGCGTCGATTACGCCGAGGTGGTGGATGCGGAATCGCTGGCGCCGCTCGGCCGGATTCACGGCGCCGCGCTACTGGCCATAGCCGTCCGCATCGGCCGCGCGCGGCTAATCGACAATCTGGCGGTGGAGACTGTGATTTAGCGCGACAGATTAACCGGCAGCCCTCACGGTTCAGTCTGCCGATGTGGCGCGGGCGGTCCGCCTGCCGCGTCGAGACTCTTCTTGACGTGTCTTCAATCCGCGCGCCCTGCGTCGGCACGAGTGCCGGCGCGGCACCGACGAGTGCGTGCGCCACGGGCCCAACGCCGTTTCTGATAATATCTCTGGCATGGCGCCAACCAACGTCTATCCACCGAGCAGTGAGTTTGCCAGTCGCGCATATGTGCAAGGTATGGACGAATACCGGGCACTCTATCGGAGAGCCGCGGAAAAGCCCGAAGAATTTTGGGGCGAGCTGGCGGAAAAAGAGCTCTTCTGGTTTCGGGAGTGGTCGCACGTGTTTGAGTGGCATCCGCCGTTCGCCAAGTGGTTCGTCGGCGGGAAGACCAACGCATCTTTTAACTGCCTGGACCGGCATCTGGCGACGCATCGAAAGAACAAGGTGGCCATCCTCTGGGAGGGCGAGCCGGGCGACCAGCGGCAGATCTCCTACCAGGAATTGCACCGGCTGGTGTGCCGTTTCGCCAACGTGCTGAAGGGGCGCGGCCTCAAAGCCGGCGACCGCGCCGTCATATATATGGGCATGGTGCCGGAACTGCCGGTGGCGCTGCTAGCCTGCGCGCGGCTGGGCGTGACTCACAGCGTGGTGTTCGGCGGCTTCTCGGCGGAGGCGCTGAAGGCGCGCATCCAGGACCTCGAAGCGCAGGTGGTGATCACCGGCGATGGCGCCTGGCGGCGCGGCAAGGAAGTGCGCCTCAAGGATGCGGTGGATGAAGCGCTCACCGAATGCCCCAGCGTCAAGAACGTAATCGTGCTGAAGCGCACCGCGAGCGCCATCGTTATGAAAGACGGCCGCGACCATTGGTGGCACGATCTCGACCAGGGCGCGAGCGAAGTCTGCGCCGCCGAGGAGCTCGATAGCGAGCATCCGCTGTATGTGCTTTACACCTCGGGGACCACCGGCAAGCCAAAGGGCATCGTGCATACCACGGCCGGCTACTTGCTCCAGGTGACCGCGACCATGAAGTGGGTCTTCGACCTGCGCGACGAAGACACCTATTGGTGCACGGCGGATATCGGCTGGGTCACCGGCCACAGCTACATCGTCTACGGCCCGCTTTCGGCCGGCGCCACCACCGTGATGTACGAAGGCGCGCCCGATTTCCCGCAGCCCGACCGCTTCTGGAGGCTGATCGAAAAGTACCGCGTCAACATCTTCTATACCTCGCCCACCGCCATACGCTCGTTCATCCGGCAGGGCGACCAATGGCCCAACGGGCACGACATGTCGAGCCTGCGCCTGCTCGGTTCGGTCGGCGAGCCGATCAATCCGGCGGCGTGGGAATGGTATTACAAGGTGATCGGGAAGGAGCGCTGCCCCATCGTCGACACCTGGTGGCAGACCGAGACCGGCGCCATCATGATCTCCGCCATGCCGGGCGCGGTGCCGCTCAAACCCGGCTCAGGATCGCTGCCGCAACCGGGCATTCTGTGCGATGTGGTCGACCTGATGGGCAAGCCGGTGGGCGACAACGCGGAGGGTTTTCTGGTCATCAAGCGGCCTTGGCCCAGCATCGCGCGCACGCTGTGGGGCGACCCGGACCGCTACCGGCAACAGTATTGGGAACGCATCGAGGGCGTTTACATGACCGGCGACGCGGCGCGGCGCGATGAGGACGGATACTACTGGATCCTCGGTCGCGTGGACGACGTGATGAACATCAGCGGCCACCGCCTGAGCACCATGGAGATCGAATCCGCGCTGGTGCGGCATCCCGCGGTAGCGGAAGCCGCCGTGGTGGGCAAGCCGCACGAGATCACCGGCCAGGCCGTGGCCTGTTTCGTCACGCTGAAGAAGGGCAATTGGAACCACCACGAGCTGGGAGAAGACCTGCGCAAATGGATAGCGCACGAAATCGGCGGCTTCGCCAAGCCGGAGCAGATCCGCTTCACCGACTCGCTCCCGAAGACGCGCAGCGGCAAGATCATGCGCCGTCTGCTGCGCGAAATCGTCACCTCCAACACCGTCGCCGGCGATGTCACCACGCTCGAGGACCTCTCGGTGGTAACCCGCCTGTCTGCCCAGCACGACGAAGACTGAGGGCGGTGGGGCGGACGCCCAGGCGCCGGCCTCGCCATGAATCATTTTTGCGCAACCAGCACGCGAGACGGATAGTAAATCTGGCGGACAAAGTGATCTTCGAGCAGGCGAAACCGCGCGGACTGGATGAGTTCCGGAACCCTGCGCTCCACCTGGCGCCCCCAAAAGGCGGGAGCAAGCCGGCCCGCCATTTTGTAAGCGGAGTTGAAGAGGGCGGTATTTTGGCCGATCAGCACAAGGGTGAGCCGGCTGCCGGGCCGCAGCACGCGATGAAACTCGGCGAGGGTGCGGGCGATATCGTCGCCGGAGAGCAGTTCGAGCAGATAGCAGCAAAACGCCGCATCGAAGGTCTCGCTGCGATAGGGCATCTGACACGCGTCCACTGCCTGGCAAAGAGTGCGGGCGGCGGGAAAGCGGCGCTGCGCCTGGCGCCCGGTGCGGGCAGCCATGTTGGGTGACAAATCGAAGCCGATGGTGGCGCCGGACGGATTCACTTTCACCAGACGCCGGAACATCTCACCGCTGCCGGTGGCGGCCTCCAGCACGTTCATGCCGTCGCGCACTCCGGAGCGGGCCAGCGCGCGGCGGTGGGCGCGCGAGTGGAACAGCATGGTGGAGAGCGGATAAACCGCCGCCAGATGATCGTAGACGCGGCGGGTTCGCTGGGCCAGCGTCATGGGCAGGCCCCCGGCGGGCCACTGGCTTACCAATTCTTCGAGTCTGGGCAAACGGTTCTCCTCCAACGATTCATGAAACTGCAGCCAGGTTGGTCTCCAGCTCAGGCACCTCGATCCGCACGCGGGTGCCCTGTCCCGGCTGGCTGTCGATCCACATGCGGTAGTCGTTGCCGAACAGCACTTTCAGGCGTTCGTGCACATTGCTGACGCCGATGCCATGGTCGAGCACGGTGGCCAGCTTCTCTTCCGGGATACCCACGCCGTCGTCCTCCACCAGCAGGTGGAGGCGCGATCCGCCGCGGCGGGTGTGGATGCGGATGGTGCCCCCTTCCACCTTGCCGCCGATCCCATGCTTGATCGAGTTCTCCACCAGCGGCTGCAGGAGCATGCTGGGGACCAGCATGTCGAGCGTGTCTTCGGCCACGTCCTTTTCGAAGCGCAGCTTGTCGCCGAAACGCACCACCTCGATCGCCAGGTAGTCTTCGATGAAGCTCAGCTCCTCGCGCAGGCTGCTGAAGTTTTCGTGCTTGCGCAGCAGGCGCCGCAGCACTTTGGAAAGCTTCACCACCATCACCCGCGCCTGGTTGGGATCGGTGCGGATCAGCGAAGAGACGGAGTTCAGGGTGTTGAACAGGAAGTGAGGATTGATCTGGCTGGTGAGGGCGGCCAGGCGCGCTTCCACCAGCAGGCGCTGCTGCTCCTCGAGCTTCTTTTCGTTGCGGGTGTTGTTCCAGATCTTGAGCGGTATGGTGACGGCGAAAACAGTCGCGAGATAGAGCGCGACCCAGGTCAGCGGACGGTCCCCTGCCGGAGGGTTGAGGCGGAAAACGCTGGCTACGTCACGCCCGCCCAGGTTGGATTGAGCGAGGATCTGGCGCAGAAACTCCGCGACCAAAATGGCGGCCAACAGGAGCAGGTGAAACGCCGTGCGCTGATAATTGCGGCTCTCTCTAAAAAAGCGCCAGATGTTGAGATCGAAGTAAGGGGAGAAGCGCCAGATTTCCTCGGGGTCCGGGGCCAGGTCGCGCACCAGGCCGCCCAGCACGCCCACGCCGGCCAGCAACGGCAGGGTGAGGTATTCGCGGCCGGGGAACAGCGCGGGCAGCGAAATGAGCACACCGGAAACCAGGCCGGTGACGTAGCCGCCCAGGATCCCCGCCATGAGGCTGCCCTCCAGACCCAGGTCGGCGCCATTGTACGTGTCGTGACCGGCCACGCGGGTGGCGACGCTGGCACCGAAGACAACGCTCAGCCAGATCGCCAGTTCCAGCCGCTGGCCGAGCGTGCGGTTTTCCCGCATCAACATGGCTTTAAAGCGGTTGGAGCGCGCCAGAATGCTGGCGATGGCAGCCATGGCGGCCAGTTTGACCAACAGCGTAACCAGGTAGCCTTGCAGCATCGGTGCCGGAAGCCATTATAATGGAAGGAGTAAGGGTTCCCCAAACCGATCATGAACAGTTACTCCGCGGCGCCGCTCGAAAAGGTGGCCGAAGCGGATTTTCCCACCGAATTTGGCGCCTTCCGCATCTACGGCTTTCGGGGCGCCGACCGCGGCCCGGATGACGGGCGCGAAGAAGCCGTCGCTCTGAAAATGGGCGATCTGGCCGGCGAAGCGCCGCTGGTTCGCATCCATTCCCAATGCCTGACCGGCGATGTTTTCCACAGCCTGCGCTGCGATTGCCGGGCGCAACTGGAGATTGCGCTCGAGAGCATCGCGCGCGAGGGCCGCGGCCTGCTCATTTACGAGCACCAGGAAGGACGCGGGATCGGCCTGCTCAACAAACTGCGGGCCTACGAGCTGCAGGATCAGGGTGCGGACACGGTGGAGGCCAACGAGCAATTGGGCTTCGATTCCGACCTGCGCAGTTACGCGTTGCCGGGAGCGATTCTGCGCTACTTCAACCTGCGGCGAATCCGCCTGCTCTCCAACAATCCGGAAAAAGTCGACGCGGTCGAAAGCGCCGGCGTGCGCGTGGTGGAGCGGGTGCCGTGCCTGGCCCACGTGATCGACACTCGCGAAGCGTATCTCCGCACCAAGAAAGAAAAGATGGGACACCTGCTGGAAGGCCTTTAGGCGGGCTGTTGCAAAAGTCCGACAAGACAATCTTGGCCACGGATGGACACAGATGAACACGGATAAACCAATTCTCTTCAATCTGCGTTCATCTGTGTTTGTCCGTGGCGATGCTTTTGTTGTTCAGCAACTGGGTTTCCCGGCAGCTTGAAATGCGGCGTTCCGGATTGGGCTTCAAGCCAGTGGCGGCGCCGGAAAATCACGACGCGACGCGGTGGGGCCGGCTGTGGCTGGCGCTGCCGCTGGCCGTTTACCTGTTGCTGCCCACGCGGAATTATTACTGGGACGGAGTGGCGTTTGCCATCAACGTGGAAAAGCAGCTCCCGCTCAGGGACACGCTGCACCCGAATCATCTGCTCTATACGGCGGCCCACGTGTGGCTGTACCATGCGGCGCTCGCGATCGGGATCGAGACGCGCGCGCTGTTCCTGATGCAGTTCGTCAACAGCCTGCTGGCCGGGACCAGCGTGGCGCTGGTTTACCGGGCGCTGCGCCGCAGGGCCATCCGGACGGAGGCTGCGATTGCGGGCGCGCTGGCATTCGCTTTCGCGGCCACGTGGTGGAAGTTCGCGACCGACGCGGATGCGTACATACCCGCGATCTTTCTTTTATTGTGCGCGAACGATCTGCTCGAAACCCGGCGCAACGTGGTTTTGGCGGGGCTGACACACGCGGCGGCGATGCTGTTTCACGAACTGGCAATTCTCTTTCTGCCAATAGCTTTGTGGCGGCTGAAAGAACCGAAGAAAGCGGCGTCCTACGCGGTGTGCTCGCTGGGGCCGACCGGCATCGCCTACGTTTTGGCTTACCGGGTGGTGTGCGGACAGTTTCGCGCCGCCGGCCTGGCTGGCTGGGTGATGGCGCGTTCGCCGGATGCCTCGTTTTCCTGGCGGCCGGTGCGCGACCTGGGCCTGACGCTCGAGGGCACGCTCCGCCTCTTTTTCGGCGGCAGACTCGACCAGGCCACCGCCGAACCGTTCACCATCATCGGCGCTTTAGCCGTGGCTGCCTGCATAGCGGGACTGGCGGTGGGCTGGAAGCGCGGTGGCCCGCTTCGGTTTCGCGTACCGCCAAAGGACCTATTGCTGTGGGTGGGTGTCTACCTGGCGTTCCTGCTCGTCTGGATGCCGCAGAACACATTCTACCGGTTGTTCTACCTGGCGCCACTGGTGCTCGCAGCGTGCTGCGCGGTGGGGCGGACTACCGTTGAGCGGGTCAGGGCGGATCGGCTTTTGCCGTGGACGGTCTGCGGCGTGCTGTTTCTGTGGAATCTGACCTTTGCGATTTACCCGCAATCGCGCGTGGAAAACAACGCGGCGCTGCGCTTTGCGCTCGCGCAGCACGACCACTGGCCCCCGGGCACGCCGATCGCGTTTCACACTTTTCATCCCGATCTGTGGACCATCAGCTACTTCAACCAGCAGGCCTCGTGGATCGGGTTCGACAAAATGGACCTCGGCCGGTTGGAGCAGAGCCTCGCCAGTGCGCGGCAGAGGGGCCAACCGCTGTGGCTCGAAGCCACGGCCTACGATTTCCTATCCGCCGATGCCGCCGGCTGGCGCTGGCTCGAATCGCATCCGGCTCCCCGGTTGTTGCGCTTCCGCGATGCGAAGCACGAGTTCCGTTTCTATCGAGTGCAATAGGGACGGCGTGCGGGTGTCTCTGTTTGAGAGGTGGTTTGGCCGGCGACCTGGAGCTAGCGGCTTCCGAGCTTGCGCCGGGCAGGGCGACCCAAAGCCAGCAGCGCCACGCCAGCCAGCACAAAAGTGGAGCTCTCCGGCGTAATGCCCTGCGGGCCGGTTGTATAGAGAGGCCCTTCCAACATTTGCACGAGAGTGCCATTTGCTTCGTAGTTGTAATAGACGTAGGCGCTGGGGGAACTTTGGTTGATAGCGTCGGTCAAGTAGTTCTCCGCATCGGTAACAACCGCTGGAATGGTCTTATCGGAGCCTGTGAATATCGCCTGCACCGGGCCGCTGGCAAATGGGTTGCTTTGTCCGGCGTACAAGCCGTTGGTTGAGATCCACCAGATGGCAAATTGCAAACCAGCTGCCGCGTTGGCATTCGTGAGCGGATTCGTCTCGGGATCGTAGGTGCTCAACAGCCACGCAATCTGCTCGAGCTCGGGTCCGGTCGGCGGGCTGAACGCGGCCGGCTGATAAACGGTGGTATCGTAGGTCTGACCTTCCACAATGCCTACGGATATCTGGACGCACATGGTTATGCGGGTAAACGAGCCTTGGCTGTCGGTGAGCGTGATGTTGAGGTTGCCGGCAAACCAAAGATCCGTGTCCGTGCCGTCATAATCGATCCATAGTGCTTCTGCGGGCGAGGCCCCGGTCCCGTCACCGGTGCCATTAGTAGTGTACTCGATGGTGTCCGCGGCGGCGATTCCGGACGCCAGAATCGCCACCGCGAGTCCTCCGAGTACGCGTCGAGATGGTGCTAATACACTCATCGCCTGCCCGAGTGTAGCGTGAGGCAGACATCGGCAAAAGCTCCATGGGTTCTATACGTTAGGGACGATGCCGGGCCATTTTTTCGGGTACTAAAGCGGCACTGTTAACCAGGTCGTGTCCAGGAATCAAGAGGATGAAAGAATCCGGGACCGGGGTTAATTAACTCTCATACCCGGCATCTACTATTACGCGTAGACCCGGACTTCAGTTTGGCGCCGGGCGGGGAGCATACGGACGCCGCGGCGACGCCGCGCGGTTACCTGCTTTTCAACTGCTCGGGCAACACGGCATAACCCTCGGGAGGGGGGAACAGGGACACCAGCAGTTCCAGGCGGCGGCGCAGATAGCGGCTGGGCATCTGGCGCGGGCCGGTTTCCACGTCGATATCGCAGCAGGTGCCGTGCAGGTACAGGGTCAGGGTATCCTCGAAGGCCTGCCGCGCGTAATCGCGAAACAGCTTGGTTTCCTTACGCACGTTGGTCTGCCGGCGCACCAGGGCCTGCTTGAGATGCCAGCCTTTTTCGTCCACCTCGCCGTGAACTTCGGCGCTCAATTCCTCGCGGATGGCGCGAAAGAAGCGCTCCTGCACTTCCTGGCTCCAGCGGTCGGCCGTGAGGGCCGCCAGCGCGTTATAGAGCCGGTAATGATACTCGGCGACGTCGCTGTCCTTGATGCCGAGCGCGAGCACCGTCCATTTATCCAGGTCGCGCCGGCAATACGCGAGATAGCGGCCTTCGGCGGGACGCTCGAAGCGAACGGCGTCGCCTTCCTTGCCATTGCCGCGTTCGAGATAGGGCGCCAGGATGATGCCCACTTGCGGGAGCATGGCCACCAGGGCCGGCGAAAGGGCGGCGATCGGGTCATTCAGGTATTGCTTGAGCTCGTCTTCCGCAACGGGCAAGGTGGAAAAGTAAGAAAACTTGGCCGTGAGCGGAATCATCTGGCTGCGAAAACGCGCCGCCAGATCGTCCACCGTCGATTTCGATCCTTCTAACTCGGCTGCCATGACCCGAATCGATTGTAACAACACGCCGGGGTAAACTTGGAACGGGTGCCACGTAAAATTCTGGTATCGGCGGGCGAAGCCTCGGGCGATCTCTACGCCTCGCTGGTGATCGCCGAGCTGCGCCGGGCCTCGGACGGCCTGGATTGCTTTGGCTCGACCGGGCCGCGGCTGCGCGCCGAAGGTGTGCGCACGGTGGTGGATGCAGCCGATTTGGCGGTGGTCGGACTGCTCGAGGTGGTGGGCCACCTGCCGCGCATCTGGCGCGAATACCGGAGGCTGGTTGGCGCCGCGCGCGCGGAAAAGCCGGAATTGGCCCTTCTCACCGATTCACCCGATTTTCACCTGCCCGTGGCGCGCCGCCTGGCGGCCCAGGGCATTCCGGTGGTTTACCTGGTGGCGCCGCAAGCCTGGGCCTGGCGGAAGGGGCGCGTCGAAACGCTGCGCCGCGCCGTCACCCTCCTGTTGTGCATCTTTCCGTTTGAGGAGGAGTTTTTCCGCGCGGCCGGGGTGAAGACGGTCTATATCGGCCATCCGCTGGCCGGATTGGTGAAGCCGTCGCTCAGCCGGGAGGAGTTTTTCAGGAAACACGGATTCGACTTGGCCCGTCCATTGCTATCGGTACTTCCCGGAAGCCGGCGTGGAGAAGCGGCGCGGCACCTGCCCGCGCTGGTGGAGGCGGTTCGCATCCTCAACCGGGAGCAGACCATGAATTTTGTATTGCCCGCTTCGGCGACTACCGGGGCCGGGTTTTTCGCCAGTCGGATCGGGGACGCGCCGCTGCGGGTGATCGAGGGGGAAAGTTGGGATGCCATGGCGCACTCCACGCTGGCGCTGGCCGCCAGCGGAACGGTGACGGTGGAGGCCGCGCTGCTGGGCGTCCCGATGGTGACGTTTTACAAGGTCACCACGCCCAGTTGGCTGCTGGGAAAGCTGCTGGTGAAGGTGCCTTATTACACGATGGTCAACCTGATTGCGGGACGGCGGGTGGTGCCGGAGCTGATGCAAGGCCAGATGACCGGCAGCCGCATCGCCCAGGAAGCGTTGCGATTGTTGCGCGAGCCCGGCGAGCGGGAGCGCATGCTGGCGGGCCTCGCAGAAGTGCGGCGCCGGCTTAACCAAGCTGGGCCGGGCGAGGCGCCGCGCCGCGCCGCGTCGATCATACAGGATATTCTGGAAGGACAGGTGGCTCATGTATCGTGAATTTCGCGCGCTTTCAGGCGTCCTGGCGGCGAGCGTGTTGCTGGCAATCGTGGCCTGGCCCGTGGCGGCGCAGGAACGCCGCGCCGGCCCGCAAATCGACGTCGAGGACTATACCATAGAGGCGGATATTTCCCCCAACTCGCAATCGCTCTCGGTCACGGCGGTGGTGCGGTTCGTGCCGCTGGTGGACAATCTGGCCACGGCCAGTTTTGAACTGAACAACGCGCTCAACATCGCCCGCGTGGTCGACGGCCAGGGAAAACAGATTTCCGCCTCGCGCAATCAGCAGGATTTTTCCGTCCGCCTGGCGTTCGATCCGGCGCTCCCCAAGGGCCAGCCGGCGACCGTCTCCTTCTACTATGACGGCAAGTTCAGCGGACAGGAGGATTCGCCGGTGGAGGGCATCCGTTTCGCCGCCATTCATCCGGATTTCGCCTACCTGATGTACCCCGCGCGCTGGTTCCCGGTGAGCGGCTATTCGACCGACCGCTTCGCCGCCGATATGAAGATTACCGTGCCGGCGGGATACACGGTGCTCGGCAGCGGCCTGGATTCTCACCAGGCGGCAGGCGACAAGATTCAATACGAGTTCAAGTTCGAGCACCGGTCGTTCCCCGGCAGCATCGCGGTGGTGAAGGATCCGCCCAAGAAGGCTCAGTCCGAAGGCGTCACCACCACAGTCTACTTCCGCGGCGCGGAGGCCGACATGGCGGACGCTTACGGGAACGAGACCAGCCAGATCATGTCGTACTTCTCCGGCATGTTCGGGCCGCCGCCCTACGCCGACCTGACGATCGTCGAAACCGAAGCGGGCGCACCCAACGGATTCGCCGCGCCGGGCCTGATTTTCCTTTCGCCGCGCGCCGTGACGCGCCCGGTGGCTTCCAAGCTGGTGGCCAACGAGGTTTCGCGCCAGTGGTGGGAGGAAATGGTTTCCGCGGCCACGCGCAACCACCTGTGGTTGACCAATGGGCTGGCGGCGTACTCGGAACTGTTGTGGGTGGAGCACACCTCCGGCAAGGGCGCCATGGAGAGCCAGCTTCACGACGTGATGGTGGAATCGCTCACGGTGGACACCGTGCCCATCATGCAATCCGCGCGCCTGGAAGACTATTCTCCGGAGCTGTGGGCGCTGACCGGCAGCAAGGGCGCCGCCGTCGCCAACATGCTGCGCTATCTGATCGGCGACGACAAGTTTTTCGAGGTGCTCAAGGATTATGCGCAGCAGCGCGTCTGGAAAACCGCGACCACCGAAGATTTCCGCGACATCGTGGAAAAAGTGGCCGGCAAGAACCTGGGCTACTTCTTCCTGCAATGGATTGAATCGAGCGGCGCGCCGGAATTCAAGCTCGAATACACCATCTACCGCACGCAGGTGCCGAAGGAAGGCTTCCGCGTGATGGGCAAGATCAGCCAGGATATGGATACGTTCCGCATGCCGGTGGACCTGAAGATCGAGACCGACGGCAACCCGGAGCAGCAACGCATCGAAGTGGTGGGCACGTCGTCGGAGTTTTCAGTCGACACCTTCGGCAAACCGAAGAACATCGTCATCGATCCGGACAACCGGGTTTTGCGCTACAGTCCGGCGCTGCGGGTTGCGGTGGCCATCAAGCGGGGCGAGCAGTTTGCCGAGCTCAGCCAGTTCCCGGAAGCGTTGCAGCAATATCAGAAGGCGCTCGAAACCAACCGCACCAGCTCGCTGGCGCACTACCGGATCGCGGAAGTCTATTTCCTGGAAAACAACTTCCAGCCGGCCGCCAACGAATTCCGCGAAGCGCTGAACGGCGACCTGCAACCCAAATGGACCGAGGTCTGGGCGCACATCAACCTGGGCAAGATATTCGATATCACCGGCCAGCGCGACCGCGCCGTGAACGAGTATAACCTCGCTATGCGCACCAAAGACGATACGCAGGGCGCGCAGGAAGAAGCCACCAAGTACCTGAAGACCGCCTACGAGCGGCCGCGGCACACGGAGCAGTAGGCTGTGGCGCGGCCTGTCAAGGCTGCTGAGCCGAGATTCGTCTCGGCTTTTCTTGCTTTCTGATCGGGGCGTACCGGAGGCAATCAATACACTTCGCCGGAGCGTATCCTGAATCGGCCCAGCTTCAGCGACAGCATACCGATCTCTCTCACCGGACCGCCGGTTCGAGGAGACCATCGGTCGACGACATGGTATTGTCCGTTCTTCACGCCCTCGACAATCCATTGCGCCCCGTCCGCTCCAATCTCAACCGTCCCGTCCGGACCAGGTGGAGTTTCATTCACCCCTGCCAGAGTGGGCAGATTCCAGAAGTCCGCGGCGGCCAAGGCTTCCAGGAGCGATTGAGTCTTGGCCTTGGTCAGCCAGGAGACTCCCCAGCGGATGATTCTTCCTGGCGCATAGCCGCCCTGGCCGGATGTCATCCGGGCATGCATCCACCCCGAACCGCTTGCGCGCACGACCAGCCTCGCGGCGATGGGATGATCGAACGAACGCAGCCACAGGAACCGGTATGCCTCCACCTTCGGGTCCTTCGAAAGTTCCCAAAGCGAGGGCTCATGCAGGGCCTTGAGCTCCTTGGCATACCAATTCGCCTTAAAGTCGTGCTCCTGCGTCGTCACACCCAGAACGCCGGGCGGAAAGTACTGCTGGGCGGGTAATGCCCCAACTCCGGCAAGCAGTAAGAACAATACCGTGGACAGTCGCATGGCGCTGCTACGATCATGTTGACGTTTCGGCCACGACAGGCGTTGCGGCCACCGAAGCAAATTGTCGACCTTCGGCAGGGAAGAAAGCCGAGACGAATCTCGGCTCAGCAGGCTGGACAGCCCGCGCCACGATTGAGGCGGGACTTCAGCCGATCTACACTTCCAGCTTCCACGGCGCGCGATAACGGGCCTCGAGATAGGGCAGGGCCTCGGGCTCGCGGACCGTCATCGCCCGGTCATCCCAGGTGAGCGAGAGGCTCCGGCGCATGGAAATGTTGGCCAGCACGCAAGTGAGCGTGGAGCGGACGCAGTTTTCGATATCGCTGGTGGGGCGCTGGCGAGAGCGGATGCACTCCATGAAGTTGCGCCAGTGGGGAAGGTTCATGGCGGCCAGTTCAGGGCTGCTCTCAACGATTGGCGTCGAGCCGGGACCATTCTTGAAAATCGTGTAACCGCCGCGGTTGACCATCAGCGTAGCTTTGGTTCCGTGGAAGGCCGTCCCATACCCCGAGTTATACAAGGGGAACGGATTCGCGGTGCGGCTTTCATAGGCGCCGATGAAGCCGGGATAACGATACGTGGCTTGCATGGTGTCCGGCGTTTCCGTGTTATCCGTCACGTAGAACCGGCCGCCCTGGGCGGAGATCCCGAGCGGCATAGCCTCATCGAAAGCGAACTGGACGATGTCGAGCAGGTGCACGCCCCAATCGGTCATCTCGCCGCCGGCATAATCCCAGAAATAGCGGAACGTCGAGTAGTGGTCTTGGGCCACGCCCCAACGGTTGGCGTTGAAGGGGCGCGCCTGCGCCGGCCCCAGCCATAGGTCCCAATCGAGAGTCGGTGGAGGATCGCTGTCCGGCGGGTTGCCCCAGCCTTCCTTTTTGGTCGAGTCAGCCTGAAAGGCGCGGCAGAAGGTGATGTCGCCCAGTTCGCCGCTCTTGACGATTTCGCGCGCTTTGCGGAAAAATCCGCCGGAACGCTGCATGGTGCCGCCCTGCACCACGCGCTGGTACTTGCGCGCGGCCTGGATCATCTTCAAGCCTTCCTCGACGTAGACACAGGCCGGCTTTTCCACCCAGACATCCTTGCCGGCCTTGCAGGCTTCGACGGCCATGTAGGCGTGCCAGTGATCGGGTGTGGCAATGCATACGGCGTCCACCGATTTGTCGCTCAATATTTCGCGAAAGTCGCGAATGGCTTTGACGCCGGGGAAACCGCCGCTGCGCGCCCGTTCCACCGCGGCATCGAGCGCTGGCTGGTAGACATCGCAAATCGCTACGATTTCAAAACCGGGCACGTGCGCGCAGTAGCCGAGGTTGTCGTAGCCCATGCGGCCGACACCGATGAAGGCGATGTTGACCTTGTCGTTGGCGCCTTTCAGGTTCCCGGTGAACAGCGATGCAGTGAGGGCCGCGCCACCGGCCGTTTTCAGAAACGCGCGGCGATCCGCGGATTCGGTTGTCATGCCCTCTGTTGTATCAGGTTTGCGGTCGCCGCACAGCGCCTGAGAAAACGTGAGGGCGAGCCTTGAAATAAAGGCCCGCCCCAGATGCCACGGCGATCAGAACGAGAGGTGCAGATCCAACTGCAGGAAGCGCGGGCTGCCGATGGTGTGCTGGATCATTCCCAAGCTGCCGGTTGGCGGAACAGTTTCGGGCGGCCCGAAGTTGGGGTAGAAATCGACGTCATTATTCGGCGTGTCGAAATTCGGGTGATTAAAGAGGTTGAACGCGTCGAAGCTGAAGCGCAGATTGAAACGCTCGTTCAACTGGAACCGTTTGCCGAGCGATGTATCGATGCGGAAACCGAACGGACCGCGAAACATGTTGCGTCCGCTGGTGCCGAAAACCGATTCGCCGGTGTCGCCGGCCGGGACGCCATCCGTGCCCGGCGCCAGGAACTGGGGCGCAAAGGCGGCCGGATTCAGCACCGGCTGCCCGGCGTTCACCCCGGTGGTTCCCTGCAATTGAGCTTGCTTCGCGCTCACGCCCGGGGCCAGCGGAACAATCGGATTGGTGATTTCATCCTCACTGGAATAGTACAGGCTGGCGATCGAACCCGAGTAATCGTAGACGCTGTACGGCTGGCCGCTCTGCGCCACGGTCTGCGTGCCGATGGTCCAGCCGTTCAAGAGTCCGTTGAGGGCTTTGTTCGATTTGAATTGCTGGATGACCGGCACAGCGTAGGTCAAGTTGATCAGGAACACGTGAGTCTGGTCGAAATCCGACGAACCATATCCCTGCTTGAGATTCAACGTGTCGCCGCCGTTGTAGAAAAGTCCGGCCCCGCTCTGATCGTCAAGACCGTGAGACCAGGTATAACTAGCCGTGAATTGCAGCCCGCTGGACAGCCGTTTGCGGACCTGAAGCTGGAGAGCGTCGTAGTTTGAGATTCCCTCGGCTTTGTAGAGGACCGAATTGGCGCTGTAACCGATGTAAGGAACCCGGATACCCGTGTTACCGCCCTCCAAAGTGTTGACCGGTTCGAGCGGGTTCGCTGCCGTGCTCCCCGAGACGTAGGAGAACCCATAGGAGGAGGTCTGGTTGTTGACCGGATTGGTAGCCGTGGCGATCATAGGTTCGTTAAACGTCACGGGAACCACCTGGTGCTGGCCGTGATTGCCCACGTAGCCCCCGCTCACCAGCCAACTGTTGTTGAGTTGATACTGGAGGTCGACGGTCCAGTTCTCGCTGTACGGCAGTTTGTTGGTGATATCGTAACCGCTGAAAATGAACGGTCCATAAAGATTTCCGGGCGGATTCACTTCCTTGGTGGTGTCGGCGAGATTCGGAAGCTGCGCCAGAAACGCCGCCGGACTGCCCGGAATCGCGGCGCCGGCGGTTGGGAAGGGATTCGCAAAGGTGGAGCTGGAGTTGGCTGTGACCTCACTCACAAAGGGTGGAGACAGTGTGACGCCAAACGGACCACTGAAGCCGCCGCCGGCGCCCGCCGACAGATAGCTGAACAGCTCGCCCCGATCATAATAAAGGCCTGCCCCGGCGCGCACGGTCAGTTTCGGCCTCGGGCTCCAGGCCACGCCGATGCGCGGCGCGAAACCCCACTGCCGCTGGTTCATCAGCGAATCGCTGGCGCCTGCGGTGGCCATAGTAGGATTGTTCCCGGCGATCTCCAACCCGGAGCCGGTGATCGTGTCCGCGGCGGCGTTGTAGGCGTAATCGGCCGCATCAAAGCCGGTCAGACGGCCGTACTTTTCGCTCAGCGGGCCGTCGAGGTCCCAGCGCAGCCCCAGCGTCACGGTCAGGTCGCTGCGAACCTTGAAATTGTCGCTGACGTAAGCTCCGGCCGTATCGGAGCGGTAATACCGGTCGGCCGATCCGATAAACGCCGTCGAATAGGTTCCGGTGCGGACGGTGCCTTTGACGAAGTTGACGAAGCTGCTGAATGCGACGATGTCGCTGTTGGTGTTGTTGTTGATGATGTTGAGCTGGGTATGGTCCCAGTTCGCCCCGAAGCTCAAGGAATGCCGCCCCACCACCCATTGCAGTGTGCTCGCAACCTCCCATTGATTCTGATACATTCCGGCATTGCCAAAACTGGGGTTGGCGCCAAACGTGAACTTGCCCCCCAGACTGTTGTCGGCCTTGGAAAACACGACTTCCGGGAAGGCCGAGCCGCCCGGCAGGTTGACCCCGAAGTCGCTGGGTGTGAAGCCATCGGTGGTCGAGGCATACGCTTCCATGCGCGTGAAGCCGGCGCGCTGTTGCCAGGTGATGGTGGGCGCCAGAACCACGGTATTGTCCAACGATATAACCTGGCTGCCCGACGTCAGGGTTTGCGGGAAACCAAGCGCCTGAGTGACGGCTGCGAACGGAGTGGTGGTCGGATCGTTCTGGATATAATACTTCGCCGCCAGGCGATCCTTATCGCTGATCATGTAGTCGATATTGGCGGAGCCCTGGTTCACCCGCGCCTGCGTATTCGGGCCTATCTGCAAGGCGTCGTAGCCGAGCTGCTTCGCCGTAGCCGGATTGGTGATATTCGGGGTCGGGATCAGATAGGATCCGTTAGGGAGCTTGGCGCCGAGCATTGCCATTGCCACGGGACTGAGCTGAGCCGCGGTCACGGTGGTCGCGTAGTCCGCCTGGATCGCATTAATGATTCCGGTCGCGCTGCGGTCGTTGGTCAGAGAGATCGGAACAATGGCGCCGACGGTGGACGATTGCCCATCCGCGATTCTGACGCCCTGGTAGGAGACGAAATAGAAGATCTTGTCCTTCTTGATCGGCCCGCCCAGGATTCCGCCGAAGGTGTTGCGGTTCAGGAACGGCACCTTGGTGAGAACCGCCGGAGAGGCGTTGTAGAAAAACGGCGCGGCGTTCATGTCGCTGTTCTGGAAATGTTCATACGCTTCGCCGTGCAGGCTGTTGGTGCCCGATTTGGTGATTACGCTGATGTGGGCGCCGCTGTTGGCTCCCTGTGACGCGTCGTACATAGCCGCATTCACGGCGATTTCCTGGATCGTCTCCGGAGCCGGCGTGGGCAGTGCCTGGCCGATCGCGCCGTAGACCGACGTGCTGGTCTGCGACGACCCGCCCACTCCGAAATTCTCGCCCGTGTTCAGGATGAAACGATTCTCACCGACTTGGCTGGTGGAGTTCCCATTAAAAAGGTTGTTCGTATTCACGCCGTTCAGCGAGAAGCTGTTGCTGGTGTCGCGCTGGCCGTTGGCATAGATCGCCTGGTTTCCCAACCCGGTGTTGGAGCCCCCGCCGCCGAGGAAATCGGCATGGACGCCGGGCGTGAGGATCGCCAGTTGGGTAAAGCTCCCGGTTCCCAGCGGCGTGTCCTGGATGGTCAACTGATCGACTACATAGCCGTTGGTGGTGTCCACCTGGTTCATCAGCGGCACCGCCGTCACTTCCACCGTGGTGCTGACCGCGCCCACGCGCAGGCTGCCATCGACGGTCGAGGTGCGATCCCCATTCACCAGCACCTCGGTATGCGTTTCGGTTTCAAACCCTTCTTTGGTGATCGTCAACTTGTAGGTCCCGGCCGGCAGATTCGATGCCAGGTACGAACCGTTGGTTTGCGTCTTGGCGGTAACCGCGAAGTTGGTTGCGATATTGAGCGCCTTCACGGTCGCGCCGGGTACGGCCGCGCCCGAGGCGTCCTTAACCGTGCCGGTAATCGCGCCCAGAGTCTGTTGCGCGCGCAGCGCGGGATAGGCGCCGGCGCAGAGGAACATCGTCCAGCAGACAGCTTTTCTGAGAAAATCGGTCGGTAAACTTTTCATGATTTTTCTCCACGAGACAGAAGCGTTTGACGTACACAGAACCCCTAGGTTATGTTGCCCTTCCCGGCCGAAGCCGGTCCGTGCGCTGGCGGTAGCCAGACGCAATACCCAAACAACGAAACCATGCCCGGAGGATCACAACAGCTTACCCGATCCTCGATTACAACTTCGTGAAACCTCGGATTTTTGGGGCGACCTCAAATCCCCATTTGTGCGAGTATAGCAGGCCCGAAGCGCCTTGGCGGAATCGGAATTGTCCAGCTGGTATTCGTGCGGACGGCTGGCTGAAGGGCGCGCTTGGACGGCTAGTGTTCGAGCGGGCCGGCCTGATTTCCCAGCCGGCGAAGTTGTTGTTCGCGCAGTTGGGCGCGAGCGGTGGCAAGCTGCTTTTCAAGCTTCCGGTTGCGCTCGAGCTCGGCGTCCAGTTGTGCTCGCAGGCCGGCTGCAAGCCGCGCCATTTCTTCGCGATCCTTTTTTGCCTGGGCGAGGTCTTTTGCCTGGGAGGGGTCGGGCTGAACGGGGTTTGACGGCGCGGCAGGCGCAGGCGGTTTTTGACCCAGAAAGCTGGTGACCTGCCGCACCTTGGTTCCGCTGGGCCGATCGAGCATCAGCGTGACATCCACGCGTTCGTTGCGGCGGCCGTACGTGAATACGCCGGAGGCCAGGTGCGGGACATCGAGCGGGACGACCTTGAGCGGCGAATCGCCATCCGCGATTTCCAGGGAGGCGCCGGTGGCTGTGCGCACCGGGATCGAACTCGGGTCCCAGCGAATCTGCAATTGCCCGCCTTCATCCACCGTGTTCAGGGCGGCGGAAGCGGCATTGATTTCGGGGGGCGCCTGGTGTAACAGCGAAGCGGCGGGAGGATACCAAGCGTCGCGCGTGGCATACGCCAAGACACCCGCGGTCAGGACCAATCCCACCGCCAGCACCACCTTCAGCCACGCCCACGAGCGCTCTGGGACGGGCTGGAACATACTCGGGAGCGGTACCTCGGCCGCGGCGGGCCTGGCTTCCGGCGCGGCTTCGGGCACGGAGGCTTGGGATGCTACGGTTGTGCGGGGCGCGGGAGGAGGCGCGGGCTCGGCGCGGATGTCGACGATAGTTCGAGCCGGAGCCGGAGCAAGCGGCGGAGCCTCGGGTTCAGCCTGGATGTTAACGATGGGAGAGGCGGGCGAGGGAGGAGTTTGGGGGCCGGCGTGGACATCGACGATGGGGCCGGCGGATGCGGGCCGGCGCGGCGGTTGCGCCGGCGGCTCCATGGGAACGGCTCGGGGGACCTGCCGCATCGGCACCGGCTCGATCGGGAATTCGCGATAGCTTGCACTGCAATGAATAATGCCACCGGGGCCGCGAAAGAAGAATCCGCCGCGCATCGGTTCGAAGGTGTGCGGCTTGACCACCAGCGCCACCTGCCACGACTCGGGGAAAAAACGGTTGTGGATGGTGAGATCGGTGTCGGAGAGAAGGACGCCGGTCCGCGTGTGGGAATGGTACCAGCCCACTACGCGGGCGCCCGCGGCGCTGGCGGCGCGGATCAATTCCTGCAGCCTGGTTTCGTCGCTCAAGGAGAGCGTGAACGAGGGTCCCAAGGCGTGTTCGCAATCGAGCGCCGCGTAATCGGAGACGGTCAGCCGGCCCTCCTGCCAGGCTCCCAGGAGAATGCCGCCAATTTCGGCGCCGCCGCGCGGCAGCGAAAAGAAAGCGTCCGTCACCGCCAGGCGAATGTCGTCGAGCACGCGGCTGCTGCACTCAATCGAAAAGGGGCACTCCGGCGTCGACCAGGTGACAGTTGCGCGATCCGTCTGGGCTGGCATCCTTTTTACAATTGTAGGCGATTTGGTTTCCGGTACACGATAAATTTCGGAGTCCATCCTGCGCAAGTAACGCCGGCGATCGGTTATCGTCGCCGGTCAACGCGTCGCGCCTCGGCGAGGTCTCAAGCGCGCGCCTCGGCGTCGCGCACGGTACAATGCGGTTTCATGCGGCATCGCTCTCGCCTTCGGAACTGGGTCGAATATGCGCTTGCACTGATGGTATTGAAGTCGCTCCAATGGACGCCGATTGCCGCCGCGGATGCGCTGGGGCGCTACTACGCGCGGCTGCTGGACCGCTGGGTTCCGCACCTGCGGCGCGTGGCGGAGCGGAACCTCGTGCTGGCCATGCCGGAACTCGATGCGGCCGGGCGAAGCGCGATCATCGACGGCGTGTTCCGCTCCATCGCGCGGTTGCTGGTCAGCCTGGCCAGGTTTCCCTCCATCGGGCTCCATAACCTGGACCGCTGGATCCGCATCGAGGGCGCCGAGCACGTCGAGGCCGCCCTGCGCCAGCGCTGCGGTGTGCTGTTCGCCACGGCGCACCTGGGGAATTGGGAGCTGAGCGCGTTCGCGCATGGGCTGGCCTCCGGGCCCATGAGCATCTTGGTTCGGCCGCTCGACAATCCGCTGATCGACCGCCTGGTGGAGCGCCGCCGCGGCCTTTGCGGTAATCGCGTGATTTTCAAGAAGGACTTCGCACGGTCGATTCTGAAAGCGCTCGCCGGCAATGACAAGGTCGGCATCCTGATCGACCAGAACGCGTCGCTCGATTCCGGCGTGTTCGTCGATTTCTTCGGCGTGCCGGCCTGCGCGGGCTCGGGCTTTGCCAAAATCGCCGCGCACAGCGGCGCGGCGGTAATTCCGGCCTATGCGCTATGGGCGGAAGACGAGGGCCGCTACGTTCTGCGGTTCAATCCGCCGGTGGACATCACTGGCGACGCCGCGCGCGATACGGCGGCGCTGCACGCCGGCCTGGAGGCCGCGATCCGCGCCAATCCCGATCAATGGTTGTGGATCCACCGCCGCTGGAAGACCCGCCCGCCCGGAGAGCCGCCGCTGTACGACGAGTAGACCGACCGCGAGCTGTCGACACGCGAATCGCGCCGGGATTTGCCGGGCGCGGGCCTGTTAAAATAGGGAAAGATGTTTAAGCGCTTTATCCTCTGGGACTACGCGCGCGCCAGTTGGCAATATGACGTGATGGTGGGGATCATCCTTACTTTTATCTTCCTCACGCCACGCGACTGGTTTCGCGACCAGCCGCGGATTCCGAGCGCCGCCAGCATCGCGCGGCCGGCGGAAAACGGCGGCAACGTGCTGTTCGTGGATGCCGAAGTGCTTGCCGGCGTGCCCGAGCCGCAGCGTCTCAATCGCCTGCGGGAGTTTCTCAAGACGCAGCCCAGCACGGCGCACGTCAGCGTCACGCGTGTCGAGCCGATTCTGGATTCGGAAGGGGAGCTACAGGGTTACATGGCTTTCGTGCGTCCCTGACGCCAACTCCTCTATGTTTTCATCCAAGCTATTTCCGCCGCGCCATGCCGTGCTTGCCTTATGGATGGCCTTGACTTGCGCAGCCGCGCTGGCGGCCGGCACGGACCAATTACAAGCTACTCTGGACCGCATGGATCGGGCAGCCGCCGGCTTCAAAGGCCTGTCAGCCGATTTGACCCAGGTTTCGCACACTGCCGTGCTGAATATGGACGAGGCATTCACCGGCAGCATGAAGGTGCGCCGTTTCAAGCATGAGCTGGGCGCGGTGGTGGACATTCAGCCGCCCAACGCCAAGAAAGTTCTGCTGACCCGCCACGAGGTAAAAATGTACTACCCGAAGAACAACTCGGTGCAGATCTTCGATCTGGATCGCAAGGACGCCCACCTGATCAATCAGTTTTGGTTGTTGGGCTTCGGCAGCGATTCGGCCGAGCTTCGAAACTCCTACAAACTGGAGCTCGGGGGGCCGGAAACCGTGGCTGGGCAAAAGACCGTGCGCCTGGTGCTAACCCCGAAATCCGCGGACGTGCTGGCGCAATTGACCAAGGTGGAGTTGTGGATCTCCGATACATTGGGCATTGCCGTGCAGCAGAAGTTCTGGGAGCCGGGCGACGATTACATTTTGGCCACGTACAGGAACGTCAAGCTATACCCCAGTCCCCCGGAGTTGAAGTGGGATATCCCCAAGAACGCTAAGCCGGAGAAGTTGAACTAGCGGGCATTGGCAGTGAGCGGCATGAAAACCAGGACCAGCACATACCGGCTTGAGTATCTGGATTGGCTGCGCGGGCTCGGCGCCATCATCATGCTGCAGGGGCATGTGTTCGATTCGTTCCTGAAGCCGGAGCTGCGTCCCGGTGGCGCGTGGGTTCTTTCGCAATTCGCGGGCGGTATGCCGCCGGCCATCTTTCTGTTTCTCACCGGCGTGACGCTGGCATTTCTGATGGATTCGAGCGAGCGCCGCGGCCTGACGCCGGGTGAGCGCGTGTTCGCCGCGTTCCGCCGTTCCGGATACCTGTTTCTTCTGGCG